>Ga0209494_1001343_pt1 | contig 10832 bp, 7 predicted proteins | sample EN1Hudseemescosm_FD_184628 | JGI IMG/M metagenome (GOLD analysis project Ga0209494, IMG submission 184628) | Methane-oxidizing microbial communities from mesocosms in the Hudson Canyon - EN1B Hudson Canyon (SPAdes) (version 2) | ecosystem: Environmental > Aquatic > Marine > Cold seeps | place... | reverse complement strand
GCTCCTTTTCGAGCACCTAAAACAAAAAACATAATAATGACCAATAAAATATTGGCCAACACTGGAAACAGTATTTCAGAACCATTCATATAAGAACCTTTTATCCTTATTGTTTAAAAAATAGAAACCCCGAGAGCCCCTAATCGCCATCAAAGCTGCCATTGCCACCGTTATCATGAATAAAACACTCCCAAGGCCAAAGCCAAACACCAGCCTGCCGATAACGAACATCGACAAGACTAGGATAACCAAGCTGATGAGTAGACATTCCAATGCTGGGGCCAACCCAATATCACTGCTTAACGATAACTCCGCCTTTCATTACAAAATCGACCTTTAAAAGTGCTGTAATGTCTTTTAATGGACTTAATGCTGTAGCAATAATATCCGCATGCTTGCCCGGCTCAACAGTTCCCAATGAGTCACTATGGTCGATCAGATCAGCAGCATTAACAGTAGCAGACTTGAGAATGTCAGACGCACTCATGCCAGCCTCATACATTAAAATCGCCTCGTAAGCGTTTGTGCCATGTCGAGAAACGCCGCTATCAGTCCCATAAGCGATATTAACACCAGCTTCATAAGCCTTGGTGAAGTTCCCTGCCATAGCTGAGGAAACGTCAATGGCTTTCACCTTAATGGCGTCAGACATGAAGTCGCTTTCTTTGGCCATTTTCATCACAGTATGGCCTGCCAATAATGTTGGAACCAAGTATGCACCGGTCTTTTTGAACAAACGGACGCTTTCTTTATCTGCATAACTTCCATGCTCAATACTGTCAACCCCTGCCCGAAGAGCTGCATTGATACCATCAGCACCATGGGCATGGCTTGCAACTTTTCGACCAAGCCCATGAGCGGTATCTACGACTTCTTTGAGCTCGCCCTCTGTCATCTGTTGAGAAGTGCCAGTATTAGTATCTGACAAAACACCACCAGTAGAGGTAATTTTGATCAAGTCACCACCAAACTTTATCGCTCGGCGGGTTGCTCGGCGACAATCATAGGGACCGTCACAGATCGTTTTAGCCGTATACATTTCCATCAGATCAGGACTAATGCCATCGATATCGCCATGACCACCAGTTACAGAAACGTTCCCTGAAGCGATTATACGAGGCCCAGTCACCCAGTTTTTATTGACTCCATTTCGCAGGGCATACATTTGCTCTGGCTGTGAACCAACATCTCTTACGGTGGTAAACCCAGCAAGCAAGGTTAGCTTGGCATGATGCACACTTTCAACAAGCACATCTGCTGAGGACATCTTTAACTGCTCACTGTCATTTTCTGGTCCTAGCTCTCCCTGTAAATGAACATGCATATCCATCAAACCAGGCATAACGAAACTCGAAGATAAATCAATCACACTTGCTTCAGTAGTAATATCGCTTGGAGTTAAAAAACCATCTTGAACCGATACAATCTTGCCATCTGTGATAACCACCGTTTGATTTTGCAGTGGCTCTTGGCCTGGAACCGCAAGTAAAATCCCCGCATGAATTATTTGCGTATCGGCTACTGAAGGCAATGGAAGAGTAACCATCACTATTGCTGCCGCTGAAGCTATGACGCGCCTTATAAAAAAAGGATTCTTTGAAGTTCGGAAATAATTACAGTTAATCATGGTTGCACCTCAGTCTGCGTATTATTTTGGATATCGCTGGTTAATTTCTAAGAAGTTTTTCAAAGTGTCGATCTAACCCCTTGTGTCGGGACACTCCATCTCGTGGCACTAAACGAGCATCTATGGGTTCAGTCCTTAATGACGGGCCTAAGCCAAATTCAGCTAACTCATTAACCACTACGCTTTCACGCCAGGTCTTACTATCTTGCAGAGCTGTGGGAGGAGATAAATTTTGAACCACTGTTGCTGCAGTTGTAAATTCAGGCAGCACTCGAGTTGCAACAAAGGAAACTCTCGGTTTAATCCAGGGCTCACCCATCCTGTCTCTCTGACCCCAAACGATATCGTTGTATTGCTGGTCACTGACCGCCACATCTCGACTGACACCATAGCGAGCAAACATCATAAAGCCATCGAATAAAATCGCTAAATCCTCTCGTGTAGAACTGTAACTATAAAATTGAGGCGCTCCTTCAGTTTTAAACATATTAGCTACATCAGTCATGGTGTAATCAATTTGCTGTTGCGTTACCAATTTAGGGTCTTGAAATCGCACCTGGGCCAGCCGAGTAAGTTCATTTTGCCCCCCTGAAGCATATAGAGAATCAAGAGGATAGTTGTCCTGCAAGTAGTCTGAGACAATTTGGTTTGCATTATAAACCTCGACAACTGCGTCATATACAGTGGTTGAGTTAGAGTAAGTCAACCAGCGAGTACTTGGAAAAAAATCATTAGCGTGAGCTAACTCGTGATATAGCAGACTAGCAAAGGAGTACTCAGAGTCATCCAAAGATCGAGAAAACCGGTAGCGTAATGGGTACGAATAATAGGCATAGGCGTTGTCTTTTACGTAACGCCAAGGCATCTCGAACTGTAATTCAGCCCCAAAGCCTGCCCGGTAATCTGGCGCCTGATTTATCGTATCCCGCTGAGCAGGTGTTTCCCAAAGATCATCTGGATCGAGGTAAATTGCACCAAGTGTGGGACTATAAAAAGAGGGCCTAACATCATAAGAGATCACAACCGCAGTAGTTGCCCGCAACAGGTTTTTAAAGTCATCATTAGTATCGTAGTTTTCTAGAAACTTCTTAAACTGATCCCCCATCCATTGATGGGACACAATTACCCTGTTCATAATATCATCAACAGTTGGTGTCGTAGTGACCTGCGCTATTAGCGGTGACTGACCGAAAGTACAATCATCATATCTAGTGTTATTGGAATAAACACAGCTGATTAGTTGTTCTCCTGCCGGAGAATTCGGGTTATACAAAAATACATCAGCAACCCGGCTAGTGAACGGTGCATCGTCCAGTGGGACTTGTATGGTGCTATTTTCGACCAATATTGCAATTTCATCACTATGACTCTGGCCGCTGATCTCCCCTTCCAGAGAAAATTCAAGCACAGTATCCTGATCTACATTGGGTGCATCGAAAAATACCGCCACTTGACCATTCGTGGTAAGTTCTGAGAATACTACAGTCGGCCCTTTCGTTTGGGTCCATCGCCAAGAGCTTTTGTCGATTTCATTCGATTCAGAATCATTAGTGGCATAGCTTAAAAGGGACACGGCATTACCTTCTGCAACCGCATGGCCAAGACGCACACTCAGTTGACTCTGGTTGTCATCAACAGTGAAAGTGTGCGAGATTGTATTTGTGGTGGAACCATCAATCGTGAAATCAACTTCTATCCCATAGCTCCCAGACTCAGTGGGACTGAAACCGATCACCTTGCTACCCTTGGCATAAAATTCGAGATCAGCACCTGCAGTTTGACGCCAGCTGATACTCGTAAGGTCATTTTCAGGGACATACAAGACAAGCTCAGTCGACTGACCTATAGAGACCTCGCTTTCTAACTGTATAACTTCTCCAACTGGCTCAGGAGATGGAGGTATCACAGTAGGCAGTTTTGAGGAGCCACCACCACCGCAGGAGGAAACAATCAATAACAAGGAAAGTGACAATATAGTAAAGCGTTTACTCATGTGTGGCTGAACCTCTTCTTAAAAACATCTGCACACCAGAAATCAGTGTCTGAAGATTGTACGCGCCAATCTTGGATCTTGTTCAATTATGCCACGTTGTGGAATACATTCTGAACGTCATCAAGATCTTCCAACATATCCATGAAAGTAGCAAAAACATCAATATCCTCTCCGGCAAGAGGAACTGTGTTCTGCGCTATAAACTGGATTTCATCGACATCATAGTCAATCTCGCCAAAGGATTCGGCTAGTGCTTGCTTGGCTTTAAATGATTCAGTATGGGGTGCAAAAACCGTCAGCATGCCTTCTTCATTTTCGATATCAACCACATCAACATCAGCCATCAGCAATGCATCTAAAACCTCTTCTTCGTCCTGACCAGAAAATCTCAAAATAGTTAAGTGGTCGAACATGTGGCTGACAGAACCCTGAGTACCTATCTTTGTCTTTGTCTTAGTGAAGCATAAGCGTACATCATTAAACGTTCGACTTGCGTTATCCGTTAAGCAATCTACGATGACCATACAGTTTCCAGGACCATAGCCCTCATAACGGGCAACTTCAAAATTCTCCCCCGCTCCACCCTTGGCTTTATCTATCGCCTTATCGATAACGTGGGTCGGAACCTGATCCTTCTTTGCACGATCAATCACACTACGAAGGCTTAAATTTCCCGCAGGATCAATGCCTCCAGATTTCGCAATAACATAAATTTCTCGACCATACTTGCTGTAGACCCGCGCTTTGGCATCAGACGTTTTCGCCATTGAGTCTTTACGATTTTGATAGGCTCTGCCCATGATTGAATCCAAATTAAAATACAAGGATATATTCTATAACAGGCTGTGCAGCAGGACACTTATTTTTAGAGGTGAATCTGACGCTTAAAAAGTATTATATCTGTTGGATGCCAAAAGGAACTCAACACTTACCTCGGCCCGATCAATTATCAGTACGAATCGCAGAGATAATGCGGCAGGCATTTTTAATAAACATGCTTTTTGATGAAAATAGGTCCATGAGAGACTGCACATCTTCTGGAATTTCTTCTCCATCTAAATTAGGTGCCTGATCTGCTCTAGTAGCTCCCACCAATAGAACTCCCATGGTTCTCACAACCTCAGCCGCTTGAGTTTGGTTAAGAGAGATAGCTGATTCAGTGGCATGAGCAATGCAACCTACTCGCTCAATAAAGTTACGCTTTGATTCCACTAATTTTTCTATCGACACATTATGTTCAATTACATGCTCCAGACGGGCCAAAAGAGGGACAAAACTCCCATCCGCCATAGCCGTCTCATACAAGGTTTCAGCATAGTCACGATCGATCATAGCGGCCTGCAAGCCATCCAAGAACACCCCGCTCCAACGAATAAGGCTCTGGTTATATAAGGTTAAAAATACTTCCTCGCGCGTTTTAAAATACAAGTACAAGGTACCTTTCACGACACCTGCTGCTTTAGCCAGATTACCCATTGAGAAGGACTCGTAGCCTACTTCCTGAAAAAGCAACTCTGCCGATTCCAGTATCTGTACGCGACGAAAGTATTTCTCGTCTTGAGTTCGAGCGCGCTTTAATTCATTGCTCATCTTTAAACCTTTTGCTTTGTATTTTTTTCAGATGCCGAACTGAGTGGCGGCCTAATATCTTATCAATTTGGCCACAAGAGTCACGTTAGCCTATAACTGACCTACAGTCATTGCAACTAGTTTCAGGTAAAAATTATAAAAATAACAGTATTGCAAAGAATTATTGGATCTCAGGCGTCAGTGTTTCTAGGTGTATCTCAATATCAGCGGCGGTGACTCGGGTAGCATTCTCAGCAATCACTCCGGCTATCAAGGCATCTCCTTCCAAACCAAACAAATATCTAAGCGTGAGCAAGCCATCTGTAAGAGCATCTATCTCTCCGTTACCGTCGATGTCAGCAAGATCACCTAGTAAGCTAATTTGAGATTGAATTTCCTCTGATGTGCTGTACAGAGCATCAGATGAGACCGTTCCAGCAATAAGAGCCGAATCGGTTAACCCAAACATCCCTCTAAGCATCAATAGGCCATCAGTTAAGGCATCATATTGACCATTACCATCGATATCTAACGATCCAGAAGGCGGCGTACCGGCAAGAAACTCATTGAGGTTGGTGACTCCATCTCCATCCTCATCCATTGCTGCATCACTCGGATCATTAGGATTAAGGTTATAACGAGTCTCCCACGTGTCAGGCATTCCGTCACCATCAGAATCGATAGAGTATTCTGCTTGATTTGGAAACAGATCTTCGGAGTTTATTACCCCATCACCATCAATATCCGGGTCGCTACTATCTCCCAACCCATCATTGTCACTATCCAGATAGTCATTTGGATCTGACGGAACCTGATCTTGATTATCCCCAATACCATCGCCATCGGAATCTACCCATTCATTGACATTGTCAGGATACAAATCGTCTTCATCCAAAACACCATCACCATCTCGGTCTATCCCTTGAGGAGTGAATTTGATAACTTTAGTAAAATAATCACCTGTATTGGGGTTAACAAGTGTATATACAGCTGAAACAGGCGCCAAAATACCACCTGAAGTATACCGCGCTATAAACGCAGTGCTCTCTCCTGCTGAAAGTACGCCATCAGACGCAATGTTGGAGGAGTATGCGTTCTTTTCAATGTTTTCCCCATCTAGGATCTGCCATGACTTTACCTCCACATCCAAATCTGACGAGTTGGTGATACCCGATTCAAAGTCAGCCCCAGGAGCTGAATATTCACCATCCCATGTTCCTACATATTCGCCATAGGCAACAATGTGTCTTTCTGTAAACGGAAGGCTCGGGTCAAGTGGATAGGGATCTGAAGAGTCAGGCACACCATCGTTATCATCATCAAAATCAAACAAATCATCCACACCATCTCCGTCGGTGTCCCTAAAGTTAACAGGATCTAAGGGATAGTAATCTTCAACATCGGGTATTCCATCACCATCATCGTCGGCGTCTGTATTATTGCCAATACCATCTCCATCTGTATCTAGCTGTTCAGTTGAATCAAGTGGGAAATCATCAGCAGTATCTCCGACACCATCTCCATCTGAGTCTGCGGTCTCAGTCCAATCGTTAGGTGCCCAATCTGAATTATCCCCAACGCCATCGCCGTCAGAGTCTGTGGTTTCAGAGGCATCATTAGGAAACGCATCTGCATTGTCTCCAACCCCATCAGAATCAGAGTCTGTGGTTTCTGTGGGATCATTTGGGAAGGCATCTATTGAGTCAATAATGCCATCACCATCCGTATCTACTACTGGGCCTTCAGTTTCCATAACAAAAAAGATTGTGTTGTCTTCTGATATGTCATTCCATTCACTTGCCTTGCCATAGGTGTTGTTAGTACCCGCAAGCCAATAAGGCCAATCCTCCAGCCCCATGGCTAAAGAGTCTTGATTATCATTATAATTATCAGGTTCAGCAGAGCCCCAGTTTGTATAAGAGAAGGCCTCTTCAGTCTCCCACGCCCATGTTCCCTCTTGGGTTGAATCAGATCCCCCGAGCCAAACATAAGCAACATCCCCACCATCATTAACGTCCTTAAAGGTCCAGGGGCTTTCACTAAAAGCCTTACTTACAATGGCGTATACCAGCGCATTCTCTTTTTCACTGGATATCGTGGCTAGATGCGCACCGCGCTCTGCAGCGTATGTAGAGGCCAAGGAATAGGATTTCTCTATTTTGACTAATTCATACTTTTCAAGTTCAGCGGTATTATCAATGAGAGGTTCAGGGTCAAGTAAATCAGAGATGCCATCATTGTCATCATCAGTATCAGCATTGTTACCTTCACCATCACCATCAGTATCCGTGTCTTCACTGGCATCATTAGGGAACGCATCTACGCCATCAGCAACACCATCCCCATCAGAATCCGCAGACTCATTAGGATCTAGCGGGTACTCATCTTCAAGATCATTAACCCCGTCACTGTCAGTATCAATTAGTAGAGGATCAGTGCCCAGCTCACCCTCTTCGTCGTCTGACAGCCCGTCGTTGTCATCATCGGTATCGGCATTGTTACCAATACCATCATCATCAGTGTCAACGGTTTCAGTCGCATCAAAAGGTAGCGCATCAGAACTATCTTCTACGCCATCGTTATCATCATCGGGGTCTGCATTATCTCCAATGCCATCGCCGTCAAAATCACTCGTCTCCGTGGGATCGTTTGGAAAGACATCATTAGAATCTGACACACCATCATTATCGGTGTCCAAAGGCTCTGCCCATTGCGCTGAGCCAAAACGACTGGTGCCAAAAACACCAACATCAGCAGCAACGTTATTGACTAACGCAAAAGATACGCCAAAGACCAGAGCAGAAACTAATGTAAATAACCTCATGGGCTGTTAATCACTGATGTCAGCAATGACAATATGATCAAGCAACGTAAACAACTGGTCTACGTACTGTTCTCTGGTTAGCTTAGCGGGGAGCTTTACTTCCTCGGCAAAGTCATCTGAGAAGTTACGGTCAAGTGCAGCTACGCTCGCATCACAATCTTGTGCTTCTTGAGACTCCTCATCAAAAGAGCCGCAATTGGTCCCTAAACTTAAGGAATAATCTTGCTCATCAAAACCATAACCCACAGATAGGATGGTGTGCGCATCGAGCGCAATTTGGGCACTAATCCCAATCGTAGTGTAGGCAAAATACTTATTAACTCTCTGTTTAATCGCATATGCCTCACTTTCGGCGGCCTTACACGCATTTAGAATGCTATTAAAGTCATCAATGCTTGTTATAGAGTCTTCATCTGACGTACCAGTTGTAACATTCCACTTCCAATATGTCTCTGTCGACACGGCAGACCAGTCAGCATCACAGTCGAACCAATTTGTTTCAGGGGTTTCACTATTTTCTTCATACGGGTTGGCATCAACATAAGAAATGCGAATAAAATCACTAAAGAAATAGTATTCTGTATATGTCGCGGCATCAAACTCAGCTCGCGTCATTTTGTAGGCGTTAAAAGTATCGGTCACATGATAATTATCGACATAGACGCTAACATTAGCTGGAAAGCCTGAAATAGAGTGGGTATAACCTAAGCTATCTTCATAATTCCGCCTCTCACGAGTAGTTACGGAGACTGAATTATGGCTGTCGAGGTCCTTCGTCCTAGGATAATATTCGTCACTCCAGCTGTACCCATAATTAAAAGTTTTCGGCAGCTTGATCGTAAACAAATCGTGGTCATAAAATGAGACAGTATCAAACTGCATAATGTCATAAACCACGCCAAGCACAGTGACGCGATCTCGTCCCGGGGTTTTTTCTTTTCGGCTGTAAGAGTAATCTTCGCTCCAGGATGAGCCTGAATTGTTCTCAACATCAGCTTTGATGGTTGTTATTTCAGAGTTTATAGAGGCGAAATTTTCATTCATTTCCTCAGCTCTAATAACCTCCCCATCCTCAAAAACGTGGGGGACATCAGCATTCAGGTTATTTAAGCCGCATAGTGCTCCAACTAAAATGCCTAATTTTATAGTTGATTTCATCGCATAAGCCTCATTTAATAGCAGTCTAACAAACACTTAGGAGAGTATTGTGCAAAAATATACCATACACTTGTGGATTATATTGATTTTTTTTCTGTCGTCCAACGCTTCGGCATGGGACCCCTTAAACCAGAAAAGTGGTGCTGAATCAGGAGCCTCAAAAAAGGTCTCATTAACCATAGAAAAGTTTAAAACTATTCCAGAATTAGAAGCATTTTTTACTCAAGCAAATGGTTATGCCGTCTTCCCAAACATAGCTAAAGCTGGCCTTGGAATCGGTGCTGCAGTAGGTAAAGGTGAAGTCTTTCAAGAGAATAAATACATAGGAAAAACATCAGTCAAGCAAATTTCCATTGGTTTTCAGCTAGGGGCACAAGCCTTCAGTGAGATAATGTTTTTTAAAGACAAACGAGACACTGATCGCTTTACAGAGGGAAATTTTGAACTAGGCGCACAAGCCAGTGCCGTTCTTATAACCCAAGGCGTGTCAGTTGAGACCGCCTACAGCAATGGAATTGCAATATTTACCCTTTCAAAGGGCGGCTTGATGTATGAAGCTAGCGTAGGTGGTCAGAAATTTTCCTTTGATCCTGATTAACCGATAAGCTAAAACCGCAAAAGGGTTTGTAATGGTATGCAACTTAAAAAGTTGGCATTAAAGCATGAAGATGCTCATCAATGTCAGCGGAAGTTTTGCGCACGGCATCTCTGCGACAACACCTGCTATGAAGGCACCCTCTTCTAGCCCAAAGAGATGTCTCACAATCAACAAACCACCGGTTAATGCGCAATGTCCCCATTATCGTCGACATCTCGCAGATCAACGAACATTAGGATCAGTCTTACAATACGAATCCAACTCCAGAAGATTTTTACTTTAGAATAAATGACTATACATAAATAAAGCCTTATAACTCGCGCGCCAATTTACGTATAAGCTATTTTTTTTGTGCTAGTATTTAGAAACACATACATAAAAATACTAACGTAAAGGGGAAAATCATGAAAAAACTATTATTTTTACTGTTGGCACTTGGTTCCGTGCTTAGTTACGGTCAGGAAGCTCTTGAACATGAACCTGTCGCCAATAAAGCGGAATATTATGTGGCGTCATACAATGATCGCAAAGATATGGATGACTTAATCGATTGGGCTCAAGATTTTGAAAACTGGCAAAACGAGTCTGGATTATATGACAGTATGGCTACATCACTGTTGGTGCCCTATTTTATCAACAACACATCCACTCACGATGTAGTTTGGCTTAATATCTGGCCTAGCCCAACCGCACAGTATGCAGGCCTAGAGAACTGGCTAACAAATGGTGCGAAGCTGCTAGGGACATTACCCGTAACAAACTCTCAAGTAGTCGATACCTGGCAGTGGGCAATTTCGGCTCCCGAGGGCGAGGGCACAATAGGCATGGTTCGCTACTCTGATTGCAAAATGAAAGAAGGGGTAACTGGCCAACAAGCTTTTAATGCGTACAAAAACTTTGCCATCGCAGCAAAAGAGAAGGGAGATAACTTAGGACGAAAAATGATCTTCCCATCTGCCGGAGGTACCGAGGGTGATTTTGATTATGTTTACGCCCTGTATGCGAACAAGGCATCAGCTTTAGGCGCTGGAGCAGACCTATACTGGTCAGCGATTAACGGATC
>Ga0209494_1001340_pt1 | contig 10836 bp, 10 predicted proteins | sample EN1Hudseemescosm_FD_184628 | JGI IMG/M metagenome (GOLD analysis project Ga0209494, IMG submission 184628) | Methane-oxidizing microbial communities from mesocosms in the Hudson Canyon - EN1B Hudson Canyon (SPAdes) (version 2) | ecosystem: Environmental > Aquatic > Marine > Cold seeps | place... | reverse complement strand
ATGCATTGAAAATAATAGTTGAAACACATAAAAATGTTGAAATAGTATATCCGGTTCACCTGAATCCAAATGTTCGAGAGCCGGTAAATAGAATCCTTGCCGGTGTTCAAGGAATTCATCTGATTGAACCTCAAGAATATCTACCTTTCGTATATTTGATGCATTGCTCTTACTTAATTATTACTGATTCAGGTGGCGTGCAAGAAGAAGCTCCATCGCTTGGTAAACCTGTGTTGGTCATGCGCGACACAACGGAGAGACCAGAGGCTGTAGACGTAGGTACAGTGAAGCTGGTTGGCGCAGATACTAAAAGAATTGTTGATGAGGCATCCTCGTTACTCGCTGATTGTAACGCATATAAATTGATGAGCAAGGCGCATAACCCTTATGGTGATGGGACGGCAGCCAAGCTGATAGCGAATGCTTTGCTATTGAATTGATTGAGTGCTCACATATACTCTTATGCCTAATTTTGAAGTCAAGGCTATATTTTATTATCACTGATTATGTTCAATATGATGCTAGTGAACTTCTTATTTATTAATTGTGGTTTCGGGCATATCTATTTTATAGTCGAGAAAGTGCTAGAACTTGTTAATTGCAAGAGTGATTTCTGATGTGTGGCATGGTAGGGTATCTGGGTTCAGTTGATGGCTGTAATTTACTTAATTCTATGGCTGAGCGTATTACTCACCGTGGTCCAGATGATTCAGGGGTTTGGTTAGACGGTTCTGCGGGTATAGCTCTGGCGCATCAGCGTTTATCTATTGTCGATTTATCCTCTGCGGGTCATCAGCCCATGGTGTCGGCTAGTGGTCGTTATGTAATCGTTTTTAATGGAGAGATTTACAATCATTTAGAGATGCGGGGTGAGTTGGAAAAGCAGTCCCGGGTTAGCTCAATCACAAAGGAAGCAGGGGCAAAAAATCATTGGTGCGGGCATTCAGATACCGAAACTTTATTGGCAGGATTTGAAGCTTGGGGCATTGAAACCACGCTTAAAAAAACCGTAGGTATGTTTGCTATCGCCCTGTGGGACCGTGAAGAAAAAATACTGACGCTAGCGCGGGATCGCATGGGCGAGAAGCCTTTGTATTATGGCTTTCAGAATAAGACGTTTTTGTTTGGCTCGGAATTGAAAGCACTTAAAGTGCACCCGGATTTTTTAGGTGAAATAGATCGAGATGTCCTTTGTCTGTATCTACGCCATTGTTATATACCTGCCCCGTATTCGATTTACAAAGGCATTAAAAAATTATTATCTGGCACCTATCTTCAAGTGCGGCTAGGGGGTGATGCGAGTTTTCAAGCATTGACGCCCAAGGTGTATTGGAGTATGACCGATGTTGCTGCGCAAGGCGTGGCAGCCCCTTTCGAAGGGAGTGATACTGACGCGATTAGGGCGTTGGATAGTCAATTAAGGCAATCAATTGGTTTGCAGATGGTGGCCGACGTACCGCTGGGTGCATTTTTGTCGGGTGGAGTGGATTCATCTGCGGTGGTGGCATTGATGCAGGCGCAGGCAATGCGACCTGTTAAAACATTTTCCATCGGCTTTGATGAGGCAGGGTACAACGAAGCGGTGTATGCAAAAGCGGTGGCTCAGCATTTAGGTACAGAACATACAGAACTCTATGTATCTGCTGCCGAGGCGATGGCTGTGATTCCATTGTTAGGAAAGATATATGATGAGCCTTTTGCAGATTCATCGCAAATCCCCACTTTCTTAGTTTCGCAGATGGCAAAGCAAGATGTAACCGTTTCCCTTTCGGGTGATGCAGGGGACGAGTTGTTTTGTGGTTATAACCGTTATGGTCTCGCTGATCATTGGGGTCGAATTGAAAAGGCACCCATTGGCGTGAGAAAACTTGTTAGTAACGCCATTAATTTAATTCAACCTGAAACTTGGGACGGTGTTTTTCAACAAATTAGTAAGTTTAAAAAAATGCCAGACAATATGGGTAATAAGCTGGAAAAGTTTGCAAGAGCCATGAAGTCTGCCACTATTGAGGATGCCTATTTTAGTTTGGTTTCTGAAATTGATGGCTCTAAGAAAATTGTTATTGGCGCTACAGAGCCTGAAACCTGGCTAAGGCAAGTAGGGATGAATGCGAGTTTCCAAGACGCCAAGCAACACATGATGTTTATGGATGTGATGACTTATTTGCCCGATGATATATTGGTTAAGGTTGATAGGGCAGCGATGGCGAATAGCCTAGAGACTCGAGTGCCATTTTTAGATCACCGTGTGGTGGAATTGGCCTGGCGTTTACCGACGGCAATGAAAATGCACGAAGGTAAAACCAAGTGGATATTGCGGCAAGTGCTTTACCAATACGTTCCGCAACAGTTGATTGAGCGACCAAAGGCTGGGTTTACTATTCCTTTAGGTGATTGGTTGCGCGGTCCACTTAGGGATTGGGGGGAAAGTTTATTAGATGAGCAACGCTTAAGACACGATGGTTATTTTAACGTTCATTTTGTCAGGGAGTTATGGAATGCTCATGTAGCGGGTGGGCATAATCACCAATCATTACTTTGGAGTATTTTGATGTTTCAAATTTGGTTGAAGGAGACGAATTGATATGTGGCCTTACTGGTTATTATTTTTAGTGCCCGCTTCTTTGGCAATATCACAGTTAAAACCAATACCGCCACCAATACTCATGACTCAGAGTGATCGTTGGCCTGTTGTGTGGTGGGGTATGTTTTTGGTATTGGTATTGGTGATAGGTTGGCGTCATGAAGTAGGAGGCGATTGGGCTAGTTACATCCTTAATATGGAATTGAAACGACCGCAAGGTTTTGCTGATCCTGGCTTCACATTTTTATATTGGCTGGGTAGAGCTACGGGCGGCGATATATATTTAGTTAACTTGATCTCCGCTTCTTTTTTTTCTTGGGGTTTATTAGATTTTTGTCGAACGCAACCACGGCCGTGGTTGGCGTTGACGGTAGCGGTGCCTTATTTAATTATCGTGGTGGCAATGGGTTACACACGGCAGAGCGTGGGTATTGGCCTATCTCTGATAGGTATTGTAGCTTTGGGTCGTGGTAATGTTTTTCGCTTCTTGTTTTGGGTTGGATTAGCAGCAGCGTTTCATAAGTCAGCAATCATAGTGGCGCCAATTGTATTCTTAGTTAACACTAAAAACCGTGTGTTTATTCTGCTATTGGCAGGAGTGGTGATTTATGCGTTATATTTTTTATTTATGCAAGAGGCGATTGATCACCTCATTAGACATTATATAGGCGATAAATATGCGTCATCGGGCGCAGTCGTCAGGGTCGCTATGAATATACTGCCAGCAGTTTTATTTTTAATGTATCGGAAACGGTTTCAATTAACCAGAGAGCAGCTCATTATGTGGAAGTGGGTGGCTTTGAGTGGATTGCTGTTGGTGGTGGCTCTGAACGTTTCGCCTTCGTCTACAGCGATAGATAGATTGGCTTTATATTGGATTCCACTGCAATTATTTGCGCTATCACACTTGCCCAATATATTAGGGCGACGCAATGGCAATAATGTCTTGTGGGTTTGTGTTGTAGTCGCTTACAGTGCTTTAATACTTTCTGTATGGCTTTATTTTGGGAGATTTAGTCATTATTGGTTACCCTATCAGTTTTATCCTTGGGTTTGGTTGTGGCAGTAACTAGTGTTCTCTTTATACAGAAAATACTGACCTTTGGTAACAATAATTACAACTACATAAATTAAATCGGACTGTTATGCTTAAGAATTCTGTATGTCGTCAAAACATTTTGGATTATTAGTTGCCTGATTTAAGAGACAGATTAGTTCATTGGGTTGTATTGTTTATCGTAATGTAATTGCTTACGCATAGCCAACGTGTTTTGTTTAATTATTTCCCGTTGATTGAGTGTTTCTGTATCACGACCATAAAATACATCAGCGGGCGTTAGATTGTTCAAGGATTCATGAATTAGTTCGTTCAGCGTTTCATCACGCTCGTGGTGATTCACAGCAAGTGCTCGATTGAACAGGTAGATTCTTTCTTTTGTTGACTTGATGTTCATACAACCTGGTTACTGTGAGTCATCATTAAAAACACCACTTCACGGTCTCACTTGTGGGTTAGGTTATCAGGAGGGCAACGCCAAAGAATGAGTATTGCTAGGGCGCTCTATAAACAAGCTGATGTACTTATTTTTGATGAGGTAACAAATGCGCTAGACAATACAACTGAGTATGAGGTAATGACGGCAATTGAAGAGTTAGGAAGAGATTTGACCATTTTAATTATTTCGCATAGGTTAACCATTTTGAAGGGGTGTGATATAGTCTTGAGACTAGGAAATATGGCGTGGTAGATATTGGTGGTTATGAAGAAATGATTGGGCTGGATTGAATTAATATATGAAAACAGGTGTAATAATTCAAGCTCGTATGAGCTCTCAAAGGTTTCCTGGTAAAGTATTAGCTATGGTAAATGGAAAGCCTTTGCTTCAGTATTTACTGGAAAGACTAACTCATTGCTCTTCCATCGACCAAATCGTTGTTGCCACTTCAGATGATAAATCCGACGATCCTATTGCAGTATTTTGTCATGAATACGGAGCATTATGCTTTAGAGGGCCGCTGAAAAATGTGGCCAAAAGATTTTATATGGTGCTTGAGAAATACAATCTGGATGCTTTTGTACGGGTTTGTTCTGACAGCCCAATGTTGGACCAGAAATTAATCGATCAAGGAGTGAAACTTTTTAACGGGGAGTATGACCTTGTTACCAACACCTTGCCCCGTTCTTACCCAGTAGGGCAGTCTGTAGAAGTTATCAGAACCAGCACTTTTGAAAAGGTCTATGAGAAAATGTCAAGACCTGATCACTTTGAACACGTTACAAAATATTATTATGAACACTCTGATGAATTCAGGATTAAGAATTTTAGTAATGATAAAGATTTAAGTAGTTACCGTCTTGTTGTGGATACACCGGAAGATTTAAAACGTATAGAAAAAATTATAAGTAGTGTGACCAGACCCCATACTGAATATAGTTTGGACGATTTTATTAAATTATATCCCTCTGCTAAAAAAAGTATTATGTTAAACGCTGGAGTTATCGGAATGGGTATAGGTGAAAAACATGCACTCGCCTATCAAAATCATTGCAATACTAATCTTAAAACTGTCTGCGACTTTGACCATGATAAATTGAAAGAATTGAATATAAAGTTTCCAAATGTATGCATGGAAACTAAGTACCAATCAATTTTGGAAAATGATGACATCGATATTGTATCCATTGCTAGTTATGACAACTTCCATTTGTTCCAAATCTTACAGGCGCTTGAAAGCGGGAAACATGTTATGTCTGAAAAGCCCCTTTGCCTTAACCGAGGCGAAATGCTTCAAATCCATAAAACACAAAAACAGAACCCTGATGCCAAACTTTCTTCAAACCTTGTTTTAAGGACAAACTCAAGGTTTGAAAAGTTGAAGAAAGATATTGCTGAAGGTAAATTTGGTGAAGTGTATTATCTTGAAGGAGATTATTTATGGGGACGAAAGAATAAGCTTTTTGGTTGGAGGGCGGATATGGATTATTATTCCATCATCTTGGGGGCAGCAATTCATATGATCGATTTAGTCATGTGGTTATTAGGCTCCAGACCATTATCAGTTCAAGCTATTGGGAATGATATACCAAATAAAAATACTAACCTTAAATTCAATAGCTTTGCTGTTGTAATATTAAAATTTGAAAATGGTGTCATTGCCAAACTCACTGGAAATGGTGGTTGCGTTCATCCTCATTTTCATGATCTTAAAATTTTTGGCACTAAACAAACTGCAACTAGTAATCTTAATGAAGCCTATTATCTCCATAGTGGTGAAATTAATTCTGAACAAGTGCCCATTGCTGAGCCTTATCCTGAAAAAGAAGCAAGAGAAAAAGTTATTCATAGTTTTGTGGATTCCATTTTAGATCCATTAGTAAAGCCGCTTGTTTCACAGCAGGATGTATATGATGTCATGTCAGTATGCTTTGCAGCTGAAGAAGCAATGAATACTGGCAAGTCAATAATTATCGAATATTTAAACTAAGGTAAAAATCTAATGAAAACAATACCTTTTTCATCTCCAGATATACAAGACATTGATATAAAGGCAGTGGAGTCAGTAATACGCAGTGGCTGGTTAGCTCATGGTGACTACTCAAATAAGCTCGAACAACTTTTTTGTGAATATACGGGGGCAAAGTACGCAACTACGGTATCAAATTGCACCGCTGGCCTTCACCTATCTTGTCTGGTTGCGGGGTTTGGCCCAGGAGATGAAGTCATCGTGCCTGCACAGACCCACACTGCTACCGCCCATGCTGTTGAATTCACTGGGGCTAAGGCTGTGTTTGGTGATGTGGATCCATTATCAGGAAATATTTTTCTTGAGGAGTTGGATCGGAAGTTAACAGATCAAACAAAAGGGATAATCCCAGTCCATATGTCAGGCCACCCCTGTAACATGGAAAAAATTCAGGTTTTTTGCCAAAAATATGATCTTGTATTGATTGAGGACTGCGCCCATGCCGTTGGGACTACCTTTAATGATATTCATGTAGGTAATAGTGGAATAACTGGCTGCTTTTCCTTTTATCCAACCAAACAGATTGCTACGGGTGAGGGAGGTGTAGTAATTTCTAATGATAAAAAAATTATCAATAAAATTAAAAAACTTAAAGCATTTGGAATTGATACACCACCTGAGCTGCGCACCAAGCCGGGAGTGTATGATGTAATGGATCTAGGGTATAACTATCGCATGACCGACTTCCAGGCAGCGTTGGCCGTAGGCCAGTTGGAGCGCTATGCAGAAAATGTCGCCGGCCGTAGAAAAAATGCAAAATTGTACTGTCAATTGCTGAAAAGAAGAAATGACATATCATTTACTGACTACTCTGATGACCATTCATATTTTCTATTTCAAATCATCTTGGATAATTCGTTAGATAGGGACAAAATCTTGATGGGCCTGAAAGAAAACGGTATTGGTGTTAGTATTCATTATGCAACTCCAGTTCCACTGATGAGCTATTATAAAAAAAAATATGGTTACATTACTGAAGATTTCCCTAATGCTATAAACTACGGCAACCAGAGTATTTCTTTGCCTGTCCACGCAATGTTATCAGACAAAGATATTAAACATATTTGTAGTGTGCTTTTTAAACTTTTATAGAGATTAATTATTTTGAAACCTAAAAAAATTGCCCTTATTGGTGGTGCTGGATTTATAGGACACAACTTAGCCATATCACTGAAAAATAGAGGACATGAAGCTATTGTTATTGACAGTCTCGCAGTAAACAATATACTTTCTTTTACTGATAGTGAAATCAAAAATAGAAAACTTTACTCGTCCATCCTTAATCAGAGAATGGATTTAATGCATGACAATAACATCGAAATCAATATAGAGGATGCACGTGATTACAACGCCATGTGCTTCCTTTTAGGAAGGTATGAGCCTGATGTTATTATTCAATTGGCGGCAGTATCTCATGCCAATAAATCTAACAAGGATCCACACACAACCTTTGACCATACTTTACGGACACTTGAAAATACACTGGATATTGCTCGTAATTTTGGTTCTCATGTGATTTATTTTTCATCTAGTATGGTTTATGGTCATTTTCATGGTAAGACGGTTACAGAAGATACACCATGTAATCCCTTAGGGATCTATGACACGCTGAAGTATACTGGTGAATTAATCGTTAAAGCATATAATCGTGTATTTGATACACCGTACACAATAATCAGGCCTTCAGCGCTTTATGGTGAGCGCTGTGTCAGCCGTCGGGTGGGCCAGATATTTATTGAAAATGCAGTTCTGGGATTGGACATTTCCATTCACGGTGACGGATCGGACAAACTAGACTTCACCTACATTGAAGATTTAGTCCATGGTGTTACTCTTGCTGTAGAAAACGAAAACTCTCGTAATGAAACTTTTAACATGACCTACGGTGAAGCACGCACCATTGGTGAGACGGCGGAGATCCTGAAGGATCATTTCGATGGTATTAATATCAACTATACCCCAAAGGATAGTCTGACGCCGGATAGGGGAACTTTGAGTGTTGACAAGGCTAGAGATTTATTGGGTTATAATCCTAAAAACCCTATTGATATAGGCTACCCAAAATATATAAATTGGTACAGGTCGTTTTGGGACTCTATGAGTAAGTAATCTCCTAATTTAAAAAAAATATGTTCTTCAAAGATAAATGGCTTTCAGATCAGATTGGTAAAAGTGTTTACCAATTGAAAGTTAATGACTTGTCAGAAGAAGTTTTTTCAAATGATTGGAGGAATTTTAGGATAGACCATACAGAAGATAATTATCTTGTGTTTTCAAAAATCCGCACTAATTCTGTGAATATTTGGCAGTGTTTAGAAAAAGCTAACTTTAAACTGATAGATACAAACGTAATATTTGAATTAAATGTTAACAAATTATTTGAGAAGCAACAGCACAATGATATTGAAATTTGTTTGGCCAAAAAAAAACACCAGCAAGCCCTAGAGAAGATTGCCAGAGATAATTTTAACTACTCCCGCTTTCATCTTGACTCACGAATAAATAATGACATTGCAAACCAAATAAAACAGAATTGGGTGAAGAGCTATTTTTTTGGCAAGCGGGGTGATGAAATGCTGGTGGCCTTGCTGCATAATAAACCTGTAGGTTTTTTACAATTGATAATTAAAGAAAAAACAATATTAATAGATCTAATTTGTGTGGATAAAATAGCACAAGGGAGAGGAGTGGCCTCTTCCATGATTCAGTTTGCCAGCACAAACATTAAACGATCTAGTATTATAGTTGGCACACAAATTGGTAATCTGCCTTCGATAAACCTCTACCAGAAACTAGGGTTTGTATTAACCCGATCAGACTATGTATTCCACTATCACAGCTAATGAAAATTCGAGAAATAAACACTAAAGAGAAAGTCCTAATTATTGCCGAAATCGGCAATAACCACGAAGGCAGTTACACCCTGGCAGAAGAAATGATTGGGATGGCGGCAGAGGCTGGAGCAGACGCAGTGAAGTTCCAGACTTTTCAAACAGAGTATTATGTGAGTGCAAATGATATAGAGCGTTATAAAAGGCTTAAATCGTTTGAGTTAACCTTTAAGGAGTTTGAGAAGCTTAGTGGCATTGCCAAAGAAGTAGGAGTTTTATTTATATCTACGCCATTTGATTTAGAAAGCGCACTTTTTTTGGGCAGTATTGTAGATGCGATGAAAATTTCTTCAGGTGACAACTGTTTTTATCCATTGATAGAAACTGTTGCTGAAACTGGCAAACCTATAATTATGTCTTCTGGTTTAGCGGATATTCATCAAATAATAAAGTCAAAAACATTGATTGAGAAAATATGGGCTGAAAAAGATATAGTCGAAAATTTGGCTATCTTGCATTGTGTTTCTGCTTATCCAGTTGAGCCTGGTTATGCCAACCTGCGAGCTATCCAAACTTTATGTGAATCATTAGATTGTACTATCGGGCTTTCAGATCATACTCTTGGAACAAATGCTGCTATTGTTTCTGTAGGGCTAGGAGCTCGAATTATCGAAAAGCATTTTACAATTGATAAAAACTTTTCAGACTTCAGAGATCACCAAATTTCTTCCGATCCCAAGGAAATGAAGCAGTTAGTGCAAAGTGTTAGAGAGGTTGAGAAAATGATGGGGTCTGGTGACAAGGTAGCTCAGCTTCCTGAGAAAGATGCTTCACCACAAATGAGACGTTCTATCGTTGTAAAGCATCCCTTATCCAAAGGTCACGTACTTAAGTTGGGAGACATTACATGGGTTCGTCCTAGTGGAGGCCTTAAGCCTGGTGAAGAGCAAAGAATTATTGGAAAAAGATTAAAAGAAGATATTCAAAAGGGCGAGCAAATAACGATTAATCATATTAGCAAAGAAAGCTAATATGAGAGTTATTATTCTTACAACTGACACTCCTCATCATCTGTATTTTGTTAGGGAAGTGTCAGCTTTTTTTAATATCACAGGCATTGCAGTGGAGTCAAGAGTATTGAAGGCTTCTTTCAAAACACATCATTCTTTTGAGGATGAAAGGAATAGCTATGAGATAGCTGAACTTCTTAAGAAAGAAAAGGTATTTTTTACAGATTTTTCTAAAACTAAAGTATTTAATAATATAAATGATCACGAATGTTTTCGATTTGTTAAAGACTTAAAACCTGATGTAATTATTACTTTTGGCACTGGAATAATAAAAAAGAATCTTATAAGTCTTTGTAAAGATGGTTTTATTAATCTTCATGGGGGTGATCCAGAGTATTATCGTGGGCTTGATTCACATTTATGGGCAATCTATAACCGGGAATTTGAATATTTAAGTGTAACGCTTCATAGATTGAATCTAAGCTTAGATGATGGTGAGATTATTGAGAAAGATCTAATAAAGCTTAACAAAAATTCTAAAATTATAAATTTGCGCGCAGAAACTACAAAGCTTTGTGTTCATCTTATTTTGTCAGCATTATCAAGCTTTAAAAATTTTGGTTTTTTTGTATCTAAACCACAGGAAAGAAAAGGGAAATATTATTCATTTATGCCGGCTGAAAATAAGAAAGTTTGTTTAAAGAACTTTGAACAACATATAGAGAGCGTTCAAAATTCTGTGTCAGGTTAATTTAAATATCCAGCACGCTGTCTAAGCGGCCTTCAAAATAAATATCTAATTGGGACAGTGCCTGACTCTAGTTCTGAATAGGCATTGTCCATTTCTCTGTGGCATTCAATATGCCAGCGTACAATAATTTTAACA
>Ga0209494_1001336_pt1 | contig 10859 bp, 9 predicted proteins | sample EN1Hudseemescosm_FD_184628 | JGI IMG/M metagenome (GOLD analysis project Ga0209494, IMG submission 184628) | Methane-oxidizing microbial communities from mesocosms in the Hudson Canyon - EN1B Hudson Canyon (SPAdes) (version 2) | ecosystem: Environmental > Aquatic > Marine > Cold seeps | place... | reverse complement strand
GAGGAACTGGATGGCTGGCTTCCGCCCACGGGATCGGCCCACCTGCGTTCCGGGGTGGAGCAGGCCCGCCGCTTCGCACGGTGGCCGTCTGCAGTGGCGAGCGCCGCCGATCTGGGTGCCCGGTGTTCCTTCGACCTTCGCCTGGTGGCTCCGGGCCTGCCGCCCTACCCGTGCCCCGATGGGCTGGACGAGATGTCCCTCCTGCGCCAGCTGGCCGATGATGGGGCCACCGGCCGCTACGGAGAGCGCACCTCCGAACGCGTCGCCGGGGCATGGGCCCAGATCGACCGGGAGCTGGACGTCATTGCCGGCCTCGGATTCCCCGGCTATTTCCTCGTGGTGTGGGACATCGTGGAGTTCTGCCGGCGAGAGGGGATCCTCTGCCAGGGACGGGGGTCGGCGGCCAACTCGGCCGTCTGCTACGCGCTGGGCATCACCAACGCCGACGCGGTGGGCCTTGGCCTGCTGTTCGAGCGGTTCCTCTCCCCGGAGCGAGACGGGCCACCTGATATAGACCTCGACATTGAGAGCGGTCGTCGGGAGGAGGTCATCCAGTACGTGTACGGCCGCTACGGCCGTAGGCATACCGCCCAGGTGGCCAACGTCATCACGTACCGGGCCCGTTCGGCGGTACGCGACGCGGCCCGGGCGCTGGGATACGCCCCGGGCCTCCAGGACGCCTTCGCCAAGGGCCTGGAGCGTCGGCTGTCGCCCGCGGCGTCGACGAACGGTGGCGGTGAGGCCCCGGCCGGGATTCCAGCCGACGTGGCCACCCTGGCCGAGGAGTTGTGCGACGCCCCCAGGCACCTCGGTATCCACTCCGGCGGCATGGTCATCTGCGACCGGCCGATGGCCGAGGTGTGCCCGGTCGAGTGGGGGCGCCTGGCGAACCGCAGCGTCCTGCAGTGGGACAAGGAGGACTGTGCCGCCGTGGGGCTAGTCAAGTTCGACCTGCTGGGGCTGGGCATGCTCAGCGCCCTGCACCACACCCTGGACCTGGTGGCCGCCCACGAGGGAAGCCAGGTCGACCTGTCACGCCTGGAGCAGGACGATGCCGTCTACGACATGATCTGCGCCGCCGACACCATCGGGGTGTTCCAGATCGAGAGCCGGGCCCAGATGGCGACCCTGCCCCGGTTGCGGCCCCGCTGCTTTCATGACCTGGTGGTCGAGATCGCCCTCATTCGGCCCGGTCCGATCCAGAGTGGGTCGGTCCATCCCTACATCAGGCGCAGGAACGGGCAGGAGGAGGTTACCTACCTCCACCCGTCGTGTGAGGACGCCCTGGCGGGAACCCTCGGCATCCCGCTGTTCCAGGAGCAGCTCATGCGCCTCTCGATGGACGTCGCCGGATTCACCGCCGGTGAAGCCGACAGGCTTCGACAGGCCATGGGGTCCAAGCGCAGCCACGCCCGCATGGAGGCCCTCCACCAGCGCTTCCTGGACGGGGCGGGGGAGCGCGGGGTCCCGTCCAACATCGCCGGGCAGGTCTGGCAGAAGCTGGCCGCCTTCGCCGACTACGGGTTCCCGGAGAGCCACGCCGTGTCGTTCGCACACCTCGTGTACGCCAGTTCCTGGTTGAAGTTCCACCACCCGGCGGCGTTCTGCGCCGGGCTCCTGAATGCCCAGCCCATGGGCTTCTACTCGCCGCACACCCTGGTCCAGGATGCCCGTCGCCACGGCGTGGAGGTCTGCACCCCGGACCTGAACAGGTCGGGGGCCGATGCCACCCTCGAGCAGCGTTCCGCCGGCCCGGCCATCCGGATGGGCATCGGGTCGGTTCGTGGAATCGGAGGAGACCTTGCCGCTGCCATCGCTGCCGGCCGGCCGTACACGTCGATCGAGGACCTCCAGCGGCGGGTGGATCCCGGCCGCCCGGTCATGGAGGCCCTGGCCACCGCCGGGGCGTTCGCCGGCTTCGACGTGGATCGGAGGGAGGCACTGTGGGTGGCGGGGGCGTTGGCCGCCACCGGACCAGACCACCTACCCGGGGTGGCCACAGGCATCCAGCCCCCGCCGCTGCCGCCCATGGACGTCCGGGAGGTGGCGCGTGCGGATCTGTGGGCCACCGGGGTGTCTCCCGAGGGGCATCCCACCCGGTTCATCCGCCACCGCCTGGAGGCCGAGGGCGTGACCACGGCGGTGGACCTGCGGTCGGTGCGTGACGGGGACCGGGTGAGGGTGGCAGGGGTGGTCACCCACAGGCAGCGCCCCCACAGCGCCGGTGGGGTGACGTTCCTGAACCTGGAGGACGAGACCGGGCTGGTGAACGTGGTGGTTTCGAAGGGTTGCTGGGTCCGCTACCGCGACGTTGCGGTAGCGGCATCGGCGTTGCTCGTACGGGGTCGGGTGGAGGCCTGCGAGGGAGTGGTCAACGTGGTGGCGGAGCACCTTGCTCCCCTCGGGGTCCGACCACCGGCCCGTTCCCGGGACTTCCGTTGAGTCTGGCCGACACCGGTACGGGTCGCCGTCGGGAATGACCCGGTCGACGGAGCGGCAGTCCAGCACAATGGTGCAATGCGTTCCGCCCAGCGTCTCCACGCGGCCGTCCCCTCGGCCGATGTGCGCCAGCGGATCGGGGCGCTCTTCATCGGGGTGCTGGCTGCATCCGCCGGTGGCATGGTCCTGGCTGCCTCGGAGGGGACGTTGGCCGAGCTGCCAGGCCTCCTCCTCCTCGTGCCGGGTGCTATTGCATTGCGGGGCAACGTGTTCGGGGCCATGGGGAGTCGCCTGGGAACCGCCGTGCATGCAGGGACCTTCCGACTCTCTGCCCGACTCGATGGTGTGGTCGGGCAGAACCTGGTCGGGGCTGCCGCCCTGAGCGTGGTGCTGAGTGCGGCCCTCGGCCTGATGGCCAGCGGTACGGCCATCGTGTTCGGCGTCGCCCCGACGATGACCCTGGCCGATTTCGTCGTCGTGTCGACCCTGGGAGGACTGCTGGCCTCGATCCTGGTCGGAGCGGTGACCCTCGCCCTGGCCGCCGGATCGGTCCGCTTCGGCTGGGACCTGGACAACGTCCTTGCGCCGCTGGTATCCACCCTCGGCGACCTGGCCACTGTGCCGGCCCTCGTCCTTGCAGCCGGTCTGGCCGGCCACTCCGGGTTCACCGAGGTGCTGGGCGGAGGCTTGGGAGCGGCGGCCGTCGTGGTTCTGGTGGCGGCATGGCGCTCCCCCCTGGTCGACGCCAGGCGCATCGTCCGACAGTCGTTGCCGGTGCTGGCCGCAGCCGGGGTGCTCGACCTGGTCGCTGGCGTGACGGTCGAGGGGCGCCTGGACGACCTGCTGGCCGCCGAGGCGATGCTCATCCTGCTTCCGGCCTTCCTGGGAACGGCGGGCGCCCTCGGGGGGATCCTCTCGAGTCGTCTCTCCACTCAGTTCCACCTGGGCCTGGACGACGCCACCCCTCTGCCGTCACGGTCCAGCCTGCGCGAGGTCCGGTCGCTGGCCCTCCTCGCCCTTCCTGTGTTCGCCTTCTGCGCCGTGGTCGCCCAGTTGGCTTCGGTGGCCACGGGCCAGACCACTCCCGGGATCGGGGACCTGGTCGCCGTGGTCCTGATGGCGGGCCTGGTGGCCACGGTGCTGGTCGTCCTCGTGGCGTACTACACGACGATGGCCGCCTACCGGTACGGCCTGGATCCGGACACCTACGGCATCCCGGTGGTGATGTCGGCCCTCGACCTCGTCGGGGCGTTCACCCTCGTCCTGGCCATGGTGGCCGTGGGGGTGGCATGACCGTGCCATCCGGACGCCATTTCGCAACCCTCCACGAACGTCGGACGGTCGGGAATACCATTCACCCACTACATCTAGCGAGGATCTGATGGACGAGAGACCCCGCAATCTGCGGGCCATGCTGGCCGAGGCTAAGGACACCTCCGAGCTGATGGTCGACCTGGCGTACGCGTCGGTCTACTTCGGCGACCCAGACATGGCCGAAGAGGTCGACGAGTTGGAGCAGCAGATGAGCGAGCTCGTCCATGACATGCGGGCAGTGTGCGTGATGGCCGCCCGCAGCCCCAGGGAGGCCGAGGGAATGTCGTCGGTGCTCCAAGTGGTGTCCGCCATCGAGCGCATGGCCAATGACGCCGTGGACATCGCCCGGATCGTTACCCATCGCCTCGGAATCCCCCAGCAGCTCGTCGCCGACCTCTCTGACGCCGAGGAGGTGTCGCACCGTGTGCTGGTTAGCGACGGCTCCCACATGGCCCACCGGCCGCTTTCGGCCCTCGAGCTGAGAGTTCAGGCCGGAATGCGGGTCATGGCGGTGCGTCGCGGGCGGCAGTGGATCACCGACGTGGACGGCGACACCGTCCTGGTGCCCGGCGACGTGCTGTTCCTGCACGGCTCACCCGATGGCATCACCCGGCTGCGCGAACTGGCGGCTGCTCCGGTCTGGGAACCGCCCCGCCCCGATGGCGGCGAGGCCCTCACCGACCTGGACCGTGCCGTGGACGTGCTGGTCGAGATGAAGAACCTTTCGGAGGCCGCCGTGGGCGTGGCCTACAGCGCGTTGGTCCTGGGAGACAGGGGGCTGGCTGCCGAGGTGGGCCACCTGGAGCAGCGGCTCGACGAGATGAGGGACCACCTTGAGCTCTGGGTACTGCGGGCCGCCGCTGACGGCATGGACCCGTCGTCGCTCCGGGGGTTGCTCCACCTTGCCGAGGCGGCGGAGGACCTTGGCGACCAGGCTCGTGCCATGGTCTGGCTGGTCGAGGAGGGCGAGGAACTCCACCCGATCCTCGGCATCGCCCTAGGCGAAGCGGACGAGGTGGCTGTTCGGTTCCCCGTTGCCGAGGGATCCACCGTGGACGGCTCGACGTTGAAGGACCTCCAGTTGAACATTGAGCCGGGGTTTACGGTGCTGGCGATCCGGCGGGGTGGTGGCTACGTCTACCGGCCGCGTGGACCGGTACGGCTCGCCGCCGGCGACGAGCTGATCGCCAGTGGTCCCGAGGAGGGCCAGGTCCTCCTGGCCGCCATGTGCGGCTGGGAACTCGTCGAGGACGAGGGTGGCGAGGACCAACTGGTACCCGTCGGCTAGGTGACCGGCTCGTCCGGCCTGTGATCAGTCAGCCTGCGCCGGGTCGTCCACGGGTGCTGATGGCGCTTCCGACTCTCCTCCGGCGTCTGGGGCCTCACCGGTGAATAGTTCGGCTATGGCTCCCAACGAACCCAGGGTGGCGCTCAGGTCCGCCGGCAGGAAGATCTTGGTGGCCCGTCCGTCGGCGACGGTCCCGAGGGCCTCCAGGTACTTGATGGCCAGCAGGTCAGGCGTGGGATTGCCATCGTGGATGGCCCCGTAGACACTTCTCACAGCCTCGGCCTCGCCTTCGGCCACCGTCAGCTGCCGGTAGCGCTCGGCGTCGGCCACGGCCCGGATGGCCGAGGCCTCGCCCTCGGCCTCCAGGATCGCTTGTTGCCGGATCGCCTCGGCGCCCAGGATCACGGCCTGCTTGTCACCCTCGGCCCGGGTGATTGCCGCCTCGCGGGTGCCGTCGGCCTCCAGGACCACGGCACGCCGGGTCCGCTCGGCCTTCATCTGCTCGTGCATGGCGTTCATCACGTCGACCGGCGGGTCGATCCGCTGGATCTCGACGCGGACCACCCGGACGCCCCACTTGTCGGTGGCGTCGTCGAGTACCTGGCGCATGGTGACGTTGACGTTGTCCCGTGAGGTGAGGGCGTTGTCCAGGCTCATATCGCCGATCACGTTGCGGAGGTTCGTCTGTGCCAACTTCGTGATGGCCATGAGGAAGTTGGCCACGTTGTAGATGAGCCGCTGGGGGTCGGTGGGTTCGTAGTAGATGACGGCATCGACGGTGACGGTGACGTTGTCCTTGGTTATGACCTCCTGCGGTGGCACGTCCACGACCTGCTCCCGCATGTCGACGCGTGTGATGGACTGGATCACCGGGATGATCAACTTCAGTCCCGGTCCGACGGAGGCCTTGTAGCGACCCAACTGTTCGACGATGCCCTGCTGGTACGGCCGGACGATCTTGATGCCTGCCGCGGCGAACACGAACAAGACGAAGGCGATGACGATGAGGACTATCACTGCTGCCATGGACCGGACTCCTCAGGTGGTTGGTTGGTGGTGGTTGGTTCGATCATCTCGTCGGGTGCTCAGTCCGTGCGCTGTACCACGGCCCGGGCGCCCTCGATCAGGACCACCCGGACGGGGGTTCCGGCGGGTAGGTGGTCGCCTTCGGAGGTTTCGGCGTGCCATTCCTCGCGGCCGATGCGGACAGTTCCCATCCGTTCCGGGTCCGGGGAGAGGTCCGTGACCACGACGCCGGTCTCGCCGACGAGGCGTCCGGCACCTACGCCGATCGGGTTGCCGCCGCGTTCCATCCGCCTGGCCATGGGTCGCATGGCGCCGAACGAGGCGACGGATACCAGCACGAAGGCCAGCCACTGCCAGACAGGATCGGTGCCGGTGAAGGCGACGGCTGTGGCGGCTGTGGCTCCGACCCCGAACGGCAGGAGGAAGAAGGCGCCGGTCATGGCGATCTCGCCCACCACGAAAGTGGCAGCGGCGACCAGCCAGATCCAGCGCCAGACTTCGGGATCCATGCTCGTGCTCCTCGGTTCTCGTCGGAACGGCACTTCCGGGAGGCTCGCCGTCCAGTATCGGCAATGTACTACGGAGGTCGGTAATGGTGTCCGCGTCGGACGTGGTGCCACCGGCTATGCGGATACGGTTTCGGATCGTGCCAGCAGTTTCCCCTGATGCCCCACTGCGCCTGCTGACGGTCCACGCCCACCCGGACGACGAGGCCTCGAAGGGAGCGGCGACGGTCGCCTGCCTGAACGCCCAGGGAGTGCACTGTGTGCTGGTGTGCTGCACCGGCGGCGAAGCGGGCGACATCCTGAACCCGGAGATGGACCGGCCCGACGTCCGTGGCGACCTGGCTGCGGTCCGGGAGTCCGAGTTGGCCCAGGCAGCGGCGATCATCGGATACGACGAGGTCGTGATGCTCGGCTACAGGGACTCCGGAATGAAGGACTCGGAAGCCAACACCCACCAGGGGGCGTTCGCCAATGCCGACCCGGACGAGGCAATCGGTCGCCTGGTGGCGATCATCCGGCGGGTCCGACCCCAGGTCATCGTCACCTACCCGGACGCCCGGGGCGAGTACGACCATCCCGACCACGTGCAGGTGCACGACATGACGGTGCCGGCCTTCCATGCCGCAGGAGATCCCGATCGGTACCCGGATGCGGGTCCGGCCTGGCAGCCATCCAAGCTGTACTACACGATGTGGTCGCGGGCCCGGATCGCCGGCCGGCACGCCAAGTTCCTGGAGCTCGGGATCGACTCGCCGTACGACGACTGGTGGTTCGAGCGACCTTCCCGTGACCACCTACTGACCACGAAGGTGCCGGTCGCCGAGCACTGGGACGTGGGGATTCAGGCGCTGCGGGCCCATGCCACGCAGATAGACCCGGCATCGCCGTTCTGGTTCGGCCTCCCGGACGACGTGGCCAGGACCATCTACCCGTTCGACGACTACCGCCTAGAGTTCAGCCACGTCGGTAGTCCCGCCGAAGGGGATCTGGAGGACGACCTGTTCGCCGGGTTGCGTGGGGCCACCACGGTCGCCGACTGATGGACGACCTGTCGTTCCTCTCGGATGAGTGGCTGGAGGCTCTGGGTGAGGCCGGTGCCGCACTGCCCGGTCGGTCGGGAGTGGACGGCGTGGTGAGGTTCGTGGTGACCTCCACCCCGCACGGAAAGGTCCAGTTCCGGCTGGTGATCGTCGACGGTCGTGTCGCCGAGCTGCTCCCCGGCCGGGATGGCGAGGCCGAGGCCACCGTGACCTGGAAGTACGCCGATGCCGTGGCCCAGTTCAGCGGCGACCTGGATCCCGACGTGGCCTACATGACCGGTCGGTGCAAGGTGGAGGGCGACTACGCCCGCTACGTGTTCGACCTGCGGCCGGTATTCGGTAGCGGGGAGTGGACCGAGGTGCTTCGGGACCTGGCGTCCAAAAGCGAATTCTGAGTCGGGTTCAGCCGGCCCGTTGGATCTCTCGGAGGTCCCTCCAACTCACCAGGGTGACCTGTCCACGGTCCAGGTCGGCGCGGAGTTCACTGTTGCCGCAGGCCAGGTCCCTGTGGTCCACCCGTCGGCCCCACTCGTCGCAGATCGCGCGGAGTTCGGGCGTGTCGGCGGCCGGCTCGATCACGATCTCGGTGACGCCCGGCTGGAGGTCCATTGCCTCGCGCTCCAGGGCCGCCGGGTCCGCCAGTCGTCGCATCCGATGGTGGTCCACGGTCAGGACGCCCTCTTCGGCGGCCAGCGCCCGGAACGGGAACCCCGCCGAGGACTCCGCGGTGTCGCCCTCCAAGCGGATGGGAAGGCCGAAGTCGAGGGCAAGCTCAAGGTAGACGTCGAAGAACTCCGGTCGGTTCTGGAGTGCGCCGAGATGGGTGCTCAGGTGGCTGACGTCGAAGCCCCACAGGACGGCCCGCTCCAACTGGGCCCGGCACTCGCGACGGGTCTCGTCCAGATCTGCGTGGTTCCAAAGGTCGTCGACGGTGCGCGGGAAACCGCCGTCCCCATCGTGCAGGCTCGGCGCCTGCGTGATGGCCCGCCAGCGGTAGCAGTCCAGTTCGGCGTTCAACGTGAGGTGTACGCCAACCGGCTCCCCCCGGTAGTGGGAGGCGGCGTCCCGGGCCCAGGGCCCCGGGACCATTAGGCCGGCGCCGGTGGCCAGCCCGCTCCTGAGGCAGTCGTAGACGCCGACGTTGGAGGCGTGGCACATCCCCAGCAGGTCGGCGGTGAGGATGAGGAGTCGGTCTCCGGGATTCCGGCCGAGTCGTTCGCCCACGCTGGTCACGGCATGAACGGTACACGTCGGTTCTTCCGGGGTCATCGGAAGACCTCATCGGTCGGTCGTTGCGGCTGGTCCCCTGTCCACCGGGCGACTCGTCGGGCCCTCCCGAGGCGACCATCCACGACAAGGTTCGCACGGGCCCTAACCGCCGAGCTGCTCGTGGGGCGCCCGCAGGCAGACCACAGCCCCGGCCCGGCCGCACGCGCCTGTGCCTAGGCGGCGTTCAGTTCGTGTCGCATTCCGTCATCCAGGTCGATCACCAGGGTGTCGCCGTCCACTACGCCGACAACCGTGCCGAGGCCACTCGCAGGCAGTCCGGTGGTTGTGTAGGCGATGAGGAGGCCTGCCGTCGGCAGTCGCGACTCCACTGCTCTCAGGTATCCGGTCACCGTCTGGTCAGTCTGCCTCGGACTCGGGAGGCGTGTCGGCTTCGCGGCTGGCCTTCTCGATGGCCACGTAGGCGAGGCGGATCTGGTGGAGGGCGTCGCGCATGGTGGACTCGGCCTCGCCGAGTCGCCCCGGAAGCCTGTCGACCACCGCACCCAGTGCGTCGATCGCCACCGAGGCCTCCGTCAGGTTCGGAGGTTGCTGCGAGAGGTGGATCGTTGCCAGTTCGTACAGGCCCATGAGGTGGTTGGCGACCACCACGGCTGCGGGTACGGAGGCGAGCTGTTCCTGCACGGCCGCCATCTCCTTGGCCATCGCCTCGACCTGCTCGCGTTCCTCGGGGTCCAGGTCCTCGACCTGGGGTGCGACAGACGGTGCAGGCGCGTCCTCCGATCGGTCTACCGGGTGCTCCCCACCGGGGGTCCAGAGGCTGCTCATGGCTGGTTCCTTAGCTGGCGTGTGCTCCACGGGGGAGCGTCGGGTCCCGGTCCGGTCGACATCCAGGGAGGACCTGGTGCTGGTCCGTTGCGGGACCGCTAGCCTATGGGCCACAACTGAAGAGAAAGCGGGGTCATCCCCACCCGGCGTGCGTTGAGCGTGTCAGGGTCTTCTTCTCGTCGGATCGACGAGGTCCACGGCATGAGTTGCCGGTGGGCGTCGTGGATCCTCGGCGGGTGTCGGCTTTCCGGCGCCCGCCGTTTCTCCGTTTTCGGGGCATGTCCCCCTACTGGAAGACGACGGCGCCATCACAACCACATAATCACGAGGAGAACCCCACGTGACGCACAGGAGTGACGACCGATAGCAGCGCCAACCAGTCAGGAACCACGGATCAACGACCGCATCCGTGCCCAGCGCGTCCGCCTGGTCGCCCCGGATGGTGAACAGCTCGGCATTCGTACCCTGCCGGACGCTCTGACCATTGCCGGCGACATGGGCCTGGACCTGGTGGAGGTGGCCGACCAGGCCGATCCTCCGGTCTGTCGGATCATGGACTACGGGAAGTTCAAGTACGAGCAGTCCCAGCGGGCCAAGGAGTCGCGCAAGAAGGCGACTCACGTGCTGGTCAAGGAGATGAAGTACCGGCCCAAGATCGGTCCCGGCGACTTCGACACCAAGACCCGAAAGGTCGAGGAGTTCCTGGGCAATGGCAGCAAGGTCAAGGTCACGATCATGTTCCGCGGGCGCGAGATGCAGCATCCGGAACTGGGACGTCGGATCCTGGACCGGGTGGCCGAGACGGTCGACCACGTCGGACGTGTCGAGGTCTTCCCGAAGCAGGACGGTCGCAACATGATCATGGTTCTTGTGCCCGGCCAGGGCACGCGCCGGCAGCGGGAGGCAGCCGCGGACCATCGCGACGCCGCTGCGGTGGCCCCTCCGGTCGCTGACCCGGTCGACGCCGCTGCGGTGGCCCCTCCGGTCGCTGATCCGGTCGACGCCGCTGCGGTGGCCCCTCCGGTCGCTGATCCGGTCGACGCCGCTGCGGTGGCTCCTCCGGTCGCTGATCCGGTCGACGCCGCTTTGACCCCAACTGAAACGCCGACGGAAACGTCGGAAGACACTCAGACCGAGACCCGGGAGTAGACGAAATGCCCAAGATGAAGACCCACCGTGGCGCCGCCAAGC
>Ga0209494_1001332_pt1 | contig 10879 bp, 9 predicted proteins | sample EN1Hudseemescosm_FD_184628 | JGI IMG/M metagenome (GOLD analysis project Ga0209494, IMG submission 184628) | Methane-oxidizing microbial communities from mesocosms in the Hudson Canyon - EN1B Hudson Canyon (SPAdes) (version 2) | ecosystem: Environmental > Aquatic > Marine > Cold seeps | place... | reverse complement strand
AGTTGATATGATTAAAAATGATCAAATTCAATTGATTATTAATACCACTGATGGTGTGAAAGCGATTAAAGACTCGTTTACTATGCGTAGAGAAGCATTGCAACATCATGTGACTTATTACACCACGATGGCGGGTGCAAAAGCAGCCTGTTATGCTTTGGGTGAACTAGAAGCGGGTGATGTCAATTGTTTACAGGATTTACATAAAAGTTTGAATTAATTATGGGGCGGATATCCTCCGCTTGTATGATAAAAATAAAAAGGCTGGCTTTTGTCAGCCTTTATTGTTTATTTGTCCTTGATAATGGACTAAGAAGATTGGAGATTTAAATGGTAGATAAAGTACCTCTTACAATAGTTGGCGCAGATAAGTTGCGTGATGAATTGACTGAATTAAAAACAGTCGTTAGGCCAAGAATTGTTGCCGCCATTTCAGAAGCTAGGGCGCATGGTGATTTAAAAGAAAATGCTGAGTATCATGCCGCAAAGGAACAGCAAAGTTTTACCGAAGGGCGTATTGCAGATATAGAAGGTAAATTATCAAATGCTCAAATCATTGATGTCACCGAAATAGATGCAGGTGGGAAAGTGGTTTTTGGTTCTACTGTGGAAATTGAAAACATTGATACTGAAGAGGTCGTTACTTATCATATCGTTGGTGTTGATGAGGCGGACATTAAGGAAGGGCGGATTTCAGTCAGTTCCCCGATTGCTAGAGGGCTTATCGGAAAAGAAGTTGAAGATGTGGTGACTATTAGTACACCGAGCGGTAAAAAAGAGTACGAGATTCTTTCTATCTTGTATATTTAAAAGAGCAGGTTCAAGGGAGAGCGAAGGGCTTTTTTTAAAGGGCCTTCTCTTGCTAGAGGAAGATTGGGTCGCAATGATGTTGAGTAAAGACGAAACGAGATTCTTTGTCCAAGTTAGCTGTATTAGGAAGTGAGGCTTTAGCCTCGCCTGAAACATACGAGGCTAAAGCCTCACTTCCTAAATAGCTTGGGGGATTGATCCCTGTTATCTTCTTCTAGGGCCTGTGACCTTTTGTTCTTTTTTAGGTTCTGGTTTTTTACGATAAATAACCACAACTTGACCTATTGATTGAATCAGTTCAGCTTTAGTATCTGCAACAATTTGATCCCGAATTACTTTTCTTTCATCTTTTTCAGCACGAACTTTGATTTTTATTAGTTCGTGAGTATCTAAAGTGATCTCAATTTCTTTAAGTACGGATTCTGTTAAGCCTGCTTGGCCCACTATAATGACTGGTTTTAATGTATGGGCTTGAGCCTTTAGTTGCTTTTTTCTAACAGAATTCACACTTTTGTCCTATAAATAATAATTATATAATTCTACACTACAATCGTCAGAGCGCGTAGCAAAAGAGTCGATACTGCTTTAGTGCCTAGCTCTTTACAGCAAATGTTGTGTTTATTTTATATTTAAATTCCTGATTACCCATGAGCTTCCGCATGCTCTAAGCAGGGATGAATTGTAAAACAAAGTGTTACAGTTACTTTAGCCTGTGTTTTATACCAAGGTACCGCGCAATAAATAAACCACTAATAGTTCCTACGCTCTGCGTCACTAGCATTAAGTTAAGGGATTAGTCCGTTGGGGCGCAGTGCTTTAGCCTGCATTCATAGCTAAAAATAGCAGGCTAAAGCACTGCGCCCCACGCTGTATTTCTCTTAACTTAATGGCAGTGACGCTCTGCGTGGGAATTCATTGCTGAACGCTCCAGCGTTCCGTGACGCTGGAGCGTCACAAGCTGCATTCCCACGCTGGAGCGAGGGAACGATGAGGGTTATTTATTATAAATTGTCTAAGGTAGCGGAAGTTCATGGGTAATCAGGATCATATTTAAATTTAGAATGTTGCGCTATCGGTTTTTTGCGGTAAATTTACTTAGCTCGTGATCAACTAGGCTTATAGGGATGGCAATACCAAATCCTTGAGACATTACGTTACCTTGTGTGATTTTTTGAGTAATAACACCCAGTACGTTGCCCGATTGATTGATAAGTGGTCCGCCACTGTTGCCAGGAAATACGCTGGTATTTGTGTAAATATAGTCACTTTGTACATTTGTTACAGTCCCTGATGTTAGTGAATCAGAAACACCTAATGGGCTGCCAATGGCATAAACTGTAGAGCCTTGTATGTTTTTAGCTTGATCAGCCGCAATTAAAAAAGGGGTTTTGTAGCCTTGCAGCTTTAAAAAGGCCAGGTCATAATCTTTACTGGAACCAACGAACTTTGCATTAAGTCGGGTTCCATCTTTTAATTTAATCTTGTATTTGTGTGCCCAGTAAGATGCACTGCTTTTCAGTGATAAATCAGATTTAAGCTTTTTAATGTTTTGTTCTACAGCGTTATAATTAGATCTTATTATATTTAATTGTCTTTCTGATTCTTCGAAATTATTCAGTAGGATTTTGTGCCTTGCTTGTAGAATCCTTCGAGTGTCCCTATCCCAGTGACGTTTGGTAGCATTTTCAAATTCGACTAATGATTGGTATAACTTCTCATGATATGCGCTTCGACTATCCAAACTACTTTGAGCGATTAATAATCTTTTTTCCTGTAAGGCTATGTTTTTGCCGTGTTTATTCCATAAAGTTGAGTCTGTGGGTTTGACAACATGTTTGTTAGTAACAATATAACCATTTTCAGTGTAAAAAAAACCAGCACCAAGACCAAAGGCGCTTTTGATTTCTACAACGGCTAAGGTGGCTGTTTTTTCTGGCTGGCTGCTGTGAAATTTCTTATCAAGCCTTTTTGTCAGGTCATGCTCAGCGCGTCTTGTGTTATTTGCTTTGTTAGGCTGTATTTCTTGAGTTTTTAACGAGCCTAAGGGCGGTTTGTCGGTATAGTGCCATTGGCCGTTGCTATCTTGGAACTTATAGGTTTTACTCATAGCGACGGTAGATAAGCTCAGTAAAAACACAAATTGCATGACAGCTAGCAGGCGGAGTAGGTGGCTATAAGGTTGATCTTTGCTCGCTATAAGGTTAATCACGAAAAGTTTCCCATTGTTAAAGTGGTTTATTATCTGCAGTCAAAACAAAACCCCAGCCCAAATATCGGACAATTAATTGTTTCCAGCTCCCTTATTCGTCTGAAATAGTGCGGGTAAAATTGTAACTCTGATTGATTTGCTATAAAGACTGTATCTGTATAAAGAGTATAGTCGGTTTTTTTGTAACTACTCTGCGTCACTGTCATTAAGTTAAGGGATTAGTCCGTTGGGGCGCAGTGCTTTAGCCTGCATTCATAGCTAAAAATAGCAGGCTAAAGCACTGCGCCCCACGCTGTATTTCTCTTAACTTAATGGTATTCCCACGCTGGAGCGTAGGAACGATGAGTAATGGTTTATTTATTGCGAGGTGCCTAATGCAGGCTAAAGCACTGCGCTGCACTACCATTACTCTTAAACTTAATGGTAGTGGAGCTTTAAAGCAGGTAAGTTCATTCTTTTAAGGTTCCTTAACTTAATTTAAATAAAAGATGATTTTGACTAGCTCGGGTTAGCTTATTGAGCGTAGCGAGATAACGTACCCCGATATTTGCCTAAGTATGGGTTTTGTTAAGCAGGCTAAGCTACTATAATGATGGCTTTTAATGAATGAGTCTGGATCTTTTTAATACTCTTGTTCTGACAAAATTCAATCAGTTATCTAATCAACTCAAAACGATATGGCGCGTAGCAAAAGCAGTAATCAATGGATGCAAGAACACTTTGACGATGAGTATGTTAAAAAAGCTCAAGTCTTAGGCTATCGCTCTCGCTCAACTTTTAAGTTGGTTGAAATACAGGAAAAAGACAAAATTATTAAGCCAGGGATGAATGTGATTGACTTAGGTGCTGCTCCTGGTGGCTGGTCAGATTATGCTCGCAAGATTGTCGGCAAGAAAAATAAAGTGATAGGTCTGGATTTATTAGCCATTGATCCTATACCCGGGGTTGATTTTATTCAGGGCGATTTTAGGGAGGATGAAGTGCTGGATGAGTTGATGAAGGTGCTGGATGGAGCGCCAGTGGATTTGGTGATGTCCGATATGGCACCCAATATCAGCGGGAATAAAGAGATGGATCAACCAAGGTCTATATATTTAGCCGAGCTAGCACTGGATACTGCGCAAACTGTTTTAACGAAAGGGGGAACTTTTTTGATAAAAATGTTCCAAGGTGCGGGGTTTGATGAATATAAGAAGGAAGTGGGGAAGCATTTCTCTTCTGTGGTGATAAGAAAGCCAAAATCATCAAGAGCCAGAAGTAAAGAGGTATATATTTTAGCTAAGGGGTTTAAATAATCAGATTTAGCTATATATTAAGTAAATAATTGCGAAAGCATGGTTTTAATTAGAGATTATTCGGATTAGCTATCCTGATATAATCACACATTCATTAACAATGAGGGCCTTTCCGGTCTGGGGCGTGTAGCTTGAACGATATGGTTAAAAATGTAATTTTGTGGGTCGTCATCGCTGTTGTGTTGATGTCTGTTTTCAATAACTTTGGCGCGCGCTCTGCTCGTGATGATGGAACAATATCGTATTCTCAGTTTATTGATTCTGTAAAAGCAGGTCAGGTTCAGCAAGTTGTTATTGATGAAGATAGCATTAAGGGAAGGATGCAAACAGGTGAGAAATTCAAGACGCATGCGCCAAAAGATCCCCATTTGGTTGATGATTTGTTGGCTAATGCCGTAGAAGTTAAGGCCAAGCCACCAGAAGAGCCTTCCATGTTGATGACACTGTTAATGTCATTTGGTCCCATCATCTTATTGATTGCTGTGTGGATATTCTTCATGCGACAAATGCAAGGTGGCGGCGGTGGTGGTCGTGGTGGGGCAATGGGTTTTGGTAAAAGTAAAGCCAGAATGCTTGAACAGGATCAGAATAAAATAACCTTTGCTGATGTGGCAGGTTGTGACGAAGCAAAAGAAGAAGTTGAGGAAATGGTTGATTTCCTTAAAGACCCTGCTAAATATCAAAAACTAGGGGGTAGTGTTCCTCGTGGTGCTTTAATGGTAGGGCCTCCAGGAACAGGTAAAACCTTGCTTGCTAGAGCTATTGCAGGTGAAGCAAAAGTGCCTTTTTTCACTATTTCTGGTTCAGATTTCGTAGAAATGTTTGTCGGTGTTGGTGCTTCTCGAGTCAGGGATATGTTCGAACAAGCTAAGAAACATGCGCCTTGCATTATCTTTATTGATGAGATTGATGCGGTAGGTCGTTCTCGTGGCGCGGGTCTTGGTGGTGGTAATGATGAGCGTGAACAAACATTAAACCAGTTGTTGGTTGAAATGGACGGTTTTGAAGGCCATGAGGGCATCATCGTTATTGCCGCAACTAACCGTGCCGATGTATTAGATACCGCGTTATTACGTCCAGGTCGTTTTGATAGACAAGTTAATGTAGGCTTGCCTGATATTAAAGGTAGAGAGCAGATTCTTAATGTGCACATGAAAAAAGTGCCAGCTGCAGATGATGTTATTGTTAAATATATCGCGCAAGGAACACCTGGTTTTTCAGGTGCAGATTTAGCTAACTTGATTAATGAAGCGGCATTATTTGCAGCGCGTGAGAATAAGCGAGTGGTCAGCATGGCTGATCTTGAAAAAGCTAAAGATAAATTGATCATGGGGGTTGAAAGACACTCTATGGTGATGGATGAAAAAGAGAAAAGAATGACGGCTTATCATGAGGCAGGTCATGCAATCGTGGGTAAAATAGTGCCCGAACATGACCCTGTTTATAAAGTCAGTATCATGCCGCGTGGTCGAGCTTTAGGTGTGACTATGTTCTTACCTGAAAAAGATCAGTACAGTGCTAGCAAGCAAAAACTGGATAGCATGATTTCTAGTCTATACGGTGGGCGTATCGCAGAAGAGCAAATATTTGGCTGGGAACAGGTTTCTACAGGTGCTTCAAATGATATTGAAAGAGCAACTGAGCTGGCGAGAAATATGGTCACCAAATGGGGCTTGTCTCGTCGCTTAGGTCCTTTGGCTTATGGTGAAGAAGATGGTGAAGTGTTTTTAGGCCATTCTGTTACTCAAAATAAGTCTATTGCCGAAGGTACGGCTGTTACAATCAATGAAGAAATAAGAAAAATTATTGATCAGAATTATCAGCGTGCAGAACAGATTTTAAAAGATAACGAAGATATCTTACATAGTATGTCTGATGCTTTGATGAAGTATGAAACGATTGATAAATATCAGTTGGAAGATTTAATGGATAGAAAGCCTGTAAGAGACCCTCAAGGATGGGATGATACGCCTCCATCTTCAGGAAGTAAGGTGAAGTCTGAAGAAAAACCTGAAAAGAAGGATGGCTCATCAATAGATGGGACGGCAGAACAAAGCTAAGCATTTAAAGTTGTTAAAAGGAGAGATAAATTATCTCTCCTTTTTTTTGTGATAAAGAATTTACTAAATATTCGTAGTTGTGTAGGCATAGGAACGATGAAAAAAAAATATTTTGGTACCGATGGAATTCGGGGTGAAGTAGGTAAGCATCCAATAACACCAGACTTTATGCTTAAGTTAGGTTGGGCAACAGGTCGGGTTTTTGCTGAAGAGGGGCATGGTTTTGTCGTAGTAGGAAAAGACACCCGAATTTCAGGTTATATGTTTGAGTCAGCTCTTGAGGCGGGTTTGTCTGCAGCGGGGGTTGATACAAAGCTTTTGGGGCCAATGCCTACGCCAGGAGTTGCCTATCTTACGCGGACCCTGAGAGCAAAGGCGGGTATCGTCATTAGTGCCTCACATAACCCATATTATGATAACGGAATTAAATTCTTTTCTGTTGAAGGCAAAAAGCTACCTGATGAGCTTGAGCATAGAATTGAGCATTATATTGATTCGCCCATGACAACAGTCGAATCAGCGCAGCTAGGCAAGGCGCAGAGACTGACAGATGCTGCTGGACGCTATATTGAGTTTTGTAAGTCAACTGTACCGGCTAGCCTGGATTTTAAAGGTATGCGTATTGTCGTTGATTGTGCTCATGGTGCAACCTACCATATCGCTCCTTATGTTTTTAGCGAAGTGGGTGCGGAAGTCGTTACTATTGGTGCAGAGCCTGATGGTTTAAATATCAACGAAGAATGTGGTGCAACCAAACCTGAATTGTTGGCAGAGAAGGTTATAGAATATCGTGCTGATTTAGGTATCGCCTTAGATGGTGATGGTGATCGATTGATCATGGTTGATCATAAAGGGGAGGTAGTCGATGGTGATGAATTGATTTATATCATTGCCAAATCCAATCAGCAGGCAGGTCGACTAAAAGGAAATGTTGTCGGTACCTTGATGACAAATTTAGGTGTAGAGCATGCTTTAAAAAAATTAGGTATTGATTTAATAAGAGCTAATGTTGGCGATCGATATGTTATGGAAATGCTGGTTAAGCATAACAGTGTATTAGGTGGAGAAGGCTCAGGCCATATAATCTGTCTGGATAAAACTACCACAGGGGATGGTATTGTTGCTGCATTACAAGTTTTGGCTGAGGTTCAGCAAAGTGGTAAAAGCTTGCATGAGCTAAAGGCAGATACACAAAAATATCCACAAATATTGAAAAATGTACGCGTTAATAAAAAAGTCAATATTGATGAAGTTGAGGTCGTTCAAAAGGCAGTAAAGGCCGTTGAGAAAAAGATGGCTGATAAGGGGCGAGTATTATTAAGAGCGTCAGGAACAGAACCTCTGATTAGGGTCATGGTTGAAGGTGAGAACTATGATGATGTGGTTAAGTATGCTGATGAGTTGGTTGAAGTGGTGAAGAAAGCAATCTAAGCTTGAAATAGGGTGCTTAACCCTATATGATAAGCGGTTTAGTTTTTACTTGGAGTGTGGCATGCGTCAATCAATAGTGATGGGTAATTGGAAAATGAACGGCTCACGTTCAGAAGGGATTGAATTAGCAAAAGCAATTGTTGCTGATCTAAAAGAGGGTGACAAAGGTATTGCAGTTTGTGTTCCTTCAGTTTATTTATCTGATATTGAAAATGTTACAAAAGATACTCCATTAGAATTAGGCGGTCAAAATGTAGCTGATCATGAGTCGGGTGCATATACAGGTGAAACATCTGCTTTTATGTTAAAAGAATGTGGTTGTTCTTATGCATTGGTTGGGCACTCTGAAAGACGTAGTTACTATGGTGATACAAATGAATCTGTAGCATCACGTTTTTGCCAGGCTCAAAAAGAAGGTATAGTACCTGTTCTTTGTATTGGTGAAACATTAGAAGAGCGTGAAAGCGATACAACATTTGCAGTGATTGATGCACAATTAAATGCAGTTATCGATATGGCTGGTGTTGATGCGCTGGCTAATTCTGTTATCGCTTATGAGCCTGTATGGGCAATCGGTACAGGAAAAACAGCATCTGACGAACAGGCTCAAGAAGTTCACAAATACATTCGTGGGCAAATAGCTGCAAAAAGTCAATCAATTGCAGATAACGTTCAAATAGTATACGGCGGCAGCGTTAAGCCAGGTAATGCAAAAGCAATTTTTGCAATGCCTGATATTGACGGTGGCTTAATTGGTGGGGCTTCATTAGATGCGGCGTCATTTTTAGCGATTTATCAAGCGATTTAAGTAGATAAGAGATATGTATCAAGTAATCATAGTTGTTCATGTATTGTTAGGCCTAGGCGTTATTGGCTTTGTATTAATTCAGCAAGGTAAAGGCGCGGATGCGGGTGCTGCATTTGGTAGTGCTTCATCAGGCTCAGTTTTTGGTGCACAAGGAGCCTCTTCCTTTTTGTCCAGAACCACTGCAATTCTGGCTGCTTTGTTTTTTTCTACAAGCTTAGGGTTGGCTGTATTAAGCGGCAACCTGGAAGCTGAAGCTGATTTAATGGATGTACCTGAAGAAGTTTTTGCTGATGTACCCTTAGTAAATGGTGCAGAGATCGTACCGGCTTTAGATGCTGTTCCAGCCATTGGCGGAGAAGTACCTGCGGCAATTGTTGAGCAAGCAACAGTTTTAACTGATGTAGCGAGTGAAAAAGTTGAAGGGGTAGTTGATTCGCTAGAGATTAATACTCAGGTGCTTGTTGATAGCGTAGATTCAGCATTGATTGATGAGCTTGGTACAACTACAGGCGAGCAATAAAGTTAAAATAGCCGATGTGGTGAAATTGGTAGACACGCCATCTTGAGGGGGTGGTGACTTAGGTCATGCCGGTTCAAGTCCGGCCATCGGCACCAGAAAGAAGTCCGTAGAAGTACGGAAAATACCAGAAAGCCCGCGAGTTGTATAGCTTGCGGGCTTTTTTGTGTCCGTTAGTGTCCGAATAAAACCATTGCTACCCGACCCACTTTGGCTATACCTGATTAATGATTTACCTTCTGATTACCCACAGGCTTCAGCCTTTTTATATAACTCTTCAATGTCTGGATCAAGATATTTTGTAGAGACGTAGCATGCTACGTCTCTGGAAAACCTCAGTTGAATAATCAATTCTAGCTTATTAATGACGTATCAACCACGAAGTACACGGAGAAGCTATTTATGTCTTACTGTTGATTTAAAATGGCTGAGACTCATGCGTAATCAGGATGGTTTTTACAGAGTGCCGCCGCAAAAGTTGCTAAGCTACGGGAAAAGTAATATGGCTTTTCTCGTTACCTCTCTCCTGCGTCACTGCCATTAAGTTAAGGGTTTGGTTCTTTGGGGTGCAGTACTTTGGCCTGCTTTTATGGCTGAAAATTACAGTCTCTAAAGCTCTGCGCCCCGTGTTGTATTGTTCTTGACTCAACCCTTAATGGCATTGTCTCTCCTGTGTGAGAATGCAGGCTGGTATGGGCTCCCATTCTCTAAATGTCAAGGGAGTCGGATGTTAGCATGGCTTGCGCAGAAGTACGAAACGCATCTTTCGAAATGATGCGCTTCCGCTTAACCTTAATGGTCGTGACGCAGAGCACGGGAAGATAATACCTCAAGCCAATATTGATAGACTCCTGCAAGGATCAAAGCTCGCAAGACTTTGGTTGTTTTTGTGTCTGTAGAATTATAGTTCTGAAAAAACGCCTGCACTCAGGCTTGTCCTGATGTTGTATGAAAAGTTATGGTCTGTATTGTAATAAGGCTTTCTTTTAAAAAACAAGTGAAATGACACACTTTTAAGTGAAATGACCTACTTCTGTTTTTTTTCGGCTGGTGGAATGAGGGCTGTTAGGTAAAATAGGGTGAAATTCATAAAATATAGCGGGTGCAGTGTGCGTTATATCACATGGTATAAGGCATATCACCTGATGTACGGCTTTCTAGGTTAGTTACAGCTTAATCTGGCTGAGGTTAAGTTATATGGCACGTATTATGCATAATTGGTGGGATATGTTGCTGGTTTATACACGCTTAATATTTATCTTCGAAAACAATTAAAGCTGTTTTGCTCAATAGATTAGATGTTTTGCTGTAATGATTTGGCATAAAATATTTTTTGTTTGTTAGCTGTTGTTTCCCTCTTCGATTGACTAGGAGGAAGACGTGAATGCTGGGGAGTTTTCCAGATATTTTAGCTCAGTTAATTTAATAGCATAATTAGGAATAATTTCAATTGATTAGCATTTTTAGTTTAATAAGGATACCTCTCCTTTCTTTGTCTGTCATGGTCAAATACGGCGCTGTGGTGTTGATGCTGTACTCTGGTTTGCTAGTTAATCCAGTCTATGCTGCTGAAAAAGGCTATCAGATTAATATGGGCGATAAATTAAAGATTTCAGTCTGGAAGGAAGAGGATTTAAATGCAGAAGTGATGGTCTCTCCAGACGGAACAATTAGTTTTCCTATAGTGGGTACTGTTGCTGCTGCTGGAAAGACTCTGGATGGATTGCAGCTGCTTTTAACGGAAAAACT
>Ga0209494_1001326_pt1 | contig 10916 bp, 4 predicted proteins | sample EN1Hudseemescosm_FD_184628 | JGI IMG/M metagenome (GOLD analysis project Ga0209494, IMG submission 184628) | Methane-oxidizing microbial communities from mesocosms in the Hudson Canyon - EN1B Hudson Canyon (SPAdes) (version 2) | ecosystem: Environmental > Aquatic > Marine > Cold seeps | place... | reverse complement strand
ACGCTATCCGGTACTGATAAAGACGTGTTTGAAATTGTTGATGGTCAGTTAAAACTCAAAGATACGTTAAGTGCTGATTTTGAGACGAAGTCGAGTTATGCGGTTACTGTTACTGTAACTGATTCAGGTGACCTGACTTACAGTGAAGATTTAACAGTCACCGTCAATAATGTCAATGAATCGCCGATAGCCATCAGTTTGAGTAGTAGTACGGTTGATGAAAATAGTGCGGGAGCAGTAGTCGGTACATTATCAACTACAGACATTGATAGTGGCGATAGTCATACCTATGCTTTATCCGGTACCGATAAAGATTCGTTTGAAATCGTTGACGGCGAACTTAAATTAAAAGATAGCGTCGTTGTCGATTACGAATCAAAATCTAGTTATTCACTGACAGTTACTGCGACTGATGCTGGAGGGTTATCAGTTTCTCAGGATTTTATCTTATCAGTTACTGATGTGAATGAGGCGCCGCTGAAAATAGAGATTCTTAATAGTGATTTAGAGCCTATTAATACTACTACAGATGGGTTTGTCGACGACTATCTGTCTTCTCAGAAAGTTGCTATCGGTAGCACAGTGCAGGGCAGTATCGGGTTTACCCAAGACGCAGATTGGTTTGCTGTCGATTTAATCAAAGACAGACGATATCAGATTGACTGGGATTACCCTGAAGAGGGGTCTGCTTCAGACTTACCTGCATTGGCAATTTATGATTCTCAGGGCGAACTATTGCCGATTAATCAAGAGGGTAATAGTTTTACCTGCCGACCGGCAGAGTCAGAAACTTATTATTTATCTTTTGCAGACAGTTCTGATAATGAGGCGCTCTTTGATTATTCATTTTCAATTGATTATGAAACGTTCAATCATTCTTTTAACGTAACGAACCCCTCACTATTTGGAGATTATTATGATGATGTGATCAATTGTCTTGATTCAGCTGTGGGTCTGTGGGCTAAACATATCATTCAAACGGGGGATAAACCTGCTCTTATAGAGATTGATGTTACCGGTGAATATCAAGATGGGTCATTAGCAAGAGCCAGAAGCGAAGGAGTTGAGACTGGAGAGGTTTTAGGGGAACAATCGGTTTTAGTGACAAGTGTTCAAAATGAAATCTTATCAGGTGTTGATGACGATACTACACAGGCAGATGCTTACGTTAATATCGATCTTAATTCATTAGCCGATTTTTGGTTTGATCCTACACCTAATGACCAAACAGATGATGTTGTCCCTTATGATAAATATGACTTTATTACTATCATGCAACATGAATTTGGGCATGCCTTAGGGTTTACGGGTTATTTTGATTATGAACCACCACCATCTGGAATGATGGGCCTTGCCGATAATGATCTCAATGGGATATTTAAATATGACACTTTCATTGACTGGGATGAAAGTCTGGATAGTTTTGTTTTTACAGGAAGTCATGCGAACCAGGCTTATTCTGATTTAGGTTTTGATGGTTTTTTGCCGTTACACTCAGAAGGGAATGATGGAGGTTCTGATCTACATCATTATGGGAGTGAGGCGTATTCAAGCGACCCGTTAGACTTATATTTGATGGATGCATCAGGAAATTATGGAACGACTAGTTCTGTGAGTTCATTAGACATCGGTGTGCTAAAGGATCTGGGGTATCAAATTAATGAACAGGTAGACTTTGATAATGAAATAGTAGAAAGCCAGTGGTCTTTAGTTTCTATAGAGTCAGATGTTTTAGGCGGCATTGTCGGAACAATTGACATTACGGATCCAGATAGTAGTGATACGCATGTTTTTACTTTGTCAGGTTCGGATAGCAGTTTCTTTGAGGTTGTGGATGATCAGTTAAAACTCAAAAGTACTGTGAGTGCTGATTACAACATTAAGCCTAGCTACTCTATTACGGTTATAGCCACAGATTCAGGTGGCCTTAATTACAGCCAACAATACTTAGTTTTAGTTGATGATGTTAACGATGTGCCTACAGCCATAGGTCTTAGCAGTAGTACAGTAGATGAGAACAGTACGGGAGTAGTTGTTGGCACATTGACCACGACTGATCCAGGCAGTGGCGACAGTCATACCTATGCTTTATCGGGTACTGACCAAGACTCGTTTGAAATCGTTGATGGTCAGTTAAAACTTAAAAGTACTGTGAGTGCCGATTATGAGACGAAGTCGAGTTATACGGTTACGGTTACAACCACAGACTCAGGTAGCTTGACTTACAGCGAAGATTTTACTGTTACAGTTAATGATGTTAATGAAGCCCCCACAGCTATTAGTCTAGATAAGATGCCTTTAGGAGAAGGCACAGAATTTCGTGTAAATACAGAGGTAAGTGGTAGGCAAAATACAATAGGAGTCATTCAATTAAGTGATGGTGGTTTTGTTGTGTTGGGTGCTGACCTTAATCAAGGTCTAGATGCTCTAGATGTGGGAATGACTAGATATTGGGGAAGGCATTTTAATGCTAACGGTTTAGCTCATGATACCGAATTTCAGTGGTCATTACCTGAAGGAGCAGAAATTGAATGGGGTTGGTACGGTAATGTTGGTAGTGGGGTAAAAGTATCAGGAGGTAGCAACGGTTTTGTTTTTGTTTGGCATAAAGATCGAGGGGACGGTAATTTCGATATTTTTGGTCAACAATATGATAGTGAAAAAAATCGCACTGGTAATGTGTTTGAAGTAAGTTCTGGAGAAGTTAATGTAAGTTATAAGTACCCAAAAATTAGTGGTTTTGATGATGGGTCTTTCATTGTGAGCTGGGTAGCTTATAGTGAAGATGGAGGCGCAGAAATTTATGGTCAGCTTTATGAAAATTCAGGTGGGGCTTTAGGTGAAAAGTTTCATGTCAGTGCAGGTAGTGAATTTAATAACTATAACTTAACAGTAACTTCGAGAGGTGAGGACGGTTTTACTGTTATATGGACCAAAGCCGAACAAATAAATAGTGATGCTGGGGTTCAGTGGATTGTTAGAGGGTTGGCGGGTCAACATTTTGATGAGACTGGTAATAAATCGGGTGAAATTTTTGATATTTCAGGATCTGAGACACAGGGTCTTACTAAGGCGGCAACATTATCTAATGGCAATATTGTAGTAGTTTGGTTGGAGTTGGTTGGTACAGCGAATACATATGATAAGAATTTTTATGGGCAAGTAATTGATAATTTGGGTAATTCAGTAAGCGATGTTTTTACCGTTGATACGAATTCTATATTCAATAATCATGCTGGCCATGGCTATGAAATAGAAGCATTGGTCGGAGGTGGTTTTGTTGTTACATGGACGCCCAATGGGCCTGACACACCAGGTTGGGCTGGTATGATGTCTCCTAGCGATGGTCAGGATGGTAGTAGTTCAGGAATTATTGGTCGCGTTTTTTCTAAGGATGGGGACGCTATTAGTGATGAATTTGCAGTTAATACATATACAGATCGTTCTCAAACAAATAAATCGTTGGTAGGACTGGAGGATGGAGGATTTGTTGCTTTTTGGACGAGTTATAAACAAGATGGTTCAGACGCAGGTGTTTATGGGCAACGCTTTGATGCCTTTGGGAATTCGATTGAATTAGCAGATGATAGTATTGCTGAGAATTCATTCGGGGCTGTTGTTGGTACATTTACAACCACAGACATCGATAGTGGGGACAGTCACACCTATACTTTATCCGGTACCGATCAAGACTCGTTTGAAATAGTTAATGCTCAGTTAAAGCTAAAAGCTACGGTGACTGCCGATTATGAGACGAAGTCGAGTTATTCGGTAACTGTTACAACCATAGATTCAAGTAACCTGACTTACAGTAAAGATTTTACAGTCAGCGTTAATGATCTCAATGAAGCCCCAACAGCCATAAGTCTGAGTAGCAGTACGATTGATGAGAACAGTTCGGGTGCGGTTGTTGGTACGCTAACCACGACTGATCCAGACAGTGGCGACAGTAATACCTATGCGTTATCCGGTACTGATAAAGATTCGTTTGAAATCGTTGATGGTCAGTTAAAACTCAAAGATACAATGAGTGCCGATTATGAGACGAAGACGAGTCATGTAATCACAGTTACAGCCACAGACTCAGGTAACCTGACTTATAGCGAAGATTTTACTATTAGCGTTAATGATGTTAATGATTTACCGACTTCAATCACTCTGGATAAGGCGCCATTAGGATTAGGCAGTGAATTTCGAGTTAATACAGCGGTTTCAGAGGGTCAGATTGCTCGTGGAGCCATCAAACTGGATGATGGTGGCTTTATGGTTCTTGGTATAACAAGACAGCAGGCATTGGATAAAGGCGATCCGTATACAGATGGTCACTGGTGGGGGCAAGTCTATGATGCTCAGGGTTTAGCGAAAGGGTCTAATTTTCATTGGGAGCAGCCGTATATAAATGATTCGGCGTGGTCAAAGATAGCCGGTCAGGGTGAGGATGGTTTTGTTTTAGCTTGGCATCAAGATCGGGCTGATGACAGCGGATCTGACATTTTTGTACAACGGTATGGTGCGCCAGAAAAGTATGAATTCTCACAGAATGAGGATGCCTTTTTGGCATTAAGTCAGACCATTATGAATAACCCTGATCCTTATCAAGTGAGTGGAACAGGAGCTAGTTATACGCGGCCACAATTGGTTAAATTGGTAGGTGGCTCATTTGTAGTGGGCTGGAATGTAGAAGTAGAAGGTGACTCAGGTCAGGTTGTTAGTGATATTTATGGTCAACGTTTTGACGCTTTAGGGAGTGTTGTTGGTTCTGAATTTCAAATCAATCAGGAAGATGGCTTTAATCATTCCAAATTGACATTTACTTCAGGAAAAACTGGTGGGTATACAGCCATCTGGACTAAAGCCGAAACGGTTTCTGATACAGAAGGAAACAGCAGTGAAGTTGTGAGAGGTTTATTAGGTCAACGGTTTGATGCTTCAGGAAATCCTTCTGAATCAATCTTTTTAGTGGCGGAGACTGAAATAGAGGGATCGAAAGCGGCAACGTTATCGAATGGTAACACTGTTGTGGTTTGGCTGGAATTAGCTGGTACTGAGAATAATTATGATAAGAATTTTTATGGCCGTATATTTGATCAGACTGGTCGTGCTGTCACCGATGCTTTCGAAATTGATACTAATACAACATTTAATAATCATCAAAAATCTGGGTATCAAATAGAACCTTTATCTGAAGGTGGTTTTGTTGTGACTTGGATACCTAATGGACCAGATAGATCTGTTTGGGGACATATGATCCCAAGCGATGGTCAAGATGGAAGTAAGGGTGGAGTTTTTGGACGTATTTTTGCCGCTGACGGGTCAGCGACTACTGATGAATTTGCCGTTAATACGTACGTGAAGGATTATCAATACAATGTATCTTTAGTTAGTTTAGCCGATGGGGGGTTTGTTTCAATCTGGGTTAGTCATAGGCAAGACGGTTCTAGTTCTGGGGTTTACGGTCAGCGTTTTGATGCAGAAGGTAATGCTATTGAATTAGTCAGTTATGCTCAGGGTGCTGATGGAGATATTTTAGAAAATACGGCGGGTGCCGTTGTTGGTACTTTAGTTGCTGAAGATACAGATATAGGTGACATTCATACCTTTACGCTGTCAGGTGCTGACGCCGAATTATTTGAGGTGATAGAAGAGCAGATTAGTAATTGGCGTGAGGTAGTAAGTTTTAGTCAGCTTAAACTCAAAGATACGGTGAGTGCCGACTATGAGATTCAATCCAGTTATTCGGTAACGGTGACGGCAACCGATAGTGGGGGGTTGTCTTATAATGAAGATTTAACGCTATCGGTGACAGATATTATTGAGGAAGTCAATGAAGCGCCAATCGTTCATAGTCCTATTGTTGACCATAGTTTCCGCCCAACAACGGAAATCCCGAGTTACGCCTATGACATTGCTTCTGTTTTTAGTGACCCTGAGGACGATACATTAATTTACACTGCCCAACTTAAAGACCTTGCCTGGGGGAGCAGTCCACTGCCGGATTGGTTAACGCTAAACCCTGACACGGGTCTTTTAAGCGGTACCCCGGGGGGTATTGATACAGGAACATTAACGATAGAAGTGACCGCCACTGAGGTCGGTATGGATGGGTTAGCAGCCAGTGATACCTTTAGCCTGGATGTTCAGTCGATCGCACCTTCTACAGGCGATATACCCTTTACCTTTAAAACAGACGTTATATCGGCAAGCGCCGCCTCGGAGGAATTATATGACGGCGTTGATTACACCGGTGGGTCTAATGAGGCCTTGATTAAACTGATGCTCAATGCCGATATGGCTGGATTTACCAGTGCTGAGTTATCTCATATAAGTTCCATTGCCGGCGCTGCACTCGATATGAATATTGATTGGAGTCAGTTTGAGAGCATCAGTGATTTAACAGGGAATGTGGGTGAGATGTTCCATGTTGAGAACTTAGTGGGTACGGGGATGTTCTTAGGGGCAAATACTAAGGATGCCAACCCTTCTTTACTCGACGGACTGGCGATATCATCGCTGAGAACGGATGAGCCGGCATTAACTTTGGTCGACAATATCACCCCTACTGATGAACGCGAGATTGATTTGCCATCAACCTTAGATTTGGCGACGATTTATTTAAACCCGATTAATACGATGATTGAGACCAGTCTCACTTTTGGCGGAACTGTTGAGGGGAATCAGGGCGCTGAAGACTTTGTCCAGTCAGAAAGTAGTATAGCGATTTTTGCTGACCGCGTTGATGCGACAGTCATGACTACTGACAATGAACTGCTTAATGGGCTCACCATGAACCTCTGGGATAACGGCGTGGATTTGAATCAGGATGTTGCCATCAATCATGGTGAGATAGAAGTGGAACAAACCATCGACTTTGATGCGATTAAATTATCTGACCCTGATGCTTATGACATGGATTTAACCATTGGTGATGCTTTAGATGTCTTGCGTCATATTGTTAAGTTAGAAACCTTAACCGGTGCTGCTTACCATGCTGCGGATGTGGATAACGATGACGATATTGATATCGGTGATGCTTTAGATGTGCTGCGTCACATTGTAAAACTCGACACCATTGATACTTTTGACCTGATTGATGAGATGGGTAACCGAGTGACACAACTAGAAGACAGTAATCCATCCATACCGCCACAGTGGACCCTGATTGCTAATGGGGATGTGGATCAGTCAGGGTCATTTGCAGCGGAATATACCATTGCCCAAATCGGTACGAGTGATGTGGTGGTTGAGTCGACGGTTGTTTAAGACCTAAGTAATTATAGTCGCCCCCCCTATGATAGTTTTGAGGGGGGGTAAATATATTTGCTACTCCGTCTCAAAGTTAATCCGGTCAATTTCCTGTTGTAACCTCGTGAACTCTAAGCCACCTGAGTAGAGGTACAGCGAGATGCTTTTGTTGGGTTAGTCGATGTAAGGGTCTCGGTTCAATTCCGAACTTTGGGATCGAATTAAATGAATTTATTTGATGATTTATTGGGGGTATTTCTGGGGGTATATTTCTGACATTAAATTTAAAAGTTGTTATATATCAGTTAGTTATAGTATATATATGGTTGACCCCGCCTCCACCAATTAATCTGTTAGAGCTAAGTTACTGTTTTTATTAGAAACAGTGGCTTGGCTTTGGCTAACTTTCAGTACTTATCTGACCTCAAAACGTCCTCTCTGGACTAAAACTGAAACCATTCTGAAACCGTTTCAGTACGAGGTTGAGTATAGCGATCCAATAAGTATTTGGAAAGTCATCTTGTTCAATTCGTTTTAACTTGTCTGCCGAGCTGCTCAAAGAGTGACGGGGCGGGGGGTAGGGTGCATCCGCCGGCGCTTTGTTGGTGCTGACGGGACTCACATGCCTTTGATTGACGGAAGTAATTTTTTCGATGAAACCAGCTGGCCATCTTCTATCTTGTGTAGTTTGGTAAGCAATAGCAGTTGAACGAGGACGATAGCACGACTCTTCTTTGATAAGATTTTCAGATGATGGTTGATGCTTAACCATTATTTCTTTGAGATTCTATTGATAGGAGTTAGCAATGCCAGCTATTAACCCTGAAAGAAGAAAAGTTTTCGCTACAGCCTATATTGCCACAGGAAATGGAACACAGGCTGCCATACAGGCAGGCTGTCCAAGTGCTTCAGCAGCGGTCACAGCCAGTCGTTGGCTAAAAAACCCTGAGGTATTATCGTTACTGAAAGATGAAATCGGGTGTCATTTACGTGGATTAGCGCCGGTAGCCATAAAGACTTTGCGTATTTTGTTAGAGGACCCCTATACCCCGCCATCAACACGTTTGGCAGTAGCTCGTGATATTTTAGATCGCGTTGGGTTTATTCCGCCTAAACGTCCTGAACTGGTGTCTGAGTTCACAAGGCGAGAGATCGAACAACTCAGCATAGAAGAGCTTGAAAAGATTGCGTCAGGGGGTGATTGAGAATTGAGGGTAGTTGGTTCTTTAACAATAAAGAATGATCGTGAAGTTTTTAGTCTATAGGAATTATAGTAGTTATAGTCTTTTAGATTGTTTATGACTTTTTTAGCGTTTTTGGGTGACTGGGTGACGGGAAACACGGGAAACACGGGAAACACGGGAAACACGGTGAACTCCCTGTATTTACTGGGTTTAATGATTTATGGTAAAGGTGTCGGATGGCAAGAGAGTATCTGTTCATGGAATTAAAGTCGATTCTAAATGAGAATGATTCCGTTTACCAAAAACACCATGTTTACCACCCCCCCCATGTTTCCCACTTTTCAGCTTCCTGTTGTTCGGTAATCTGTGTGTAAATGATATAACTGGGCATTCTTGTCTCCTTGTCGTTTTTGCCAGTAGTTGCTGGGTTTTCCTGTGCCATATTCGAGGCACTGTTCAATATTCCGTCTTGATTCACCGGTTTCAGTCATGGCTCGTTTTATGATTTCGCCTTTAATATGAACACCAGATGCAATGATCGATCGGATTACAGGGTACACTTCTTCAAATATTGCTAATCCTGCCATGCGGTCTTTGTAGAGTTTTTGTTGGGCTAACTCTTCTTCACCAATGACTGTGACTGAATTGAGCTTATCTAGATAATCGACCTCGGAAGATGCCATAAATGAATAGCTCACCGAATCAACAACATCACCTCTGTTTTTACGATTTTCAAACATGACAGTTTTTGTGCCGGATTCTTTGCCGTCATCAACGACATCAATAACATAAAAGCAATCTGAGTCATCGGCTACATCAGTCGTGCCAGCATAAGATAATTTACCGTTGTCCTGTCGGTGCTTATTAACGTGCGCCAGAACTATTGCGGTACCGCCATGGGAGACAAATGAGCGTAATATTTTCATGAACTCCGATGAATCTTTTTTGTTCATGAGGTCGGTAAATTTTTTCAGGGTATCCAGAATGATTATTTTGCCGTGAGCATTATCTGAGTCAATAACACTTTGCAGAGTTTCACTCATCATGGATGACTTAAAACCTTGATGATTATCTGCCAGCATATGAAATCCATACTTTTCAGCCAATTCCAGTTTTGTGATAAGCCCTCGCTGATTGTCATCACAGTTCAGGTAGTAAGCATCTTCACCCTTGATTTTCCCTGCAGTAATAGAATCAATCAGCATCTTGAGAACCAGTAATGTCTTTCCTATTCCATGACTGGCGTAAATGACTGTAATTTGCCCCAGTAGTGCGACGTTCCCGAGAACAAAAACATCGTTGAGCATTTTTTCTTTCATTTCTTTAGCTTTACCATTTAATGAAAATCGGGATAGTTGATCACTTTTGTTTGTTTGCTTTTCAGTTGGTTTTCTATTGAATGACTCATTATTTTGTTGGCACCGAGATGACTTTTCCCGAGCAGCATAAGCAGATTTGATGGTGGCATTAATTTCATTCTCGTTTAATCCTATGCCTAGTCCTGCTTCAACTAATTGAACATGAAGATTATTATGGTCAATATGATTTGCTTGGTCAGCTAGAGAAAACAATGAGAAACAAGTCTTGTTAAATTGATTGTTTCTGTCACCTTCAGGTGTTGACTTAAGAGTATCTAATTCATCATTAATGACTTTGTCGCAGTAAGCTTTAGAATGGCTAGTAGCAGGCATTAAGGTGCTTGTATGGGCATTAATAATAGACTTGACAGCAAGAGGAGGTTCTTGAATGGGTGTAGCATGTAACGCATTGTAGTCAATAGGTTCAGCTTCATAGTTGATATACATATCAGGGTCGTGACTGATGAAACAAAGTCTACGAACATCTTTGCATGCTGGGTCAATGGTTATATCCAGAGTGGCAAGCCAAGGCTCAATACATTGATACATTCTTTTAAAATCCTGGTCATTGGTAATGAGCGTAGGGTCAATTCTGATTCCAGCTTTTACACCATTTCCGCTCGGTGATGTGAAGGCGAAGACGGTATAAGGTAACTTGGCTAGCTTGTCTTTAGTCGAGGCGGGGTCAACATTATCAATATCGACTAAGAAGATACCCGAAGATTGTGCAAAATCATCATTCACAACGTTGCCATGAAAAGTTCCGCTGAAATTGATACAGGGGAGGTTATTTTTGGCAGCTACTGTTCTTTCGTTGTCCTTTCCATATTTGGCGAATAGTTTTTGATACTCAGTCAATTGTCCATTGATTTCATTTGGTTGTTGAATGCAATTTAGTACTTCTTCTAATTCAAATTGCTCGGGTTCATTTGGCTTATATAAATCTTTAAGTATGGTTATGTTTTTGTTTTGCATGAATAATCCTTTTCATATGGAGGTTTAACAGAGTGAATATAGCGTGCGAAGCGATTGAATCGAGCTGAGTATTCTTTGAAATGGATGTGGGTATTGTGTTGGATTGAATGATTCATAGACTGTCCTGTTGTTCAATATAATCTTTGATATCCTGAAC
>Ga0209494_1001319_pt1 | contig 10935 bp, 7 predicted proteins | sample EN1Hudseemescosm_FD_184628 | JGI IMG/M metagenome (GOLD analysis project Ga0209494, IMG submission 184628) | Methane-oxidizing microbial communities from mesocosms in the Hudson Canyon - EN1B Hudson Canyon (SPAdes) (version 2) | ecosystem: Environmental > Aquatic > Marine > Cold seeps | place... | reverse complement strand
CCACTATTTTTTCATGTTGAATAACAACAGTTGCACCATATCGTCCTTCGGTCATGGACATAAGCACTTCTTGAAGTGACGATTCAAGATTTACCTGAGGAGTTCGATCTTTGTCAAAGAGGTCTTTCAATGTGACGGTAAGTTTCTTTCCCAAAGCACCTCCAGGGTGAAATTTAGCGAAATCTTCAGCTTTGAATCCACGAATTTCCATAAGACACATTGCGATAGCATCACCAAGTGCCATTTGGACCGCGGTACTTGTTGTAGGAGCTAAGTCATAAGGGCAAGCTTCTGCGTCTATTCCAGCAATTAGAACGTGATCAGATTGTTTTGCAAGTGGCGAGTCAGAAGCTCCAGTAACTCCAATAATTGGGTGCCCATGCTGTTTCAAAAGAGGAACAAGAGCCATTACTTCTGGACTTCTCCCACTCTTTGACAGGCATAAAACGACGTCACCCAATTGAATTATACCTAAATCTCCATGAACGGCATCACCTGCATGAACGAACAAAGCAGGAGATCCTGTAGAATTTAGAGTGGCTACAATCTTCCTTCCGACATCCGCACTTTTACCCACTCCAGTTAAAACAACACGTCCTTCAGTATTGATAATCAACTTGATTATATCTACAAAGCTGTTATCTAATAATGTAGCAAGTCGATGTATAGCATCTCCTTCCATACGAAGCGTATTAAGCGCTCTGTTTAAAATAGTGTCGTCAGAACTGGACATAAGTAAATGTTATTAAGCCTTGAAAATAAATTTGTTGGTTTAGATAAACGGCTTATCTTTATTGAGCAAATTTAGACATTGATGAGCCTGATTGATGATTCGCCGAAAGAGGCGTTACAAAAATATTTTGGATTTAAAGAATTCAAAGGAGAACAAGAGATTGCCATCCAAAGTGTTCTTGAAGGTAAGGATACTTTCGTGATCATGCCTACAGGTGGAGGTAAGTCTATGTGCTATCAGCTTCCTGCCTTAATGTTAGATGGAGTGGCTCTTGTTGTTTCTCCTCTAATTGCTCTAATGAAAAATCAGGTTGATGCTTTACGGGGGAATCACGAAGATCCTTCAATAACGCATTATCTAAATTCTTCTTTAAATAAAGCGGAAGCTGAAAATGTTAAGTTAGACGTTTCCTCAGGTAGGACGAAAATCCTATATGTAGCCCCTGAAACTCTAACTAAAGAGACAAATATTGAATTTCTGAAATCAGTTAAAATTAGTTTTGTAGCAGTAGATGAAGCTCATTGTATTTCTGAGTGGGGTCACGATTTCCGCCCTGAGTACAGAAGAATACGTCCCATTATTAAGCAAATAGCTGATGTTCCTATTATCGCTTTGACGGCAACAGCGACTCCTAAAGTTCAGCAAGATATTCAGAAGAATCTTCATATGGTTGATTCGACTCTAATCAAGTCGTCTTTCAATAGAGAGAATCTTTACTATGAAGTGAAACCTAAAAAAGATGCTTTGAAACAAATAGTTCAGCATTGTATTAGTAATAAAGGGAGGAGTGGAATTATTTACTGTTTAAGTAGAAAGAAAGTTGATCAAATTGCAGAAACATTATCTGTAAATGGTGTTAAAGTGTTGCCTTATCACGCTGGAAAAGACACTAAGACTAGAAGCAGAATCCAAGATGCATTCTTAATGCAAGATGTTGATGTAATCGTTGCTACAATTGCTTTTGGGATGGGTATAGATAAACCAGATGTTAGGTATGTAATACATTATGATATACCTAAAAGTTTAGAGAGTTATTATCAAGAAACAGGACGTGCAGGAAGAGATGGAGGTGAAGGACATTGCATCGCATTCTATAGCCATAAAGACATAGAAAAACTCGAGAAATTTCTTCAAGGTAAACCTCTTGCTGAACAAGAAATAGGGTCGCAGCTTCTACAGGAGGTTATGTCATACGCGGAGACTTCAATATCAAGGAGAAAGTTCCTCCTTCATTATTTCGGTGAAGAATTCGATGAGATAAATGGTCCAGGAGCAAAGAACTGTGACAACACCAGATATCCTAAGCCGCAATATGAAGGTAAGGATGAAATCCTAATGATTTTAGGCGCTGTTAAGGAGCATAAGGAGGATCATAAAATGCAGTTTGTATCTGCAGTTTTAATAGGTGAAAGCAATAGAGAGGTAGATGACTATAACGGTAAGAACAGTTCTTTTTGGAATAAGGGAAAGGGAAAGCCAGATAGATATTGGAATGGGGTAATACGTCAGGCTTTGGTTTTAGGATATCTGAAGAAAGAAATTGAAAAATACGGGGTTCTGACGCTTACAGAGAAGGGGAATACATTTTTAGAGAATCCGGTTTCTATAATGTTAGCTGAGGAAAGAGATTATAGAGATGTTGATACTGGAGATAAAATGGTCCAAACGCGACGCGGACAAGGAGGTGTAGCCGACGATACTCTTCGTAAAATGCTTGTAACTCTACGCAAAGACATTGCTGATCAGAAGAGTTTACCACCATATGTTATTTTTCAAGATATTTCATTAGATGAGATGGCTATTCACTACCCAATTAAAGAAGAGGAGCTGTTGAGGATTTCTGGTGTAGGGACGGGGAAGGCAAAGAAATTTGGGGCTATGTTTATAGCACTCATTGCTAAGTATGTTGAAGAAAATAAGATAGAACGCGCAGATGATTTATTAGTCAGGACGAGTTCGAAAAAATCATCAGATAAGGTTTCTATAATCCAGCAAATCGATAGGAAGATGAACCTTGATGATATTGCTGCTCGCACAAGTTTAAACCGGGAGGCTGTACTATGCGAGATTGAACAAATAGTAGCAGCAGGAACGAAGCTTAATATATCACACCTGATAGAAGAGTCTATGGATGAGGATTGTGTAGAAGAGCTTTTTGAATTCTTCAGCGAATCAGAGGAGGAAGGGATAGAAGCCGCTCTTATTGAATTTGAAGACTCATACTCTGAAAATGAGCTTAGACTTATGAGGGTTAAATTTCTGAGCGATGTTGCAAACTAAGTCATTACAGCAGCGTAGGCCATAAGCCCAGCCCCTATTTCTAAAGCACTTTCGTCAATATCGAATGTAGGCGTATGTAGCCCGCTATGACCTAAATCAGAAGTGGGGCTTGAGGTCCCTAAACGGTAAAAACAACCTGGAATTTCATTTGCAAAAAAGCTAAAGTCTTCAGCAGTCATCCTTTCGGGTAAGTCGTGAACCTTATCCACTCCAAGGTATTCTTCGGCTATGACTCTCATTCTCTTTGTCAACTCTGGATTATTGTAAACACTTGGGTAGCCAACAGGAATGTGAAAATCTACGGTTGCACCTCGTTTATAACAGATAGCATCAACAATCTCACGCATTTTTAAATGTGCATTGAACCTCCATTCTTCGTTTAAAGATCTAAATGTTCCCTTTAACCTCACTTCGTTAGGTATAACATTTGTTGCTCCCTTCCCCTCAATAAACCCAAACCCAAGAACAGTTTTAATTTCGGGATTAGCTCTTTCCTTAATAAACATCTCTAAAGCTAAAAGAATTTCAGAGGCTACAAGAAGTGGATTAACTTGGTTTTCAGGCAGTGCGGCATGTCCACCTTTCCCTTTGACAACAATATGAAATTCATCTGCTGAGGCCATATATGTTCCGGACCTCATCCCAACATGTCCTGCTGGAAGATCGGGGAAAACGTGTTGGCCTAAAATGTGCTTAGGGATGGGATTTTTCAGTACTCCTTCACCGACCATTAACGAAGCCCCTCCAGGTAAACACTCTTCCCCCGGTTGGAATATGAGTCTAATCGTGCCATCCCACCTTTCACAATTTCTTGACAATATTAAAGCAGCACCTAACAATGATGTAGTATGCACATCGTGACCACAGGCATGCATTATTCCTGGATTACAGGAAATATAGTCAACTTTATTGAGTTCGGTTATAGGCAGTGCATCTAAATCGGCTCTTAAAGCAATAAGTTTAGAAGTGGGATTGACCCCTTTTATGGTTGCAACTATTCCGGTTCCTGACACCCCTGATTTATATGGTATCCCCATTTTATCTAACTCACAACAAACAAACTCCATGGTCTTAAACTCCTTATAGGATAACTCAGGGTGCGCGTGAAGATGCCTTCTCCAACTCGATAGTTGTGGAGATATTTCTTTTGCAACTTGTGCAAATAACTCAGCTAAGTTGTCTGGTTCAGGCTTCATTACTTGAGAAAAATACAGGAAAAAGCTCACGCAGAGATGTCCAGGCTAATGAAATTGCGGCGTAAAAAAGAAAAGCAGAAAAAATCAGCCGAACAAAAGTAGGAGAAATTCGCAAGGCCCATTTACTTCCAAGCCATGCTCCGATAATAAATGTGATAGCAATTACTCCGGAATACCACCACTCTATAGATTGTTCGCTGTGATAGTTAATGGCTGCGAGTATTCCGATTGGTGGGAGCATTAGAGCTAGCGAAGTTCCTTGGGCTGTATGTTGGTCCAAGTCGAGGAAATATATTAATGCGGGCACAATTATTAATCCTCCTCCAATTCCAACAAATCCACTTGCTATTCCAGCAAAAATACCTATAGCAAGAAGAATTAATATAGTTGATATTTCCATGTCGAATAAGTTATAACAATGAAATTTAGAAATCAAAATTTAAACTCAAAGTGAATTTTCTGGGTAAAACTCTCCCGTCATCAATTCCCCAACCCCAATCAGCAGCAATCCAATAACCCATAACCCGTGAACGCATTCCATATCCGAAGTCATAAATAATGGGCTCTCTGTTGTTATCAATTATGACTGTTATAGGATTGTTTTCTATGGTTGTCGAGTTAAAGGTGTTTTCTTCTGAATATGGATGTATGCCTGTCCAAGCAGAGCCGATATCTGCAAAACCTATAAATTGAAAGTTTCTAATAAAATCTGTTTTTGCGGGCTCTTTAAAAATGGTACTCCAAACAGGGACTCTTAATTCAGCATTCAAAACCGTTGCGTTTGATCCATTTCTTGCGTTGTTAGCAAAGCCTCGCATAGGAGTGATTCTGGCTTGGTAGGCATATGATTGAGAAGGGTCTATAGGGGTGCCGTAATTATTCGAAAACGAAAGGCTATTGTCCATTCCTCCAAGTAAGTGCAATAATTTCAATTCACCTATTGACCAGTCTCCTGCAGCCCTAAACGCAATGATTGAATTGGCGTAAATTTTAAAGTATCTTCGGATATCGAATCCTATTGTTCCGAAACTGGCATTAAATCCATCTAAGTAGAATTCAGCCCAAACCTTAGCTCTCAACCCTTCTCTAATATTCAATGCAGGATTACGAGTGTCATCATGCACGAAGGAAATGTTAAAACCAATTTGGTCTGTCCACCTATTAGGAGCAATTAAACTGAACATTTCAGTTCCTTGGATTACAGCTCTATCTAAGCGTATTACAGTTCCGGCCCTGATGCTATTCACCTCATCGATGGGATAAGTGAGTCTGTAGCGAGCGAAATGTGATTGAGATTCAACCAATGAATAACTGAGAGGGTCTAAACTTGTAGAGCCCTGCCTCTGGAAGGAAAACATTCGGTCAACCTTTTGCGACAGGTCGAAGTAAGATATACCTATAAGACTGTTACTTAGGTTCGCGGGGATGTTAAATCCTGCGATAATGTGCTTATCGTCGAAAAGATCGCTAATTCTGATCTCCGTAGCATTACCTAAACCCGGCTGGAATGATGATGTTCCGTCATAGGCTCTGTAAAATTGAGATCCGAATGCGTTACTAACTTGACTCTGTAATTTTTGTAGAGAAAAATTGAGTCTATAGTTGCTCGGCTTAATCTTAACATTACTTACAATAGCTTGAGTCGTTTTATCTACTTCAGGCAGCTTTTCCTCAGACTCTTCTTTATTTTGGTCTTCAAATTTAAATCTGTAATTCCTAATATCTACCTCAGTTTCAGAATATAAAATAGACCAATTTGGGGCAATAAATACTCCATCATTATTCGCGTCAAAACCTCCATCTGTCAATTCAAATTGATTAGACGTTCTTTGCTTAGTTTCTGGCATCCTTCCTAGATCAGCTCGGAATAAATGACGCATTGTATAGGTGTTTCCGTAGCAAAAGCCACCTGCGGTGTCACAACTGAAATTTAAAACGGGTATATCTAATTTCGATATTACTCGAGTGTCAAAAAAGGTTCTGTACCTAATGATAGTGTCTATGCTGAGAATTGTGCTGTCAGCCCAACCCCAGTTCATTTCTTGGCTTCCATCTTCAAACTCGGATAAATAAACAAATTCCTGCCCTCTCAGTGGCACCGGGTATCTTTCATCAATTAGTGGTGTGTTTACCAGTTGCTCAATTTCTTCATCGATGTGGTATATAAACAAGTCTAAATTAGAATTAAACGGTATGTTATCTCTATCATCTCGAAGCTTGGAATCAGGCCTGTTTGATGAAAAAATTATCGACCTACCATCTTTAGTATACCTGGGGTGCAAATCATCAAACCTATCTCTCCACAAAGGCTCCTGTAAATTACCAATCACTCTGTAGATGTAAAGGTCTGACCTTCCATTAGACATGCCAGAGAATACGATGCTTCTCCCATCGGGGGAGTAATCCATGGACAAAACCTCATCTATTTTAAAAAGTTCTTTTTCTACTGGTTTTTCACCTAACCTAACTGTGACAAGCACTGGTTGGCCTTTTTTTACAATGGTGTAAGTGAACTGTTCCCCGTTCGGGTGCCAGGCTATTGTGGGCGTTAAGCCACTTTTAATTAAATCTAATTTATGCCCATGTTGTGCCCATCGCTCAATTTTGTCTTCGTTTATGTTATATGTCCAAACCCTCCACTGTCCTCTCTCATCAGTAATAAACGCAACGGTTTCTCCATCTGGAGAGTGGCTAAAGCATAAGTAGTCATAACGTTTCCTCAAATTAAAACCGAGATTACCTCCATTTTTTAACGCTATTTTGTGATTTTTTCTTCCAATATTAGGTGGTAGTAATTCACCATAAAGTTTAGGTGTTCCCGTTAAGTGATAATTAATCACTTCAGATAATAAATCCTTTAGCCCAAGGCCAGTCGCAAATCTAAATCCGCCCTCTACACTTCGATTTACCCTTACCATGTATATAACATTTGCAATGGCTGGGATTCCATACACATCAGCTACATAATCCCAAACAGCCCCTCCAAGTTCCCCTGCTTCAGTCCCTTCGCTTCTATCGATAGTTGCTAGAGCCCTTGATCTCGCAGAGTCGAATATGTGAACATTGGCTTTCGCTGTTTTATTTGTCGAAATGTAATTAACGAGTCCTTCTTCAAACCAATCCGGAATTTGTAGCATACTCGAATTTCTTAGGGCGTCTTGCCAACCTCCACGATATAAGGTTTGGTGTAAAGCTATTCTTGCCAATCCTTCTTTTAGATCTTGCTCTAATCGCCGCCGATCTCCAGTACCATAAATAAACAGTTTATTCCCTATAATTTTCGCAGTTCCCCCAATATTATCATTGCCGGAATCACTATTAAACACCCCCATGTTACTTTGTCTAAATTCTGCAATATTGTTATATACAAGAATTTGAATAGGACCTTCTAAATTGTTGCCGAAATACGGCTTTAAATCTTTCGCTGAATGATTGACTATTCCCGCGATATCCCCTGCAAGCTCCTTTCCTCCTTGATAATAGTAAATTTCAAAGATTCCTTCAGAGTGATATTGCCAAACAAAATCCCTATACTGAACTCTGTTCTTTCCGAACTCTACTTGAAGTCCGTCATAAAACTGAGCATAGAAACTGTTTCCGCTTAAAAACAGACCAGCTAAAAGCAGCGATATTGAATATAATATTTCTCTATGGCGCATTCTTTTACGAATCTACGTTAAAGTATTTTTACCGCATGAATAGACTTCACTCTTTTGTTTTCAATGCTTTTTCAGAACAAACGTATTTACTCGATCACGGAAATGGAGAGGCGACGGTATTCGACCCGGGAATGAGTTCGACTCAGGAGAGAGAGGCGTTTGAGGGGACTTGTGAAAGACTGGGAGTAGTGGTGGTTCAGTGCCTTCTTACGCACGCGCATTTAGATCATGTGATGGGAGCAAATTGGATTAAGCATAGATATGGTTGTGGCCCGAGGTTGCATCCCACGGACGAGCAGACATGGGTGCAGGCTCCTATTTCGGCTAAATTGTATGGAATTTCTTTTGACGAACTTCCGGATAGGGGTGAAGATTTAGGCGAGCATGGATCGACGATAGAATGTGGAGACATAGAGCTCGAAATTAGATGTGCGCCTGGTCATAGCATAGGGCACGTAGTGTTTGTGTGTCACAAATCGAAGTTCGTGGTTGGGGGAGACGTGCTATTCTCGGGTAGTATTGGGAGAACAGATTTGCCTGGTGGAGATCCCGATTTACTTGCAAAGAACATAGAGGAGCAGTTATATTCCCTAAGTGATGATTATACGATTCATCCAGGTCATGGAGTGGCGACAAGTATAGGGAAGGAGAAGAGTTCTAACCCGTTTGTCAATGGGGCAGGAACGGGAATGCTTCAGCGCTAAGAGCGCCTTTTTGATATAAAACGCCATAGGGCGATTAGGCAAGGCGACGTGAAAGTTGGACTAGAAGTAAGAGGGCGGGGACTTCTATGAGGGGTCCTATTACGCCCACGAAGGCTTCTGAGGAGTGAAGTCCGAATACACCGATAGCTACTGCTATGGCGAGTTCGAAGTTGTTCCCTGCAGCTGTAAAAGCTACTGCGCGATTTTTAGGTTGGTCAACCCCGAGTTTGACGCCTGTGAAATAGCTTAAGATCCACATTCCGAAGAAGTAGAGTAGGAGGGGAATTGAGACGAGAATTACATCTGAGGTTTGGTCTAAAATACGGGCACCTTGGAGGGAGAACATCACAACGATGGTGAAGAGTAGGGATATGAGGGTGAGGGGGGCTATTCTGGGGAGAAATGAGTTCGTGTACCAGTTGAGACTTTTAATGCGTATGATAAGGGCTCGTCCACCTATGCCTAGAAGAAAAGGAATTCCTAAGTAAAGCCCTACGTTAGTTGCTACCATAGTGAAGGGCACATCTATCGCTATTCCGTCCATACCAAGCCAAGTGGGTAATATTGAGAGGAAGAAGTATGCGTAGAAGCTGAATGTGAAGACTTGAAAGAGGGAGTTGAGAGCTACTAAGGCTGCTCCGTATGTCCTGTCTCCGTCTGCGAGGTCATTCCAAACGAGCACCATCGCTATGCATCTCGCCAACCCTATAAGCACCACTCCCGTCATGAGTTCCGGTCTGTCACCTAAGAAATATGCAGCGAGGAAGAACATGAAAAGTGGGCCTACAATCCAGTTGAGGATTAGGGAAAGTGAAAGAAGCTTTTTATCTTTTAAAACTTCGGGTAGTGTTCGGTAATCCACCTTAGCAAGTGGCGGGTACATCATAACTATCAGACCTATTGCGATAGGGATGTTGACTCCCTTAAACTGAACGCTATCTATGGTTTCAGAGACACCTGGTAGAAACGCGCCGAGTAATATGCCCACCGCCATGGCTAGGAATATCCACAAGGTTAAATACCTGTCTAAGAAACCAAGTCTCTTCAACTTACTCGGCTTTTTGTGTTTCAGCCTCAGCCTCAATTTTTAGGGTGGCAGCTTCGTTAAGTTCTCTTTGGTCTGTGCCATAGTGAATTGCAAGGACAATAGCCACACTAACCATTAAACCTACGATAAGCTTGAGAAAATCCTTAGCTACGATAGGGAAAATCATCTTGATGTTGCCCTTCTTTGTGAGGCCTGTATTTAGGGCCAGTTCACGACCGCAAAGTAAACCAACAAACACCCATGTAGTCGACATAGGTATGTTGTTCATCTGCTTGAAGTAAAGAAGTAGGAAAGCGTATGCAAGGTCGATTAAGGTTGCAGACCTAACATACTTGGTGCTCTGCTTATCGAGAACGATTTGTTGGATTTTACCACCTTGTCTGTAGAAGATATTGGCCAGTCCTAAAACGAAGAAAACGATGATGAGAATTAGTTGCCATATCTCTAATTGACGAGGTAGGAATACTGCAATGTTGGCAACATCATGAGATAGCCATGTGTACCATAAAAAACCTGTGCTAATCCACTGGAATGTTCTCCAGAAAGGCTTGTATTTATCACTGATATCATCTTTCTCGTTAATTAAACGAGAAACGACTAACCAAAGTACGTAAGCAACAACAGCAGCAAGACCGTATCCCAGGATACTTTTCATCAGCATCTTTTCGAGTACTAAAGTTGAAGCGAATGCTGAAAGTACTAGGAATGATGTTGATACTGGGATACCCTTTCTTGTTAAAGCGACAAGAGCAAGTGGAGCAAGAGCGTGGTACCATTGTGGTTCTATGTATGGGATCTTTGTGAGACGTCCGAAAGAAATATCACCATCTCCTGTGTACCATCCGTAAACTAACGTTACAATAAGCACGCTAGAAGCTGCAATCCATAGCTGCCACCATTTAAACCTCTCGCGGTTAGAAGCGAGCCACGTCCCTAAAGTCTGAACGCTATCGTTAGCGATAACTGAGTATCCTGCTAGGATGAAACCGATGGTTGTAAATAAAGCTACCATGACTTAACTTTTATGTGATCTTTTAATTCCGGCGCAAGTTCAGTTAAGATTACTTGTGCTAAACCAATTTTAAGGTTAAGGTAATGTTAAGTTTTAGTATTGTGGAATACTTACACCTTCTTTAGTGTAAAACTGAAAGTCGTGCCTTCTTTAAATGTAGATCTTACGTGGAGATTCCCTCCGTGGGCTTCGACGATGTGCTTGACGATCGCCAGTCCGAGTCCAGACCCCCCTGCGTTACGGGAACGGCTTTTATCGACTCGATAGAACCTTTCGTATATTCTGAGTATGTCTTCTTCTTTG
>Ga0209494_1001314_pt1 | contig 10954 bp, 14 predicted proteins | sample EN1Hudseemescosm_FD_184628 | JGI IMG/M metagenome (GOLD analysis project Ga0209494, IMG submission 184628) | Methane-oxidizing microbial communities from mesocosms in the Hudson Canyon - EN1B Hudson Canyon (SPAdes) (version 2) | ecosystem: Environmental > Aquatic > Marine > Cold seeps | place... | reverse complement strand
ATTTTACGCCCAATATGGGAAGAGCTGATTATGATTATTCTGAAATTTATCAATTAACAGAACTTATTTTAAAGAAATTTCCTTTTGAGGGCATTTAACATGGTAAAAGATTTGAATTGGTTAGATAAAATACGTTGGACAGATGAGGGGCTTGTTCCCGTGATTGCACAAGACAGTGATTCAGGAAAAGTAGTTATGTTTGCTTGGATGAATCGTGAGTCTTTAGCCTTAACCAATGAAACAGGTTATGCCGTCTATTGGTCACGTTCGCGTAACCGCTTATGGCGTAAAGGCGAAGAATCGGGTAATCAACAAAAAATCAGGACGATTTCTGTCGACTGTGATGAAGATGTGATTTTATTAGAGATTGTACAAGAAGGCGGAATTGCTTGCCATACAGGGCGTGAAAGCTGTTTTTACCGTACTTTAGAAGATAATGAGTGGGTAGAAAATTCTGCTGTATTAAAAGACCCTGCTGAAATGTATAAGAAGTAAATCACTCTTTAATTATTGATGCTGGAATTAGTAGAGATACTGGGAATTGCGCGGCAAGGCAGGACCGAACCTGTTTTGTGTCGTGGGGATGATAGTAAAACCTATTATGCAAAAGGTAAAGCGGCCACTGGCTCAGGATTAATAAGAGAATGGATGGCAGCGAATTTAGCTCAGGCCTTAGGCTTACCTATTCCAACTTTTCATATTGCCACTATTGATCGTTTATTAGTTGAATCTGCAGGAAGTTTGGCACATTCTTTAGGTTCAGGACATATTTTTGTTTCTGAAGAAGTTCACTCTGCAACTGAATTTAAATACCCTTTGTTAAAGCAAGTAAGTGAAACAATACAAAGCGATATTTTGTTATTTGATTTATGGATTGAAAATAGTGATAGGACTTTAACTCAACACGGTGGAAATCCTAATTTACTCTGGCAAAGCGGAGAAAGTGAGCTATCTATTATTGATCATAATTTAGCATTTGATTATGATTTTAAGCTGCCACTATTAAGGGAAACACATATTTTTCAGTCCCAATTCTCTCATTTTCAGCTTAATTTAATAGCTAAACAGCAAGTTGAAGCTAAATTGAAACACAGCTTAGAAAATTGGCTATACTGGTGGGATGAAATTCCTGATACTTGGCAGCAAGAAAATACAGGCATAGTACAATTTAATCCTGATATAACATTACAACGACTCAAAGATGAAGCAAATGGTAATATTTGGGAGAAATACTTATGAATAGACAAGCCGCTAAATACAGTATTATTCGCTTTCAGCCTTTTACTGAAACAGAAGAGTTTGCTAATATAGGTATTGTAATATATTTACCGATTACCAAAGAATTATATTTTAAATTACGTTCCGCAAGGGAATCAGGACGTATTTGTCAGTTTTTCGCACCACTCGATAAGCAAATTTATACTCATAGCCTAAAAATTATTCAAGATGAATTGGAGCGTCTCCAGGCTTATGCTCAAGAAGCTGAAAATATTCATGTTAATTTTTATGATGAACTCATTCGGACGCGTGAAGATATTATTCAATATAGTCATTCAAGAGTCTTATTTACCAGTAATGTACAGGATACGCTAGATCATTTATTTCATCAGTATGTACATCGTAGTTTTGCTCATAAAGTAGGTTTTGAAGAGGAAATGCAAAAGCGAATTAAGACTTTATTAGATGCTTCCAATCTAAATCAAACATTTACTAAAGGCAGTATCGGGGATGAAAGTATCTATAATGTCGCTTTACCTTTTGTTAATCAAGTAACAAATTCAGCTATTAAGCCCATTCAGTTTCAGCATGCAAAGCCCCATCAATTAATTGAACATGGATTAACGTGGCTAACAAAAATTCAACAACTTAAAAGACATAATTTTATTCAGCCTAATCATGTTTTATTTGCTTTTCAACCACCTGATCAAGAGCAAAATATATTATTAAATGCTTTTCAGGATATAAAAGAACAAATAGAAGAATCTGGTATCATTATGCGTAATATTAATGATACTGAAAAAATTATGCACTTTGCACAACAAAAGATAAAATAAATGACAACAAATACCCTAAATCAACTCGCCGAAGTATTAGAGCAGCGTAAACAAGAATCTCCTGATTCGTCTTATGTTGCTAGTCTTTATGCTAAAGGCTTAGATACCATTTTGAAAAAAATTGGTGAAGAAGCAACAGAAACCGTCATTGCTGCAAAAGGCGGGGATAAAGAACAAATCATCTATGAAATGGCGGATTTATGGTTTCATTCGATGGTTTTATTGGCTGATCAAGGCTTGCATCCTGATGCTGTTTTACAAGAATTACAACGTCGCTTTGGGCTTTCAGGCTTAGAAGAAAAGGCGCAACGCACTAAATAACCGAGGAATGGATAATGGGCATTAGCATTACACAATTAATGATTGTATTAGTCATTGTATTAGTTCTATTTGGTACCAAGCGTTTACGAAATATGGGCGGCGATTTAGGAGGTGCCATTAAAGGCTTTCGTTCTGCGATGAAAGAAGGAACTGAAGAGCCTACGACTTTGGTAGAAAAAGAAAACGATGTAATTGAAGGGCAGGTGAACGAAAAAAGTAAAGACCATGTTTGATGTCGGATTTTGGGAGCTGTGCTTAGTTGGTTTAGTTAGTCTATTAGTGATTGGCCCTGAGAAATTACCTAAAGTGGCGCGTATTGCAGGCTTTTGGCTAGGAAAAACACAACAAATGGTCGCTTCAGTTAAAGAAGAACTAAAAGAAGAGTTTCAAGAAGAAGAAATGCGCCAATTGATACAAGAACAGCAAGCACAAATTGATGCGATGACCGAAGGTTTTAATCAACGGGCTGAACCTTTTTTAGAAAATATAAAGCATCCAGATAGCTCTATTAATAATGGAAAATGAAGCAGAAGAACAACCTTTAATCTCTCACTTGGTCGAGCTGCGTAATCGCGCATTACGCATTGTTTTAAGTGTTTTGGTGGTTTTTTTAGCAATGGCTCCCTTTGCCAATGAGATTTATAGTTTTCTAGCACAGCCTTTATTACAGTTTTTACCCGAAAATAGCACCATGATTGCCATTGATGTGGTGTCACCGTTTTTAACACCGTTTAAATTAGTGTTAGTCGCGGCTATTTTATTCGCCATGCCTATTATTCTGTATCAATTCTGGTCGTTTGTTGCTCCTGGGCTTTATGCGCATGAAAAACGTCTGATTGCACCCTTATTAATAGCCAGTACGCTGTTATTCTTTCTCGGTATTACCTTTGCTTATTTTGTGGTCTTACCCTTAGTGTTTGGCTTTCTAACGACTGCGGCTCCTGTCGGGGTGAGCATGATGACGGATATTGCAAAATATCTCGACTTTATTCTGACTATGTTTTTTGCTTTCGGTGCCGCATTTGAAGTGCCCATTTTTACCATTATCTTAGTTTGGGTCGGCGCTTTTACGCCCGCTCAACTAGCAGAAAAACGCCCGTATATTATTGTCGGTGCGTTTATTATTGCTATGTTTTTAACCCCCCCTGATGCTATTTCACAAACTTTACTCGCTGTACCTATTTGGTTATTGTTTGAAATAGGACTGTTATTTTCACGCTTTTTTGTGCGTGAAAAATCATCTAAACAGCTAGAAAAATAGCTGGCACTACACTATAAAATTACTATGAAAGATAAAACTGCCAAAGAAATTGCTCAGGTATTAACTGAATCACTGCCTTATATTCAAAAATTTAAAGGGAAAACAGTTGTTATTAAATATGGTGGTAACGCCATGACTGATGAAAACTTAAAAGCCTGTTTTGCGCGTGATATTGTATTAATGAAATTAGTGGGCATTAATCCTGTAGTTGTTCATGGAGGAGGGCCGCAAATTGGAGATTTATTGGCACGTTTAAATATTACCACCCAATTTATTAATGGCATGCGCGTGACAGATAGTGAAACCATGGATGTAGTAGAGATGGTTTTAGGCGGACAGGTCAATAAAGAAATTGTTAACCTGATTAATATGGCGGGCGGTAAGGCAATCGGTTTAACAGGTAAAGATGCTGGTTTTATTCAGGCGCGAAAAATAGAAATGACGCAATTGAATGCAGAAACCCAAGCCCCTGAGATTATTGATATAGGCCATGTAGGCGAGGTTAGCCATATTGACCCTTCTATGGTAGAAATGCTGAGTCGAAGTGATTTTATTCCTGTCATTGCTCCGATTGGTGTTGGTGAAGACGGCGCTTCTTATAATATTAATGCAGATTTAGTTGCAGGTAAATTAGCCGAAGTTTTAAAGTCTGAAAAGCTTATCTTACTCACTAATATCCCTGGAATTTTAGATAAAGAAGGCACTTTATTAACCGGCTTAAGTCTTACTGATATTGATAATCTTATTGCCGATGGCACCATTTCTGGCGGCATGATTCCTAAAACGCGCTGTGCAACTGAAGCATTGGAAGGGGGCGTGCATCATGTACATATTATTGACGGGCGAGTTGAGCATGCAGTATTATTAGAACTATTCACTGATCAAGGGGTGGGCACTTTATTAGTCAATAAAGCATTGACTGAATAATTTGAAATAAAGCAGCAAATCTGGAATATTTCAGTACTTTATCCTATACTTGTTGCCATTATAATAATAAAAGAAAGATTTTAAGAGGGGAATCCAATGTCAGATGCTGTGTTTATTGCAACGGTCATTTATGCGTGTTACGTGATTTATACGGTGACTTCGGAAGAAGAAACACCACAAAAGAAAAAGCCTAATGCTTCAACCGCATTTAAACCCATTGTGGAGGTTGTTGCATCGCCTGCAGAAGAAAAAATAACCATAAAGCCCGTTGAACAACCTAAATTGGCTGAAAAAAAAACAGCGGAAGAAAGTAAGGTAACTGAACAGCACCCTGTCGTTGTTGTGCAGAAAGCACCTGTCGAGGCGGCTGTCGTGATTAAAAAACAAAAGCCTGCAAAGCGAACTGCTGCACCTAAAATTGAATTGCGTACTGTTATGATGAAGCATCCCGTCACAGGGGAAGAAGCAAAGGTCTCTAATAATTATAGAATGACTAAACGCTGGGTAAAAGATGCTTTAGTTGAAGAAGGGCTTTTAGATAAAATCTATAAAAATACCGACCTTGATCCTGCAGCAAAAATCAAAGTAGCAAATGCCTTATCGATAATTAAAGCAATGGATAAGTATAAGTAATCACACCGTAGCTGGGACAGACCTAAGGGATATCGCAGCTTATTACTTCAATTATTAATCAATATTTAGCAAAATAATATTGATAAACTGTCATCTTATGGTCATTTAAATATGCCCATCACCAGACAAAATGAGTTAGATGAAATTGCCCCCTTTCGGCAACTAAGGCACGATATTAGAAAACTCTACAGCGCCTATAACTCCTTGTAACTACTTTATATTATAAGATTTACTGGTTTATTATACGAGTAAATGTTAATTAGTTCTGGCAAAATCCAAAAAAACCTATATAGTATTCGTTAGCTACAGATTTTGGTATTGGCAGTTTTGGTTGTTCCCTCCGTGTTACCCCATGTTCGTCTCCGTTTCATTAGCTGTACGCAAACATTTTTTATTTAATTTTTTTCAAATGGTAAAGTAACATGGCAACAGGTACTATCAAGTGGTTCAACGAAGCTAAAGGTTTTGGTTTTATTTCTCAAGATGACGGCGGTGCTGATGTATTCGTTCATTTCAGTGCAATCCAAGGTACTGGATTCAAAACTTTGAACGAAGGTCAAACTGTTTCTTACGAAGTAGAAGATGGACCAAAAGGTCCTCAAGCAACTAGCGTTGTTGCTAGCTAAGAAAAACTTTTGTTTTTCGGCTTGTAAAAAACCTCGCCTCGGCGAGGTTTTTTTATGCCTGCTATTTATTCTGTTGTTTCTTCTTTATCTGTTTTAGTCGCTCCCGCAGCTTCTAAAAGTGTAATTAAAGGCTTGTAGCTCATTGTATTTGCTTTATCTAAAACAGAGTTATCTTTTGCATCTTTTGCATTTACATCAGCACCCGCTGTAATTAATAGCTGTACTATTTTTTCATTACCAAACATAACCGCATCCATTAAAGCAGTAATCCCTTGCTTATCACTCATATTTACATCGGCACCATAAGCAAGCAGTAGTTTGATAGTGTGATAATTTCCACTATTTGCAGCAGCCATAAGTGCTGTGCGTTCTCCACTAATTTTACTATTGACATCAACCCCTTGCGTTAAAATATTTTGGACGCGTTGCTGCTTTCCTTGTATCGCAGCTAAGAAAAGGTCTTGGGCTGTTTCAGCATAACTCAGCGGTAAATAAAGGCTGATAGAAACGAGTAATACAAGGCTAAGTTGATTTTTCACAAATCTAATCCTAATTTTTTAAGTCGGTAACGTAAAGAGCGCAAGCTTATTCCCAACTGTTCAGCAGCAACAACTTGGTTCCATTGGCTTTTTTCTAATGCATGAGTAATTGTTTGCTTTTCTATACTGGTTAAATAATCTTCTAAATTTCCTCGCTCCACAGAAGAGGTTAAAACTTGCGGAGTACTCTGTAAATTGAGGGATTGTTCGGAATTAAGGTTTAAGTCTTGCGCAGTAATATCCCCTGATTCATAAAATGCCAAACTACGCTCTAAAATATTCTCTAATTCCCTCACATTACCCGAAAAAGAATATTGCTTTAAAGCCATCACAGCCTCTAAGGCTAAACTAACAACAGGCATTTTATTTGTTTGGCTAATTTTTTGGATAAAAAATTCAGCTAACTGGGGAATATCTTCTGTTCTTTCACGTAATGCAGGCAATGCTAATTCTATTACATTAATACGGTAATACAGATCTTGGCGAAATAATCCTTCTTGAACCAGTTGCGCCAAATTTTTATGCGTCGCGCTTATTAAACGCACATCAACCGCTTCTTCTTGATTACTACCAATACAGCGAACTTTTTTTTCTTGAATCGCACGTAATAATTTGACTTGTAACATCAGCGGTAAATCAGCAATTTCATCTAAAAACAAACTACCGCCTTTAGCCGCTTGAAATAACCCTTTTTTATCACTGATTGCTCCGGTATAACTGCCTTTTTTATGCCCAAAAAATTCACTTTCCATTAGTTCATGTGGAATTGCACCACAATTAACCGCAATAAAAGGCGCTTCAGCTCGCGCACTTTGTTGATGAATCAAGCGAGCAACCAACTCTTTACCAGTACCTGATTCACCTTTAATATAAACAGGCGCTTGATTACGAGCAATTTTAACAATTTTCCCACGAATAGCCGCCATAATAGCCGATTCACCCAATAAAATATGCCGCATCCGACGTTCTTTTTTAGGCGAGTAATTCGTTTTTAAAGCACTATTAATCAGTAAACGTAAATTCTTTAAATCGACAGGCTTGGATAGAAAATCAAATGCGCCTAGCTTCATCGCTTTTACCGCCGCATCTGTATTACCATGAGCTGTAATCACAATAACGGGTAATGCACTATGCTGTTGCTGAATAATAGGTAATAAAGATAAGCCATCACCATCAGGAAGACGCATATCCAGTAAGCAAAAATTAAAACTCTCTTGCTGTAAATAATAGCGTGCCTGACTAAGGCTATCGGCCGTTTGAGTGCTAATATCCATTCGACTCAAGGTAATATCTAATAACTCACGAATATCCGCCTCATCATCAATAATTAAGGCGTGGGCTTGATGGCTCATAATTTTATAGTATGTTGTGTTTCACTCGATAGGCAAAGTCTAAAATAACAGCCTAGCTGCGACTTATTGGGGTGATAGCTTAATTTTCCTTGGTTCAATTCAGCTAAATCACGCGAAATGTAAAGTCCTAAACCTGTACCCGAACTAGAGCTGGTAACAAAAGGCTCAAATAAATGCGCTTGAATGGCTTCAGAAACGCCTGCGCCATAATCAATGACTTTAATACAAGGCTGATTAAGGTACTGACAAAGTTGTAATTGGATTTTTTTATCTACAACATAGCCGTATTTTAAAGCATTTGCACAGAGGTTATTTAAAATTTGCGTTAGATGCCCCGTATCAAATAAAGCAAGATCAACACCTGAATCTAAACATAATTCAAATTGTTTTTCATAGCCTTGTTGGCTATTAATTGAAAGTCGAAAGTAATGTTTTAGCCAACTCGCTAAATTAATCAGTTCTTTTTCTGGCGCAGGTTTACGAGATAACTGTAACACTTCTTCAATAATCGCATTCATTCTCAGCGACTGTAACTGAATAATTTCAGTAAGCCGTATATCTTGAGGTGATAAGTCAGGACATTCTGCTAAGAGTTGTCCTGCATGGCTAATCGCCCCTAAAGGGTTACGAATTTCATGCGCAATACTGGCCGTTAATTGCCCAATAGAAGCGAGTTTACTTTGCTGCACGCGCTGGTTATACACGGTTGCATCTTCTAAGGTAATCATAAAAAATAATTGATGCTGAGTAGGCAGCGCCTGAAAATGAATATGCAATTCCCCTGTTTTTTCTAAAAAAAGACTCAGGAAGTCTTGCTCAGGAAAAATTAACCATTGCTCAAACGCTTCCGATATTTTAGCTGAAATATCCACTAAATGACGTGGTAAGTCCGACAAACCTAGTAAATGGGTACAGGCATTATTACAGCGCTTCAGCTTTTGCTGTTGATCAGTAATAATAATACCGGATTGCATATTATGGATAATATATTGATTTAGCTCTTCTAAAGAAATAATCGCTTCTTGGCGCTGAGAAGAAAGTAATTCAGTTTGTTCAGTCCGTTTAGCTAGAATATAGGAAAGCAGCGCTAATAAAAAAAATCCTGCTCCCAACATACCCGCATGAGGATAATCAGTATTCTTAAAAGTACCAATACGGAAAGTATAAGCTTGCTCAGCAAATACAAATAAGCTCGCAATCGCAGCAAATAGCATCGCACATCGTCCACCAATTAATAATCCACCTGCTGCTGTTGGAACGAGCATTAATGCCCCTAAGCCACTACTGACTCCTCCACAGCTATGCATAATTAAGGTGAGCAAGATAATATCGCTAAACACAAATAACTGCGCTTGTGCCGCGTAATTGATAATGGGTTTTAAAATTAGCCCCCAACCAATCAAAGCAACACTAATATAAATAATACTGGTATATATATAGAGCGTTTCTAAAGCAGGGGTAATCATCAGACTACCTAAGCGGGAAAAATAAAGTGAAAATAAACTCGCCACTAAAATTAAGCGATAGATATAAAAACCTTTCAATAAAAACCAGGCTTGCTTTACAGGTATTTTATAGGCTTTGGAAAAAGGACAGGGGGATAGTGAGCTATATGTCATTGACTGGTACCTATTAAACAATGGAGACTATTACAAAGCACGGTAGATCCGATTAGCGTCGCGTAATCGGACCTACCGTCTACCCAACTGATGTTTTTCTATGCGCTTGAAAAAAATCTTTAGCAACGCCGCTTTTTACACTGCGTTTTTTCTGCTGCTGTTGATGGCCGGCTTTTAACTTTCGTACCGAGGCTTCTACATCAAAGCCGCGCATATCAGGGTAATGGCTATCGATATGCTTACCCTCTTTAGGCTTAGAGGATTTGGGGGGAGTAAAACTTTGGTTTTGTACCGATTTCACCAGCGAGTTTAAATAGCCCAGTTTATTTTTAATCGCGCTCTTTTTTAATGTCATTTGCAATACGTGTAATACCGCCTGCTGGCTGGTTAAATCAATAACTTGTAACATCTTCTGAGCAGCGGGCACTTCATAGCGGCTAAGACAGCGGAAATGCACATCATTGGCGCTCAGTACATTATTTTCTGGGCTTTTGACTGTCGTGGGTTCTGCTGCTTGCATAATCTCGACTGCCTCGATAATAGGGATTTCCACCGCAGGCGTGTTGTTGTTATTTTCTGACGTAGTATCTGTATATAAAGAAGAGCTGTCTTTGGGGCTGTTCGGGAGCGGACTTAAGGGCAGTTCGTCGTGATTCGTGGCCTCTGGGGTATCTTGGGGGGATTCATTACCTAATTCAGCTAATAGACGATTGGCAAAGGCATGGTTGCGGCGATAATAGGTGATGTGGCTGATTTTATCGTAATAAGAACAGAAGCAAAATTCCTGCCCATCACGTATAAAAGGATTTTCAGTGGCAGAATAATCGGATTTTGACGCGTAACGAATGCCGATTTTATCAAACGTTTTGCGAAATACTTTTTCACTAATCCCTAATTCTTCGGTCCAGCTATCTTTAGCACGATAGTGGGAATGAAAAATTTTTGGTATGCCGAGAAATTTATAAAAGCCTGATTTATAACGCGCAGACCAATATTCTAATTGCTGAAATAATAGCGCGCCAATCGGCGAGCCGGCAATTTGAATATATTCTATACGATACGGAATGGAATAGCGGGGGGCTGGGCTGATAGTCGACATAACTCACCTGTTAGTTTTAGAGTGGCTATGCAACACCCAAATTGACAGCCCCTAAAGAGGGCTAATATAATCGGGTAATGCCGTCGCCATAGTTTCTGTATGGTTTAGGTTAGTCCTCGGTGGCTGTTTGGAAAGAACAGTCACAGGGGCATTTCTGGTTAATATAGCATTATTTTTTTAGGCTGTGCAAAAAAATAAAATAAAGGTAAGTCATTTCTGTCTTCAGAATAATCATTCTCAGGCATAAAAAAGAGCAAAAATTCGCCCTTTCTCGTTTACTACCAGCCTGTATAAAACAGCACAGTAGGTCCCCCAATTAGCATAGCGTAATCGGACGCATGATTATCCGTGCTATCATTCTCCTTTTTAAAAAGGCTAAACATCACACCCAGCTATCGAAGAGCATTCGGCATGATAATAATTTGTTGATTCTCACAAACCTTATTTAAAACGGAAAGACGTAACAAGGCAAAAAAGGTGATACAAAACGTGTGTACCTTAGCCTTATCAACTTTTCATCAAT
>Ga0209494_1001298_pt1 | contig 11013 bp, 8 predicted proteins | sample EN1Hudseemescosm_FD_184628 | JGI IMG/M metagenome (GOLD analysis project Ga0209494, IMG submission 184628) | Methane-oxidizing microbial communities from mesocosms in the Hudson Canyon - EN1B Hudson Canyon (SPAdes) (version 2) | ecosystem: Environmental > Aquatic > Marine > Cold seeps | place... | reverse complement strand
CTCAAGCAACGTCCACGCGTGAAAATTGTTTAGGCCAAGAATGCCCCGAATACGATAAATGTTTTTTAATGAAGGCGCGAAAAAAAGCGCAAGAAGCGAATTTGATTGTTGTTAATCATCATTTACTTTGTGCGGATTGGTCGATACGTGAAACGGGCTTTGGTGAATTACTACCCGATGCCGACGTAGTGATTATTGATGAAGCGCATCAACTTGCCGATGTGGCTTCTAATTTCTTAGGTATCTCACTGGGTAGTAAACCCTTATCGGATTTAGCCAAAGATAGCCTGCAAGAATATTTCAAAGATGCTGCCGATATGCCAGACTTACGTGCTGCGTGTGAAAACTTAGAGCATGAAATAAAAGATATGCGTCTTGCCTTTGGGCTGGATATGACGCGCGGTGAATGGAAGGATATAGAAAATAACCCGAAATTAATGGATGGTTTGGCGCGCTTGCAAGAACATTTAGATGATGTTGCTGACCAGCTGGAAATTGCCTCTGTACGTAGCAAGGGCTTAGAAAGTTGTTTTAAGCGAGCAGAAGCCTTAGAGGAGCAGTTTAAGCTGATTATGCAAGATAAGAGTGGTAAATGGGTGCGTTGGTATGAAACACATCGTAAATCCTTTACGTTTAGCTTAACGCCACTTGATATTGCCTCTGAATTTCGTAGCTTTATGGCGCAGCATAGTGCCTCTTGGGTGTTTACTTCGGCAACACTCAGTGTCGATAAAAAGTTTGATCACTTTTCCAGAAACTTAGGCATTAGCAAAGCCAAAAGTTACACCTGGGAGAGTCCGTTTGATTTTCCTAATCAATCTTTGTTTTACCATCCTAAAGGTTTACCGCAACCGAACTCACCTGATTTTGTTGAGGAAATTGTTAAAGTAGCAATTCCAGTGATTAATGCTAGCAAAGGACGCACATTCTTTTTATTTACCAGTCATCGCGCATTACAGCAAGCGGCAAAGATTTTGGATAAGCAAATTAAATATCCTATTTTAGTGCAAGGCGATAAACCGAAAGCGATTTTGCTGGATGATTTTAAACAAAAAGGCAATGCGGTATTATTAGGTACCTCCAGTTTTTGGGAAGGAATTGATGTGCGCGGTGAAGCTTTATCGACAGTGATCATTGATAAGCTACCATTCTCATCACCCGGGGACCCGGTTTTAAAAGCGCGGTTAGATGCGATGGAAAAACAGGGGCGCAAGCCATTTATGGAATATCAGTTACCCACTGCAGTCATTGCTTTAAGGCAGGGAATAGGGCGTTTAATTCGTGATGTGAATGATCGCGGTGTATTGTTGCTTTGTGACCCACGATTGTTAAAAAAATCGTATGGGCATATGTTTTTAAACAGCGTGCCGGATATGCGTAGAACAAGAGACATTGTTGATGTAGAAGAATTTTTTAGTGGAAGTGAGGAGTAGTGTGAAATTGTGGTTAATTTATTTTTGTAATATAAAAATCTCATGACTAAAGTATCAATAAGAGCTAGTGTCTTAACCGTCATACTTACCTTAGTCGGTGTTATTTCATCATCCTTGCTTATTTCTCAATATTATTTTAGTCAGCAGTTAGCTATTGAATCAACGCATAATACCTTTAAATTAATTAGTAGAAATATAACTAAAGATTTAAAAGCGCAAGGGCACTCAGTACGAAAAATACTGATTAGAAAAAAAGAGAACACAGCCTTTCTTGAGCCGATTAGCCTCGTTAAAGAACATTCTGTATTAGCTGAACTCATTCAGGTTTTACAAGCAGCACCAGGTATCTACGCGATTTATTTTGCTCAAGTAGATGGACATTTTTATGAAGTTATTAATAAACATAATAAACGTCAGGTATTGCAAGCTTACAACGCCCCGTCAGAAACATCTTGGGTAGTTATTAAAAGTTTTAATAATCAGCAAAAAAGAGTTTTTTTAAATGATGAGTTGCAGGTAATTGATACAAAAAAAATTACTAAAAATTATGATCCACGCAGAAGGCCTTGGTACTTAAAAGCAATAGAAAGTGAGAGTGTTATTAGAACTAAGCCCTATTTATTTTCTAATTTAAATGAATTTGGATTTACTTTTGCGACTAGGCTTAAAAATAAATCAGGTGTTTTAGCGATTGATTACACCATGACGCAACTCAATCAAACTTTAGCGTTACAAAAGATCAATAAAAATTCAGAGGTCTTTGTCGTTAATGCGGCAGGGGAAAAACTGGCTTCTTCTAACTTTATAAAAAATGAAGCAAATAATCTCGAAATAAATTCAGAAAAAATTCAAGCTATTAATTCGGCGTTATTACAGAATGTTTTAGATGAAAAAATAGAACATATTGTGCAATATTCAGAAGCAGGTAAAAACTATTTTTCAATGGTGCTACCTCTATTTGGTGAAAATACTTATTTAGGTGTAAAGCTCGATGCAGATAAATTATTTGAACCGTATATAGAAAAAATCACACATTCCTTTTTAATTGCTTTTGCTCTTTTGTTGCTTGCATTACCGTTTATTTTTTTAAGCACAAACCTTATTATCAAACCCATAAAAGCATTATTGATCGAAAATGAAAAAATTAAGAATAGAAAGTTTACTGAAGTAAAGCATATAAAAACTCGAATTACTGAATTTGATGATTTATCAGAATCTTTACTTTCTATGTCGCAAAGTATTCAAGCTTACGAGATAAAACAGGAAGAGCTATTAAACTCGATTATTAAATTGATTGCAGAAGCAATCGATGCAAAATCAGCTTATACCGGTGGGCATTGTGAAAGAGTTCCTGCGATTGCTCAATTACTGTTAGATGAAGCGAATAAAAGTGATCAAGGAGTGTTTAAAGATTTTACTTTTAACTCAAAAGAAGAACTCAGAGAGTTTGAAATTGGCGCTTGGTTACATGATTGTGGAAAAGTTGCTGTACCTGAGTATGTTGTTGATAAATCAACTAAATTGGAAACAATTTATAACAGGATTCATGAAGTCCGTATGCGTTTTGAAGTGTTATGGCGTGATGCTGAAATTAGTTATTTAAAACAAACGATTTCAGAACAAGAATTAAAAAATCATCAGGATAGCTTGCGCGATGATTTTGAATTTTTAGCCAGTACAAATATGGGCGGCGAATTTATGGATGCTGACAAACAACAGCGCGTGCAAAGTATTGCCAATAAAGAATGGCAACGGCATTTTGATGACCGTTTAGGTTTGGGTGAAGTAGAAGCTTTGCGTTATGAGAAGCAAGAAAATACAGACCTTCCAGTAACAGAAAAGTTATTAAGTAACAAAATAGAACATATCGTTAAGCGCGAAAATTTTGATCCTACGGTGTATGAAAAAGAAGGCTTTAAATTAGACGTTCCTAAACATCTATATAACTATGGAGAAATTCATAATCTATGTATAGAAAAGGGCACGCTAAGCGATGAAGAGCGTTATAAAATTAACGAACACGTTATTTTAAGTATCAAAATGCTAGAGAAAATTCCTTTTCCTGAACATTTACAAAGCATTCCTGAATATGCTGGAACACATCATGAAACCTTAATTGGAACAGGCTATCCAAGAAAGCTAACAAAAGAAGAATTGTCTATACCTGCCAGAATTATGGCCATTGCCGATATTTTTGAGGCTCTCACTGCTTCTGATCGTCCTTATAAAAAAGCAAAAACATTATCGACATCTATAAAAATTATGAGTTTCATGGTTAAAGATCAACATATCGATGCTGATTTATTCAAGCTTTTCTTAACAAGTGGCGTGTATAAAGACTATGCCCAAAAATTTCTAAAACCAGAGCAAATTGATGAGGTTGATGTTGAGAGCTATTTTAATTCGTAGTAGGTGACAGAAAAATTCATCAATTAAGGTGAAAAGTTGGGATGAATAGAAAAGAAAAATAGCCTTCACTTTAGGAGGTAATAATATTTTGGGAAGACTTGGCGTCTACCTAGAGACTTTTTAAGGCTGATTAATTAGGCGGTAAAGAAATGATAGTTTTATGGACAGATGGACTGATTTTTACCCTAATAATAGCCGCAATTTTGTTATTAGCGCATTTACGCAAACAAGCGCACTTTACACGGCCTTGGCAAAAAGTAACGCATAGTCGCACAGGCATGGCCTCTTTTGTTTTTCTTGGTTTTTTTCTGGTTATTGGTGTATTAGATTCTATCCACTTCACACCAACGAAAAGCCAAAGTAATGAAATTATTAGTGCTTTAGATTATTGGGCGACCCCTTTACGAGAGCATCAAGAAAAAAGTTATTCAGCGCCTTTTTCTGCGTATTTATTTAGTAAAGAATTGATTAATACAGAGCAGCAAGGCAATATTTGGGGTTATCAGCGTTTAAAATATGCAGGTAGTCATTTAAAGTCGGTAGAAGATGACAAAAGCGCTGACATTATCAAAAAATCAGCTCAGGGCCTTATTAAAGGTATCGGCGTGATTATTATTTTATTTTATAGTTATCATCTCATTGCGCGGATTAAGTATTTTACTAGCAAGCCTGCGAATACAGTATTTACTAGCTTAATGGTTTTAATCCCGCTGGCTTTTATGTTGTTGGAGCTGTCGTCTCATTATCATGTTTTAGGCACAGATAAAGTGGGCGAGGATGTTTTTTACCAAGCCATAAAAAGTATCCGTACAGGGTTAGTGATTGGGTCATTAACCACCTTAATTATGTTGCCGCTGGCGTTAATTTTTGGTATTTTGGCGGGTTTTTTTAGAGGCTGGGTGGATGATGTCATTCAATACATATATACCACCTTAAACTCTATCCCCGGCGTTTTATTAATTGCGGCTTCTATATTGATGGTGCAAGTGTATATGGCGAACCATCAGGAGGCCTTTACCAGTCTTGTTGCGCGCGCAGATATGCGCTTATTGTTTTTATGTTTAATTTTAGGTGTGACTAGCTGGACGGGGCTCTGCCGACTATTACGTGCAGAAACCTTAAAGCTTAGGGAAATGGAGTATGTGCAAGCTGCTCAAGCTCTCGGTGTGCCGCGTTATCGTATTTTATATCGGCATATATTACCCAATGTCATGCATATCGTATTGATCTCTGTGGTACTGGATTTTAGTTCTTTGGTGTTAGCGGAAGCGGTGCTTTCTTATGTCAATATTGGTGTTGACCCGACGACCTACAGTTGGGGAAATATGATTAATGGCGCGCGATTGGAAATGGCGCGAGAACCAGTGGTATGGTGGTCTTTAAGCGCCTCTTTTGTATTTATGTTTAGCTTGGTGTTGGCGGCTAATTTATTTGCCGATAGTGTGCGTGATGCATTTGACCCTAGACGAGTAGAAAGCTAATGCAGCCTTTATTACAAGTAGAAAACTTACAATTGAGTTTCGCGAAACAAGAAATTATTAAAGGCATTAATTTTACGATTAACAAAGGTGAAACTTTTGCTTTAGTGGGTGAGTCGGGATCAGGCAAGTCCTTAGCCGCTTTGTCAGTCTTACGCTTACACCCTGCGCAAGCAAACTTAAAAGCGGATAGTGTTCAGCTTAGTGAAATCGATATTTTACGCACGCCAGAAAGGGACTTATGCAAAGTACGCGGTCGTCGCATTGCGATGATTTTTCAAGATCCTATGAGCTCCTTAAATCCGGTGATGACGATTGCGCAGCAAATATCGGAAACGCTAGAAATACACTTTGCGCTTAATAAAACGCAGTGTCAGTTAAGAGTCGTTGAGCTATTACAGCAGGTGGGAATTCCTGAGCCTAGTCGGCGTTTAAATGATTATCCGCACCAATTATCCGGAGGGCAGCGGCAGCGAGTGATGATTGCGATTGCTTTAGCCGCTGAGCCTGATTTATTAATTGCAGATGAACCCACGACTGCCTTAGATGTCACCATTCAAGCGCAAATTTTAGAGTTACTTAAAAAAATTCAGCAAGAAAATGGCATGGCACTTTGGCTGATCAGTCATGATCTTGCGCTAGTTTCTAATATGGCAGATCGTGTTGCGGTGATGCAAGCGGGTGAAATTGTAGAAACAGCGAATAATACGCAGTTATTTAACCAGCCACAGCATGAATATACCAAGAAACTATTGGCCGCTTTGCCTGATATTAATGCCGTATTAGCACCAAAAAACGCGCAAGAATCGCCGCTATTACACGTACAATCATTCAAAGTTCATTACCCCATAAAAAAAGGCTTATTTAAACGGACCGTAGGGCAGGTTAAAGCAGTCGATGGGGTCGATTTTCAGTTAGCAACAGGGAAAACCTTGGCGCTGGTTGGTGAATCAGGCTGTGGTAAGACAACTTTAGGAAAAGCCTTATTAAATCTTATTCCAAAAACATCCGGCTCAGTTATTTTTGATGGGCTAGATTTGGCGAAGATTTCTTATACGCAGTTACGCGAACAGCGTTCGGCGATGCAAATTATCTTTCAAGACCCGATTGCCGCAATGAATCCCCGCATGCTAATAATTGATATTATTAGTGAAGGGATTCACGCATTAAATAAGGCGATAACAGTAGAGCAAAAAGTACAGTTGGTGAGTGAGTTATTAGAACAAGTCGGTTTAGATAAAAACGCGCTATATCGTTATCCGCATGAATTTTCTGGTGGGCAACGTCAGCGTATTTGTATTGCGCGTGCCTTAGCCGTTAAACCTAAGTTGATTATTTGTGATGAACCCACCTCAGCACTGGATGTCTCCGTACAAAAAACAATTATTGAACTTTTAAAGCAGCTACAAAAAACGCAGGGGATTAGTTATTTATTTATTACCCATGATCTTGCGGTTGTGGCGGAAATAGCGGATGAAGTGGCTGTGATGTACGCCGGAAAGATAATAGAGCAGGGTGCGACACAGCAAATTTTAAAACAACCTCAGCAGGCTTATACAAAAAAACTGTTAAGTGCAGTGCCTGTATTAATCAGTGCAGAGAGTTAGGAGTTATTGAATATGGAAAAAACACATCGCCAGGTCGTTTTAGATACAGAAACCACCGGATTAAACCCTAAAGAAGGGCATCGAATTATTGAGATTGGGTGTGTTGAGCTGATTAATCGACGCCTGACTGACCGCCAATTTCACATGTATATCAACCCTGAAAGAATGATTGATCAAGGGGCGATAGAGGTACATGGAATTACCAATGAATCTTTAGTTGATAAACCTTTATTTAAAGATGTGGTGGATGATTTTATTGAATTTGTGCGAGGGGCTGAATTAGTTATTCATAATGCGCCGTTTGATGTCGGATTTTTGAATAATGAGTTAGCCTTATTAAATAGAAATTTAGCGCCAGTTGATGAAATTTGTACGATTTTTGACAGTCTAGTTTATGCGCGTAAAAAACATCCTGGACAACGTAATAGCTTAGATGCGCTATGTAAGCGTTACGGGATTGATAATAGTCATCGTGACTTACATGGTGCCCTCTTAGATTCGGAAATTCTTTCGGATGTTTACTTGTTAATGACAGGTGGGCAAGATTCATTATTAGATGATGAGGACGACGGTAGTAGTCAGGTTCAAGGTTCAGTAATACAACGCTTAAGCGCTGATAGACCCGCATTAAAAATTATTGGATGTTCTGCAGAAGAGCTGCAAGAGCATGAACTGACCTTAGATACGCTTGATAAATCCAGTGGAGCAAGTGTATGGCGGCAATAAAAAAACAAGATTTATGGCGTACTCATTTTCCTGAGTTTATGGCGGAAGGTGGGTTAGGAGCGTTAATGGAATCTGCCACCTTGGTTAAGCTGAATGCGGGGCAGCATGTTTTTTATCCTGGAGATACTTGTGAGCAATATTTATTAGTATTACAAGGCAGTGTTAAAGCCCAGATTATTTCTAAATCAGGTCGGGAAATGTTGTTGTATCGAGTGTGTTCTGGTGATTCGTGCGTACTAACAACTTCGTGTTTAATGAGTGGCGATGCTTATCCCGCAGAAGGTATTGCTGAAAGTGAAGTGTTGGCCTTTGTTATTTCGGCACCGGCTTTTTATCGGTGTATGGAGAAATCTAGTTTTTTTCGTGAATTTGTCTTTAAGAAATTTTCAGCACGTTTATCAGAAGTGATTGGGTTATTAGAAGATGTTAATTTTACGGGGATTGATTCTCGGTTATGTAAAGCCTTGTTAAATGAAAAGAAAGAGATTGTTGCCTTAACTCACCAAGAGCTGGCCGTTATTTTAGGCTCAGCTCGCGAAGTTATATCCAGACATTTGAAGCGTTTTGAAACTTTGGGGTGGGTTAGTTTGGGGAGAGGAACGGTTACGCTATTAAATAAAGACGCGTTAGATGAACTCGCTAATCATTAATAATGTAGTTCAGCGTTTTCTTCTGCTGAAGGTTCTTTAACTAAAAATCTTACAATAAGGTAGCCGATGAAGCCGCCGACAATAATAGCGAGCATTAATGGCATAGCAAAGGGCATGTCGTGATGGTCACGCATGTTTATTTGAAACATTGTAGAAAAAATATCAAGGAAAAAATCAATCATAAATCACCAAGTTTGCGTATAGTTTAAAAAAAGGGGGAAGGAGAGGTAAGGTAAGTGCATCTCAATAAACCTCGGTATCTATATTAGTTTATTAGCGGTTGATTATAAGTGACTATGTCACATACCTGACTTTTTTACTTGGTTATTGAAATTATCAAACTGTTTGGGAGAAGACGATGTCAGAAACACCATCAAATATGATGCCTTTAGCAACAAAAGCCCCTGATTTTAAATTATTTGACAGTATGTCGGGTGAGCATAAAAGCTTGAGTGATCTACAGGGTATGCAGGGTACAGTTATTATTTTTATGTGTAACCATTGCCCATATGTGATTTACATTAAAGAGCAGTTAATTGCCATTGCAAATGAATACGCAAAATTAGGTATTCAAACTATTGCGATTAGTGCCAATGATATTAATAACTATCCACAAGATGCACCGGATAAAATGCAAGATTTAATGAATGAGTGGGGGAATCCTTTTGCCGCTTATCTATATGATGAAACCCAAGAGACCGCTAAAGCTTATTTCGCAGCCTGTACACCGGATTTTTATGTGTTTGATAAGCAATTGAGTTGTGTCTATCGGGGGCGATTAGATGCTGCAACCCCTAAAAATAATCAGCCTTTAACTGGAGCCGATTTACGGAATGCACTCGATGCCTTACTCGCAGAAAAAAGCATTAATCCACAACAATTTCCTAGTGTGGGCTGTAATATTAAATGGAAAGCTTGAATTTATTGTCAGAAATGAATCAAATAGCGCAAGTTATACTTCATAAATGAGTGGAAAATTTTAAAAGGAAAGAAAATGTCCCTAACAGCTGTCAATATCATCAAAGTAGGTTTACTTATACTGATTACCTCGCTGCATTCTAACGTTGCTAATGCTACAGAAAAGTCTGATGAAGTATTTGGATATGGAAAGCAATATGTCTTTGTACAGTCTGGCTACGGCTTTGGTTTTGCGTTTAATTTTGTTGGTTCAGGAGATGGGAGTGAGGTAAAAACTTTTAATACCTTTTCTGGGTATGGCGTGGGTATTTCTGATATTTATGCTGATGATAGCTTTTTTCGCGGAAATTTTGATCTCATCTGGCAAGGCGAATTTACCCAAAATTTTCAGCCAGCCGGTGGATATTCAGTCGGTAGTGGTTTGCTATTGCGCTATAATTTTTTAGCAAATAAGAAGTTTGTACCGTATATTGAGTTTGGACTGGGCTTTGGTTATTTGGACTACAATTTAAAAGACCAGAGTGATGGCTTTGTTTTTTCTCCACAGGGCAGTTTAGGTGGGCATTATTTTATAACCGATAAGGTATCGCTTAATGGCTCGTGGCGAGTGCATCATATGTCTAATGCAGGTAGTCAGCAGCCAAATAATAGTATTAATACGAGTGTTTTTTCTCTGGGTGCGACGTATTTTTTTGATTGAAACACTGACGGCTTTTAAAAGGGTGTTGCTTTAGAAAAATGCTAGAAACTTAAGCTAAATAATGTACCTGATTTTTACCTGAGTTTTTAGCTTTATAAAGTGCATTATCTGATTTAGTTAAGGTACTTTGTATTGAGTGTTCCTGTCCTAGGAATAAAGAAGCTCCAATACTGACTGTTGATTCCCATTCAATAGTGCTGTCATTATTGATGATGATGTAAGGGGCGTTAAGTGCTAGACGAATTTTTTCTGCTAGTGCGATAGCTGATAGCTTCGCTTTATTTGTATCAGCTTCTAAATTTTCTAATAGAATAACAAATTCATCGCCACCAAATCGTGCGACGGTATCTTCTTCTCGCATTACAAATAGCAAGCGACTAGCGATAAGTTCTAATAGTTTATCCCCAGTGGGGTGGCCAAACTGGTCATTTACTTGTTTGAAGTTGTCCAAATCAATAAATACTAGCGCGCCATGACTTCCACTGCGAGCGCTTTTTGTGAAGGCGGTTTCTAGTCGATCTGATAGTAAGCGGCGGTTTGCTAATCTTGTTAAGGGGTCATAAAAAGCTAAATCACGTAATTTACTTTCTTCTGCAATGCGTTGAGATAAGTCAGAAAAACTCCCTATATAGTGCGTTGTTATTCCATTGCTATCCTTAACTGCGGTAATAGTTAAAAGGACGGGGAATAAGTCTCCGTCTTTGCCTCTATTCCATATTTCGCCATGCCAAAAACCATTTAATGTAATTTCTTTCCAGAGTTCGGCATAAAAGTCAGCATTGTGTCTACCCGAACTTAGCATACTCGGTGATGAGTTTATTGTTTCTTCGTTAGTGTAGCCCGTTAAAATGGCAAAGGCTTTGTTAGCGCGAATAATGACTTTATTCGCATCGGTTACAATCATGGCATGTTGCGTTTCAAAAGCAACAGCGGCAATACGTGTATTGCTTTCTTCATCTTTTCGTTGAGTAATATCAAAGCAAACACCTTTATAGCCCAGAAAATTATCTTCGTCATCATAATAAGGCGTTCCTGAATCAAGGATCCAGCGATATTGCCCGTCGTGCCTGCGTAAGCGGTATTCGATTAAAA
>Ga0209494_1001297_pt1 | contig 11017 bp, 7 predicted proteins | sample EN1Hudseemescosm_FD_184628 | JGI IMG/M metagenome (GOLD analysis project Ga0209494, IMG submission 184628) | Methane-oxidizing microbial communities from mesocosms in the Hudson Canyon - EN1B Hudson Canyon (SPAdes) (version 2) | ecosystem: Environmental > Aquatic > Marine > Cold seeps | place... | reverse complement strand
TAACACGCTCACAGTCTTCTATTCCTACACCTTGCTCTGCATCAATATATATACGTAAAACAGTATTACTACCATTCTTTATATATTCAACACCCACCAATTCATAACCGAGTGATTCGATTGGTAGCTCAATTAATTGTTCTATTTGATCACTTACAGCCATAATTTTGTAAAAAAAAAGGGCCTGCGGCCCAATTTCAAATCTCCAGATAAACAAAAACCCCATAAAGGGGTTCTGTAATTCAAGTGGTAGCGGGGGCTGGATTTGAACCAACGACCTTCGGGTTATGAGCCCGACGAGCTACCAGACTGCTCCACCCCGCACCTGATTAAGCAGAGAATTATACGGCTATTAGATTATGCTTGCAAGCAAATAATCAATTATCTTTCAACTTTCTTGTTAACGTATTACGCCCCCACCCTAATAACTTGGCAGCTTCTTGTCGTTTACCTGCTGTTTTCTCTAAAGCAACTTCCATCAATAGCTGCTCAACCATTGGTACAACATCAGCTAAGGCACCTTCTTGGCCTGTTAATGCTTTTTGTGCTGTCCATTGTTTAAACAATGTTTGCCAGTTTCCTGAGCCTTTAATCTCAACTGATGCTTCGGTCATCAACTCACTTGGTAGGTCATCTATTTGAACAATTTTTGCTGGTGACATTACTGTTAACCAACGACATGTGTTTTCTAATTGTCTCACATTACCTGGCCAAGCTAGCTGACTTAAGTAACTTTCAACATCTTCTGACAATGTTTTAACGGGAACAACTAATTCCGTTGCCGCTTTATTGAGAAAATAGCTCGCCAATGCAGGAATATCTTCGCGTCGCTCTCTTAAAGCGGGAATTTGAATGCGAATGACATTTAAACGATGAAATAGATCTTCCCGAAACTCACCGCGTTCAACGCGCTCTTCTAAATTTTGATGTGTCGCTGCAACAATTCGAACATCTGCCCGAACGGCACTGTGTCCGCCTACCCGGAAGAATTCGCCATCTGATAACACTCTTAATAAACGTGTTTGTAACTCAATTGGCATGTCACCAATCTCATCTAGAAAGAGCGTTCCACCATCTGCTTGCTCAAAACGCCCTTTTCGCATGGCATGAGCACCTGTAAATGATCCTTTCTCATGACCAAACAGTTCTGACTCCATCAATTCTTTTGGAATTGCAGCCATATTAAGGGCGATAAAAGGTGAACTTCTACGAGGACTGTGTTTATGAAGTGCATTGGCAACAAGTTCTTTACCTGTGCCCGATTCACCATTGATTAATACTGTAATATTGGATCGTGCCAAACGTCCAATCGAACGAAACACCTCTTGCATTGCAGGCGCTTCACCAATGATTTCCATACTTAATGCAGCAGGCTCTTCATCTTCTGTTGCTTGTTCAAGTTGATGTTCAATTGCTCGTTGAACTAATTCAACCGCTTCATCGACATCAAAGGGTTTAGGTAAGTATTCAAATGCACCGCCTTCATAAACGGATACAGCACTATCTAAATCAGAATAGGCTGTCATGATAATAACGGGTAAGTCAGGTTTGTTTTTCTTAATCTCAGATAATAATTCTAGGCCACTAATACCCGGCATTCGTATATCACTGACTAATACATCAGGTGTATCAGTTTTAAGTCCTTCAAGTACCTCATTTGCACTTTCAAATACGCGAACATTAATATCAACGGACTCTAGTGATTTTTGTAACACCCAGCGAATTGAACGGTCATCATCAACAACCCAGACATTTGATTTTCTAGTCATGCGATTGCTCCAAAGGGAATGTTACAGAAAAAACAGTATGTCCTGGCTGACTTACGCATGAAATCATTCCCTTATTACGCTGAATTAAATTTTGTACTAAATAAAGCCCCAAGCCAGTCCCTTCAGGACGTCCCGTTACTAGAGGAAAAAACATACTTTCTTGTAGGTCTTTTACGATACCTGGGCCATCATCTTCAACTTCAATGCTCACACCTAAACGGTAACGTTTCTGATCAATGCTAATATTTCGTACAGCACGTGTTCTTAATATGATTTGACCAGCACCATGCAGTGCTTGAACTGCATTTCTGACAATATTTAGAAAGACCTGAACTAACTGATCAAAATCAACATAAAGATCTGGAATGCTCGGATCATAGTCACCTTTGATAATAAGACGGTTATCAACTTCAGCAAACACCAACTGTCTAACTCGTTGTAATATTTCATGAATATTAACCGCTGTATATTCTGGCTGATGATGAGAACCTAGCATCTTTGTCATTAAGTTTTGTAAACGATCCGCTTCACTGATGATGATCGCGGTGTACTCTTTGAGATCATCCGAGTCTAGTTGACGTTCTAATAGTTGAGCCGCACCTCTTAATCCACCTAAAGGATTCTTTATCTCGTGTGCTAGCCCTCTTAATACCTGCTGCTGGGTATGCAAACTTTCATCACGACTGATTCGCTGTTGGAAATCTAATTGTGCTAACTCTAATAATATATATGAATTGTCAGAACCAGAAGATTCAATGAGCTTTATTGAACAATCAGCAACAATATCACCTTGACTAGGTATATATAGTTTTACTTCTCGCTCTATAAGCTCATGACCAGTTTGTTGAACTCGCTCGAGTCCATTCAATAGTTCACAATCACCAAGAAGTAGGTGTTGAATAGGGATTGAAGTGGCTTGCCGTTGACTCATACCAAACATAATTTCAGCCGCTGAGTTCAGCTTATTTACTCGTAGAGTACTATCCATCACCACAATCGCGGTAGATAGATTTTCAACAATATCCTCACAAGATAATAAAGTTGTCATTGTGTAGGTTTTAGTCCAAATATAATCATTATTTCCTAAGAGCAAATACCGGTCCAACTCTAAGCATCAACCCGCAAATAAACTATATCTTATTGTTCTAAATAACATTATCAACAAGTAAAATTGACAGGAGAAACTGGTCGGGACATTTAAAGAATGAATCGGCACCTAGATTGCACCATAAAGGTGCATTATACTTTATTTTGAATTTTTACTGTGCGACAGAACGTCGATGAACATGAAATAGAACAGATTTACTGCTCTTTAAAACTTTACCGGACTTATCTACAGCTGATACAACTAGAATGTGACTTCCACGTTCTAAATCAGCCAATGTGATAGACGATGAAATTTGCGGTTTTCCAATTGATTTACCATCTAATTTGAATAGTAGCTTATCGGATCTTAACTCACTTAATTCTGGTTTAACCCCTACTGTAACCGTTATGGTTTCAGGATTCTGGAATGATTGATTTTGGGTGGGAGATGTAATACTTAACTTATAATGAGGCGCATCAATACTTTCACTTTCGCTTATCTCAGGAAGAGGTTCTTCAACAACAAGCGGGGGGGAGGCTATGGGTGTATAACTAGGCGCAATATCGATAACAACTTCTTCCGCGTTATCACTAGGAACATCTGTATAGATAATATTTCCATCTTTATCTACAGTGCGATATACCTGAGCCTGTGTCACTGAAGCCACAAGTAGTATAAGTAAAAGTCCATATTTCATAGGCGCATGATATTCCACTCTAATAATATCTGCAACTTTCAGGCATAAAAAAACGCCCTCATACAAAAGTATGAAGGCGTCTTCTTGTTTTACGATTTATTCGAAAGTCGAATTAAACGCTGTAGTATAAGTCAAACTCAGCAGGGTGAGTTTCCATACGTAAACGTGTTACTTCTTCCATCTTAAGTTCGATGAAGGCATCGATCATATCGTCAGTGAATACACCACCATCTGTTAAGAATTCACGATCTTTGTCTAAAGCATCTAAAGCTTGGTCTAAAGAATTAGCAACTTGTGGGATTGCTGCTTCTTCTTCAGGTGGTAAATCATATAGATCTTTATCCATTGCATCACCAGGGTGAATCTTGTTTTTAATACCATCAAGACCCGCCATTAATAAAGCAGCAAATGCTAAATATGGGTTTGCAGTTGAATCACCAAAACGAACTTCAACACGACGACCTTTTGGATTGTTAACAAAAGGAATACGAATTGATGCAGAGCGGTTACGTGCAGAGTATGCCAACATGATTGGTGCTTCAAAACCAGGTACTAAACGTTTGTAGCTGTTAGTACTTGAGTTAACGAATGCATTTAATGCTTGAGCATGCTTGATAACACCACCGATGTAGAATAATGCAGTTTCAGACAAACCACCGTATTTATTACCAGCAAATAAGTTTTCACCATCTTTGAATAAAGACATGTGAACGTGCATACCGTTACCGTTATCACCAACAATTGGTTTAGGCATGAATGTCGCTGTTTTACCGTAAGCATGAGCAACATTATGAATAACATATTTAAGTTGTTGAACTTCGTCTGCTTTCTTAACTAACGTATTAAACTTAGTACCGATTTCACATTGTCCAGCAGTCGCTACTTCATGATGATGAACTTCAGTTACTTGGCCCATCTCTTCAAGTGTTAAACACATTGCAGAGCGGATATCTTGTAAAGAATCGACTGGAGGAACTGGGAAGTAACCACCTTTAACGCCTGGACGGTGACCTTTGTTACCATCAGCATATACTTTTTCAGTATTCCAAGAAGACTCATCAGAATCTACCTTGTAGAATGAACCTGAAATATCACTTGCCCAACGAACGTCATCAAAGATGAAAAATTCATTTTCAGGACCAAAGTAAGCTGCATCAGCCATACCTGTAGCTTGCATATGTGCTTCAGCACGGTGGGCAACACTACGAGGATCACGTTCATAACCTTGCATAGTTGCAGGTTCAATAACATCACAGCTGATGATTAATGTTGTGTCATCCATAAAAGGATCTAAAACAGCTGTTTCAGGATCTGGCATCAAAATCATATCTGATTCGTTAATACCTTTCCAACCTGCAACAGAAGAACCATCAAACATATTACCTTCTGTGAAGGTATCTTCATCAATACTGTGCGCAGGGAACGTAACATGCTGTTCTTTACCGCGTGTATCTGTGAAACGGAAATCTACAAATAAGACATCCTCATCTTTAATCATTTGAAGCACATTTTCGACTGACATTAATCTTTCTCCAATTTAAAAATTTTGTACTTTATATATGTGGTGCAAAATACGCATCTAACGTAGAGCACAAACTAAGCCAACTTTAAAACAACTATAAATCAATTAGTTATATATTATCGACCAAAATTACAGCACCAAAATGGTGCAACCAAATCCTAAAGCACTAAAGTAGTGCTACCCACCTACTTGTACTGTGATTATCAACTCGTCTTCATTTTCTTCATGGCCAAGAACCGTATGACCATTGATTCTTGCCCAAGCAGGAATATCACTTAATGCACCAGGATCTGTACAAACAACAGCTAATATATCACCATCAGATAATTCTTTAACCTTATTTTGTGTTTTAATCACTGGCATTGGACATAACATGCGTCGTGCATCTAATTCAAAATGACTCATACATGCCACTCCTCAAGCACTTGCTCGGTTGTTAGCGGCTTGATATTGATCGTTTGAACCTCTTCACCAGGCACAGAAATTTCTACTTTAACTTCTTCAGCATCACGACCTTGACCATAGCGTGCGACAACCCCCGCAGCTAATTCATAATCTTCAGGCATAATATTGCCATCAATCATGCTTAATGGTCCGTTGTGACTCACTACTTGAATAGTGACAAATTGCTTGCGGTAGCCTTCTAAGTATTTACTTTCGCCCGCATCACGGGCAATGATCATTTTAAACTCTGGTTTAGGTCTAAGATGACGGCCTACTTTGAGCAGCATAATGTCATCCATTTCATATTCACGAGTGCCACGACCTTCCCATAAATCTACTAATTTATCAGAATAGTTTTTATCTGTTAGGAAACAGCAGCCACCCGCAGGTGAAGCATAATCGGTGAAACCAAATTCTTTTGCTAATGCCATTTGTGGCTTACGGTTACGACCATGAAAGTCATATAACTTTTCACGATCAACCCAACCTTCAAGCTCTGGTTTTGTTGCTGGCAAGTTCTTCGCACACAGTGGTCTAAGTAAAATATCATCAGCACCAGATTCACCGGCAACGATAGGCATTGTTTCTTTACGTTGAGACATTGGCCGTTGACCAATGACTTCACCAGTAATGATAAAATCAAATCCATCTTTACGGTTTTCTTTAACCCATTCCACAGCCTTACTCACCATGAAAATTTTACAATCTAGGCATGGGTTCATATTAGCGCCATAACCATGTTTAGGATTCAATAAAACATCTTTATATTCTTCAATAACATCAACGATATGAAGTTTGATACCTAATTGCTCTGCTGCCCATAAGGCATTATTTCGCTTTTGTTTATCTTTATCATGGTTACGAATAGCATGTGTATGACCTTCAACACAAAAACCTGTGTAAAAGTTAATACCTTCTACTTCTATGCCTTGCTCTTGCAATACACGTACGGCTAATAGAGAATCCAAACCACCTGAGATTAAGGCGACTGCCTTATGTTTTTTTGTCATTTTTACGCTGTTCCACCTACTGTTAAACCATCTATTTTCAGTGTCGGTTGACCAACACCTACAGGGACACTTTGCCCTTCTTTTCCGCAGTTACCAACACCTGTGTCAAGCTCTAAATCATTGGCAACCATACTGATTCTGCTCATTACTTCTGGGCCGTTACCAATCAAAGTCGCCCCTTTTACAGGCTGGGTAATTTTACCATTTTCAATCAAATATACTTCACTGGTAGAGAAGACAAATTTACCTGATGTGATATCCACTTGCCCGCCCCCAAAGTTGGCGGCGTAAATCCCTTTTTCAACTGATGCAATCACTTCTTCAGGTTCATGTTCACCTGGCAACATATAAGTATTGGTCATCCTCGGCATAGGGAGATGAGCGTATGACTCACGACGTCCATTACCTGTACTTCGTGTTCCCATCAATCGAGCATTATGCTTATCTTGCATATATCCCGTTAACTTACCTTTCTCGATCAAGGTTGTATTTTCAGTCGGCACACCTTCATCATCAACTGATAATGAGCCTCGTCGATCTTGTAATGTGCCATCATCAACAACCGTGCAAAGTGGTGACGCAACCATCTCACCCATACGGCCAGAAAATGCTGAACTACCACGACGATTAAAATCACCTTCAAGTCCATGTCCTACCGCTTCATGCAATAATACTCCTGGCCAGCCAGATGCTAATACAACCGTCATTGTGCCTGCAGGTGCATCAACAGCATCAAGATTAACGACTGCTTGCCTAACGGCTTCTTTAGCATAGGTTTCAGCTAAATCATTATCTTGAAAGTATCGATAATCTAAACGGCGGCCACCACCCGCGCTACCGCGCTCGCGTCGACCATTTGATTCAACAATGACTGATACATTCATCCGTACTAATGGGCGAATATCTGCTGCAAAGGTGCCATCACTTGCTGCAACTAAGACAGTATCTAAACCACCAGCCAAGCTTACATTAACTTGAGTCACACGAGGATCTGCAGCACGTGCTGTTGCATCTGCTTGCTTTAATAAGTCTAACTTTTCTTCTACCGTTAATACTGCAAGAGGATCTGTTTCAGCATAGTACTGTGGTGCAATAGTTCGTTTCCATGCGTGAACTTTGCCATCAGCACCTTGTCGTGAAATTGCTCGTGCTGCTTTAGCTGCATCATGCAGAGCTGGCAGAATCAAGTCATCAGAATACGCAAAACCCGTTTTTTCACCGCTACATGCACGAACACCCACTCCTTGTTCAATATGATAGCCACCATCTTTAATGATGCCATCTTCTAACAGCCAGTTTTCTTGACGTGATTGCTGGAAATAGAGGTCAGCATAGTCCACACCTCGCCCCATTGTCATGGCAAGTGCTTGCTCTAAATCAGCTTCAACAAGACCTACTGGTACTAATAGTTGCTGATTAACTTGTTCGAATAGTGATGTGGACATAAGGGAAGAATTGCACTGATACATTAAAGGTGAAGGATCATACCAGATCTTCATATTTACCAACAGTTTAGTGTGGCAATAAGCTTATAAAATAAAGGGCTATATAATGAGATATTAGTTAATTCCACATAAGAAATACCTTTATCGGAAGGTGTCCTGTGGGCTACCAAACCTAAAGTCACATTATCACCAAATTTATTACTGAATAATGTCCGCTGTCCCTTTATTTTCTACAGGCGGTTTACTAACAGTTAATTGAGGCTCGTCCCATGGACCTGTTAATTCATATTTATAAGTAATTAAATTAACAATATTTTTGCCAAAAAGCGCTCCAGATAATTTATCCACAACGAGTAAGGCCGCACCAACACCTAAACCGATAGGCCCTCCTGCTACAGCACCGGCTAGAGGAAGTGTTGATGAAACATTTGGAGTAACTACAACATTTTGGTCATACTCTTTATTAAGTAAATCTACTGTACCTGTCATTTCAATTTTAGCTGCTGAGCCATTAAGGGTTAAGTTATCAGTCTTCGCAATACCGTTATCTAAATTGAAATCACCTTTAATATAGTCAAACGTGAAGCCTGAAGAAAATAAATCACTAAAGTCTAGCGATAAACGTCGGGGTAAAGCGGTAATACTCATTAAGCCAAAGATTCGGCCTGCCGCACCTGGCTCGACATCATTTAAATTTCCTTTAGCCACATCAATATTAAGTTGTCCCATTATATTCTCCCTAGATAAAGCCAGAGGAGAATCAGGCCAAGAAAGGTTCAAACTAAGTTTTGTACTTTCTGATTCAATTGCTTGCTGGTAACCAAAATGGGCTAATAATCCTGCTAAATCTTTACTCTCAGCCTGTATGACTAATGTTGATTTTTGACCTGCTGGTAACTGCTGCCATTGTGAGCTATTTCCTACAACATTAGCAGTAAATAATTCAGAGCTTAACGAGGCTGAATCTATTGCCCATATTTGCCCTTTTCTTCTCGCCTTTAGTTTCATCTCACCTAAATTAATATCATCAATTTTGAAAGACTTAATATTAATTGCCATTGCAGGCCATAGGCTTGTTTTTGAATCAGTTTTGTTCTCTTGTTGCGACTCATCTTCTGGCAAGACTAAGGATAGCTCACTGAGCTTAATATCTAACAAAGGCAAGGCTCTATCCTTCTCGAGCCATTTTATTTCTCCTATAGCCTGATCACTATCTAACTCAACATGCCAGTTTAGTCCCTCTTTGTTAACAGAATATTCAAGGGATGTTAATGTGCGGTCAAACCCTGTCAGCTTATCAATCTTCATAGAAACATGATCTAGATTTGATAATAAATTAGTATCACTTTCCTCATCTAAACCTTCTGCCCACTCACGCCAATCATCTATAGATAACGCTGCTAGCTTTCCTTGCACTGTGAGACCTTTTGTCGGTAACTCTGCTTCTTGTTCTCCAAATGCTAGGCCTGCACGCCAATTTTGATCTGTGCTAGCAGCTATAATATTGACATCACCACCATAGTTGATCGAATAGACCAATTCATTATCAATACTCTCTACAGTTCCATTAAGAGATCGGGCATTCTCTTTAGCCTTAGAAAATGGTTTAGGCATATCAATTTTAATGCCACGCAATTTACTACTAAGTGCATAATCTAGATAAAAATCACCCATTGATTTTTCACGTACTGTTATATCGACTTTATAGTCAGTTTTACCGCTAATAAACTTAGGTATACTTGCTGGCCAAAGTGAGTTTAACTCCTGTGTAGTGACAGGGCCTGTTAAAGATATTTTTGTCGTTTCTGCTTCTGGTTTCACATTGATATTAACAGCCTGATTAAACACGTTTGCATTAATATCATCTGCGTACACACCATTATTATCAAACTCTAATTGACCATTTACTTTTAATAGCCCCACTGAAGCCTGTGATGAGTGATGAAGCGTACTGTTAATAAAGCTTACCGAACCGGCTACTTCAGTAGCATCACTCTTAGCTAATGGCACCATTAATGCTAGAACAATATTGCTATCACCTGTTATCTCGACAGATTTAACCGCACTACCAAATCGTTCATTTAATGGACTATCTTTTATAAATTGTATTGCTTTTTTACTGGTGCCTTTTAATTTACCATCAACAGTTAATATAGGATTTGGCTCATTTAACTTATTAATTATGGTATTAATATCTTCAAAGTCAAAGCCAGCAATGTTTCCTTTCTCACTATCAATGTGCAGATCATATCCACGGCCAGTAATTATGCCTGTCACATTAAATAAATCTGGCCAATTTTGTGCATAATGTAACTGTATGTCTTCAACATTCAGTGTCATATTAAAATAGCCACTAGTCGAATCATTTTTATAAGGGAAATCTGATAGCTTTCCTACCCACTCAATATCGCCATCAACGATCTTTCCTGCTTTAAACGCTTCGTTAGACCATTGTTGAAATGATTTACCTAATATCTTCTGTGGAACATAGTCTTGCCATTTCTCTACGACAAGATCTTCTACCTTTATTTTAAGATCATTAATGATCTCACCATCAGCTTGTTGTTCTATTTGGCCATCAAGCTGCAACGTTAAATCATCATTCCAGACTCTCAATTTGTTACTTTTAACCAGCCATGTTTTTTCAGATTTCTGTAGATTAACGATTCCCGAAACAGAGTCGAAAAACACAGCATCATCCAGCCATTTTTCTGCATATAATCTTAGATTGTGACTTTTTAGTTCGACATCTGCTAAACCATCATTCCAATTAGCAGTCATGGTTAAACCTGTCACACCAGGATAATCATTCCATGGCTCAAACACACCCTCTTCAAGCCTAAATGCTAATGCTGTTAATCCTTTTTCAGAAGAATAGCGAAAATTAAGATTTTCTATATCCCCAGCAGGATTAACATCACGCAATACATCAGGTGATCTCTTAGACAAGGAAGCTATAGCACTAATGTCACTTAAACGTAAATAATTACTTGCAACAAGCCATGAACCATCATTATTTTTATCAATAGTGAAACCTGTTTTA
>Ga0209494_1001289_pt1 | contig 11063 bp, 9 predicted proteins | sample EN1Hudseemescosm_FD_184628 | JGI IMG/M metagenome (GOLD analysis project Ga0209494, IMG submission 184628) | Methane-oxidizing microbial communities from mesocosms in the Hudson Canyon - EN1B Hudson Canyon (SPAdes) (version 2) | ecosystem: Environmental > Aquatic > Marine > Cold seeps | place... | reverse complement strand
GGTTGCTGGTTAATTAAAGAAAAGAAAATTTCCTATTTTAAGGAGCTAGGCAATATAAAATACCTCGTTATTTTATTCTTGATTGTCCCGTTTATTACAGCTTCATTAAACAGTGACTCAATTACCATTGGTGGTTATTTTTTACCTAGTCTGACCTATTATGATGGCTTATCAGCAGCTATAAATCAATTTCTGATTATTAGTCCATTTTTTATTGGTAGGCAATTTTTTAGAACATATGAGGATCAGTTGTCGGTGTTCAAATTGATTGTGGTTTCGGGTTTGTTTTATTCAATATTAATGCTATTTGAAATAAGAATGAGTCCGCAGTTGCATACTTGGATTTACGGTTATTTCCCACATAGTTTTGGGCAACAAATGAGAGGTGGAGGCTTTAGACCTGTTGTCTTTATGGGGCATGGATTGTTAGTGGCTTTTTTTACAGCGGTTGTTTTCATTGCTTCATCAGCCTTATGGAGAAATAGAATAAAAGTTCGTCAATTCTCACCAAAATTAGTCAGTAGTTATATGTTGGTTGTTTTAGTGTTATGCAAAAGTATGGCTTCTTTATTCTATGGGTTGTTTGGACTAGCAATGGTCATGCTGACTAAACCAAAACTACAGCTTAGAGTTGCTGTTATCTTAGTTTGTCTTGCAATGTTTTATCCTACTATGTCAATAATGAAAATATTTCCTCATCAATGGGTTTCTAATACAGCTAAATCAATAAGTCCTGAGAGAGCGCAATCGTTAAAATTTCGTTTTAAAAATGAAAATATGTTGTTAACACGTGGCCGGGAAAGGTTCTTTTTCGGTTGGGGAGGATGGGGTCGAAATCGTGTGTATAACAAAGAAAGCGGCCGGGATGAAACGGTAACGGATGGCAGGTGGATCATTACTTTTGGACAGTTTGGTATTTTTGGTTTTATTGCAGAATTTGGGTTGTTAGCAATTGTGGTATTTCAAGCTAAAAAAGCATCACAATATGTAAAGTCAAAACCAGAGCAAGCCTTACTAGCAGCACATACACTGATAGTGGGGATAATTATGATCGATCAATTGCCAAATGCATCTCTACAGCCGTGGTTATGGCTGTTAGCAGGAGTTTTATTAGGGCGCTCTGAGATGATAATTTCCAAGAGTAAAGGCCAATCAATACTAGATAAGCAAGTATCTTAGTGACAAAAACACTCAAACAACGTGCTGTACGGTCGGGAAGTTGGGTTATATTAGGGCATTTATTTTCTCAAGGTTTGCGTTTAGGCAGTAATTTGATTTTAACGCGACTACTTGTACCTGAAATGTTTGGTGTGATGGCGATGGTGACTGTAATTATGTGCGGCCTAGCCATGTTTTCTGATGTAGGTTTGTTGCAAAATATTGTACAAAGTAAGCGGGGGGAAGAGCCTGATTATTTGAATACAGCGTGGACTATTCAAATTATTAGAGGTTTTTTGATTTTTATAATTGCATTAGTTGCAAGCGGTGGATTATATTTAGCGGGACAAACAGGTTATTTATCAGATCAAACCGTGTACGGAAATCATGACTTACCATTAATATTAGCAATTGTTTCCATTAGCCCTATTATTTCAGGGTTTAATTCTATTCATATTCTATTATTAAATAGAAAATTAATGATGGGGAAACTGGTCACTATCGAGTTACTGAGCCAAATAATAGGGCTTGTGTTTATGTTGCTGTGGGCGTGGTATCAACGAGATATATGGGCTTTAGTCTTTGGTAGTATGATTAGTGCGCTGACTAAAATGCTTTTATCACACGGTGTTAATCTTGGTGCACGATGTCGTTTGTATTGGGACAGAGACGCTGTTCATGAGATTATTCATTTTGGGAAGTGGATATTTTTGTCATCTATATTTGGATTCTTACTGAATCAAGGTGATAGAGTGCTTTTGGGTGGCCTTATTAGCCCTGAGATATTAGGGGTTTATACGGTTGCTTTCTTTTTAGCGAATGCATTGAAAGACGTTATCTACAGATTATTAAGCTCTGTGTTTTTCCCATTGTTGAGCGATGTGCTTAGAAATGCGCCCGATCAAGTCGAAACCATTTATTATAAAATTAGATTTAAGATTGATATAATAACCATGCCGGTAGCTGGTTTCTTGTATTCTACGGGAGGAGTGATAGTAACATTGCTATATGATGCTCGATATGAAAGTGCAGGCTGGATGTTAGAGACTTTATCCGTATCAATTATTTCGATAGGATTTATGTTAGGAGACCAAGTGCTTTTATCGTATGGAAAACCAAAATATGCAAGTTTCATGAAGTTAATACAAGTAATCAGTTTATATATCTCCATGCCGGTTGCATTTTATTACTTTGGATTATCTGGTGCTATATGGGCGATTGCATTAAATTCAATATTAAAAATATTTATTTCTATGTTCGTGATGAAACGTGTCTGCTTTTTAACCTTTCACCGTGAAATAATGTTATTACCTTTAATGTCCTTAGGGTTTTTAGTCGGTGAGCAGGGTAAAGTAATATTCTTATGAAGAATAAAATAAATTGTCCACTGTTGGCAAGTGTGCGTTTTTTTCTTGCTATGGTTGTGTTTCTCACCACTTGGGCTAGCACTTTCCTGCAACAGATTACGCACTTAAATTATCTAAGTTTGGGGCATTTATTGCTGCATCCTATGAAGTGGATGCTAATAGTTTTACTTACGTTTTGATGGCACTTATTTTTTGTTTTGTTATCGATCAGTTTTATGATAAACCTGTAAAGAGCATTATTAAAAAACAATATAAACTGAGATGTAATGTCTTAAATAAGGATGGAATATGATTGATCTTTTAAATGAGATAGATAGAGATAAATTTAAACAGGATCTTTTTGCAGCAGAAGGTTTTCCGCACTTTTGCATTGATAATTTTTTAAATAAAGACTTCGCAGAAGAGGTTTACCAATCTTTTCCTGGTTTTCAAGAAGCACAGTCGCTTGGTAAAGAGTTTTCTGCTGTTAATGAAAAGAAAAAGGTTCAAATTACCGATTCATCAAAATTTCCTCCGGCCATTAAAAAACTACATGATTTACTTGCTTCTAAAGAGTATGTGGATATGTGGGCGGAATTGACTGGAATACCCGATTTATTTGCTGATGTAGATCTTAGAGGTGGTGGTATTCATGAAACTAATACTGGCGGTCATCTAGATGTGCATGTTGATTTCAACTTTGTGGAAGAAAAACAAGCGTACCGACGTTTAAATATACTCATTTATTTTAATAAGGATTGGCAAGAAGAGTATGGTGGCTACCTGGATATTTGGGATAAAGATGTAAAGAAACGATGTGGTTATTTTGAGCCAAAATTTAATCGCGCATGTGGTTTTGTGACGAGTGAAATTAGTTTTCACGGTGTGACACCATTAACGTGTCCAGAAGGTATTACGCGCAAGTCGTTTGCGACCTATTATTATACAAAAGAGGCGCCGGCTAGTTGGACTGGCGAGAAACATTCTACTGTATTCCGACCACGACCGGATGAATGGGTAAAGGGGAATTTGTTAATGCCTTATGAAAAATCTGTTCGAAAAATGAAAAAGGTATTTAGAGACCTTAAGGCAAGAGTTAAACAGTGAGTACGCCGATATTTATTTGTGGAGCCCTACGATCTGGATCTTCGCTTACACATGTAATTTTGGATCATCATCCTAAAATAAAGAATCCAGGTGAATTTGATTTTCTATTTGATCAAATGTCAGATGAGGGTACGTTTCCGACTATGGAGGCCTATCAGGAATGGTTATCTGTGCATCGTATTTTTCAATCTAAACTATTAAGTATTGATTCCTCATTAGGTTACGCTGAACTTATTGATTCGTTTATAGCTCAGATGACACAAGAAAATTCTGTATTGGCATTGAATATTCACAGACATTTTGATTTGATCCTCTATTTGTTTCCTAATGCTAAATTTATACATCTAATACGTGATCCTAGAGATGTGGCTAGATCGAGCATGGGCATGGGCTGGGCTGGTAATGTTTATTACGGTGTCGATCATTGGGTTGACACTGAAAAATCATGGAAACGCCTTCAGAAAAAAATTGCGCCAGAGCAATTTTTAGAGCTGAGATTTGAAGAGTTGATTTTATCACCAGAAATCGTTTTGCAGGGAGTATGCGAATTTATCGGTGTACCATATTTTGATTCAATGCTTAATTATGCTGATAATTCAACCTATAGCAAACCTGACCCTTCTTTGGTTTATCAGTGGAAGAAGAAATTATTAAAAAGAGAAATTCAGTACGTAGAATTAAAAGCGCACGGCTTGATGGAAACACTTGGTTATGCTCTAAGTGAATATCCATTGGCCACTATTGGGCTTTTTGAAAAAATAGAGTTGAAAATTAGTAATAAACTCTTTAGGTTGAAATTCAGCATTAAGCGGTATGGTTTAATGCTGGTGCTTACACGTCGCTTATCGCGTTTATTGAAGTTGAAATCTATGAATAAGTTAGTAACACTAAAAATGAATGAAATTGATAAGCTGTATTTGAAATAATGACAAAGAGAACTCATCAACTTGCTGTCGTTATTATTAATTACAAAACCCCAAAATTAGTCATAGATTGCCTAGGGTCACTACTGCCAGAATTAAGTGCCTTGGATGCTAAGGTTGTTATCGTTGATAACCATTCCAATGATAATTCTTGTGATCAGATTTTAACGTGGCTTAGTCAATATGACGACATTCAACAGGTTGAATTAATTGCCTCAGATGAAAATACGGGTTTTTCAGGGGGCAATAATCGGGGTATTAGTCAGCTTGAGGCTGAGTATTATCTGTTATTAAATAGCGATACTGTGGTGCGACAAGGTGCAATTTGTTTGTTACTTGAAGCTGTACAAAAAGATACAAACGTTGGGTTGGTCAGTCCAAGATTAGAATGGCCAGATGTAGCGCCACAAGAAAGTTGTTTTCGTTTCCATTCGCCGGTTAGCGAATTAATATCATCGGCGAATACGGGTTTAATTACCCGTATGTTTCAGTCATTTAATGTGCCTTATGCTATATCTGAGCAAGCTAAGTTTTATGATTGGACGAGTTTTGCGTGTGTGTTGGTTAAGGCGGAAGTATTCAAGGATATAGGGCTAATGGATCATGGCTACTTTATGTATTTTGAAGATGTTGCTTTTGCCTACCATGCTAAGCAGGCGGGCTGGAAAGTGCTTAATGTGCCAGATGCTCATGTGGTACACTTGCGGGGTGGTAGTTCACCTGTTAAATCACAAACAAAATTACGTAAGCGTTTGCCGCGATATTATTATGAGTCGAGAACCCGTTTTTTCTATCAGGTTTATGGTCGCTTAGGTTTGTTGATGGCTAATGTCTGTTGGTCGCTGGGCTATGTTATTTCTTCATTAAGATCACTATTTTCATCTTCTTTTAATCCTTCTATTTCAGCTTATCAAGCACGGGATATTTGGACTAATTTCTTAACGCCCTTAAAGCCCTTTATACATCCTGATGATTATGACAAAGCCTAATTTTATTATTATGGGTGCCATGAAAAGTGCAACCAGTACATTGCATGCTCAGTTAGCCTTGCAGTCAGGCATTTTTATGAGTACGCCGAAAGAGCCTAATTACTTTAGTGATGACGAGCAATATGCGCGTGGTGTGGCTTGGTATGATGGTTTGTTTTCTGATGCCGGGGCTAATGATTTGTGTGGTGAGTCGAGTACGCATTATACCAAGTTACCTGATTACCCTTTAACGATTGCGCGCATGGCTAAACGACTTGATAAGGTTAAACTGATTTATGTGATGCGCCATCCTGTTGATCGCTTAATTTCTCATTATATGCACCAATGGTCACAAAATGTTATCAAGTGTGATATTAATGAGGCCATTGATCAATATGAAGAGTTAACGGCTTATAGTTGTTATGCAAGGCAGTTAGCACCTTATTTTGAACGCTATGAAAAGGAGTGTGTTTTACCTGTTTTTAATGAGGTTATAAGGCATAACCCGCAAGCAGAATTAGCAAGGGTTGCTAGGTTTATTGGCTTTCAGGGTGATGTTGTTTGGCAGGAAGAGCTAGCAGCACAAAATGTTTCTGGCGATAGGATTAGAGAGTTTAAAGGGTATAAGTGGTTGGTTGAATCAAGTTTTATGACTTTTTTACGTCGAAGGTTAGTGCCGCAAAGTATTAGAGATAAAATAAAAAGTGGTTTAACGTTACAAGAACGACCAGTGATTGATACTGCACACCTTAGTCAAGTGATTGGGTTGTTTGATCAAGATTTGGCTATTCTTGGGAAGCACTTAGGCGTTGAGTTGTCATGTGATAATTATAAAAATTTAGTTATGAGTAGGTCACTAAATTGGCAAAATAAAGGGGGTGATTAATGATATCTATTGTAGAAGCTGATTGGAGTCGTGAAGGCCCTAGAAAATATTGGGATCCTGGTAGAAAATTACTGCAATCTATTCGACAGTATCAAGGATATAAGAAAAGGACAGGGTTAATATCATTAATTTTATCCAAAATTTGTGTTATCCAGCATGGTTTTTGGACTGTAATAACAGGTGCGGATATTCCTATTAATTGCCAACTTGGCGGTGGTTTATCGATACCTCACCCGAATGGGATTGTTATCCACCCTCAGGCTAGTATCGGAGTTAATTGTTTAATACATCAGCAAGTAACTATTGGTGTTAAACGAGGTTCTGAGCAACCTCCTATTATTGGGGCTCATGTTGATATAGGTGCAGGCGCAAAAATTATTGGTAATATTTGTATTGGTAATGATGCTTTAATTGGCGCGAATGCTGTTGTAGTGAAAGATGTTGAAGCAGGTGCGATTGTGGCAGGTATTCCGGCTAAAGTTATAGGTTTTACTAATGAAAAAGGCTGTAGCCATGTCAGATAGAGCACGAATTGGTACCGTGGTGATTGGCCGTAATGAAGGTCAACGTCTTGTAACTTGTCTTAAAGCATTAATAAATAGTCTTGATCATATTGTGTATGTTGATTCTGGTTCTAGCGATAGTAGTTTGCACGAAGCCGAGGCATTAGGCGTTGCGGCAATCTCATTGGATATGTCTATTGCTTTTACTGCTGCACGGGCAAGAAATGAAGGTGCGCAATACCTTCTAAGTCACTTTGGTGAGTTGGAGTATATTCAGTTTATTGACGGCGACTGTGAGATGCAGCCCGAGTGGATTGATACTGCGGCCCATTTTTTAGATGAGCATACTGATTATGCTGTTGCTTGTGGTCGACGACGTGAACGCTTTCCTGAGCAATCAATATACAACCAATTATGTGATATTGAGTGGAATACGCCTGTTGGTGATGCGTTGGCTTGTGGTGGCGATGCTTTAATTCGTGTTGAGGCTTATAAGCAGGTTAATGGTTATCGCGATGATTTAATTGCGGGTGAAGAGCCTGAAATGTGCTTTCGGTTGCGTGAAAAAAACTGGAAAATACATCGTTTAGACGAAGAAATGACGTTGCATGATGCGGCGATGACTGAATTTACTCAATGGTGGAATAGAACAGTACGTACGGGTTATGCTTTTGCACTTGGTAGTTCGATTCATGGTCAGTCCGACGAACGTTATTGGGTTAAAGAAAGACAGAGAATAGTGGTGTGGGGTATTTTTATTCCTGTATCGATTGTACTTTTAATGTTGTATTCTCCTGTGTTTTTGGGGTTGTGGCTTGTCTATTTAGTACAAGTAGTAAGAGTGAGTTTGAGTCGACCTGATTTAGGTTGGATTAAGTTTTCTTGGGCTGCAGGAGTGGTCTTTGGCAAGCTAGCTGAAGCATGTGGTTTGTTGCGATTTTGGTCAGATAGACTTAGAAATAAAAAAAATAAAATAATTGAGTATAAATAATGGACCGTAAGCATATTGTCGTCTGTACTGAAATTAAAAATTCATCGTGGCGATGGATTTCGCATCACTTCTCTGACTCTTATCAGTGGTCTTTTTGTCGAGTTAGAAATTCAAGTAACGGTCTATTGGTAATCATTTTTAGATTGATGGCGAGCCTTAATGCAGTAATTAAAGCAAGGCGTGCTGATGTTATTGTGTCGCACGGACCTTACATGGCCTTCTATTGTGCACTGTTTATCTGGATGTTTAGACTAAAAACCCCTCACATCAGTTATTCGTTCAATTTTGCCGAGTTACCCTCTGGGGTGGCGCTAAAACGTATGAAGTTATTGTTTAAGAGAGTTAATTGCTTCGTGGTTTCATCAGATATGGAAAGAGCATTGTATTCTGAGTATTTCGATATACCTATTGAGCAAATAGATTTTGTACGATGGGGTGTGGCTGAGCCTGATTTTAACCTACAAGCTTCAATATTAGATAAACCTTACATAAGCACTGTCGGTGGCAATGCTAGAGACTATAAAACATTTATGGCTGCGATGGCAGAATTACCGGATATAACTGCAATTGCAGTGATGAGACCCGGTAATCTCGTTGGTCTAGATGTGCCAAAGAATGTGACTGTTTTAGTAAATATTTCTAGAGATGAGGCCTTATCAGTAATAAAACATTCTGTTTTAACTGTTTTGCCGTTGATGGGCTCAGAAACCCCTTGTGGTCATGTCACTATTGTTGTTGCTATGTATCTTGGTGTGCCTTGTGTCGTGACTGATTCTTCTGGTGTGAGTGATTACGTCACCGATAATGAGACGGGGATGTTATGTGAGCCAAATTTATTAGATAAGATGAAACAAGCAATTACACATTTGCGAGCTGATGAAATGTTGGGTACTAAATTGGCTGAGAATGCAGAAATATTTGTTCGTGAGAATTGTAGCGAAAAGAGTTATGTTTTTCATTTTAAGAGTTTTATAAATAGGGTATGTATTAATGAGAAATAAACCCAATCTATTTTTGGTAGGTGCAATGAAATCAGCAACGACATCATTGCATAATTATCTTGATTGTCATCCTGAAATATTTATGACTCAAGAGCCGTGGAAAGAGCCTAACTTCTTTGTAAAAGAGCTTAACAACACTAAAGGCATAAATTGGTATTTAAGTTTATTTGATGAGGTACATGAGGAAAAATATATTGGCGAATCGTCAACTGACTATACAAAATTCCCTAATTACAAAGATGCTTATAAGGAAATACCTGAATTTTCACCAAATGCAAAAATTATTTATATAATGCGTGATCCTATAGAAAGGGCAGTTAATCAATATTGGTGGGAAGTTCAGTATAGCGGTGAAGGGAGAGGAATGAAGAGTGGCATTCTTCAAAATGATTGGATTATGAATACCAGTTATTATGCTAAGCAGATTAAACCTTATATTGAGCTATTTGGTTTTGATAATGTTTACACATTGACGACAGAAGAGTTAATCAAAAATCCAAACGAAGTCATGGAAAATGTTTTTTCGTGGCTAGGTGTTTCAACAGATATTGCTTTTCAGAAAGAAAATCTCAAAGTGCATAATAAATCAGGTGAAACCGTTGACCGTTTGATTGGCTCCTCCATAATATCAAAGCTTAAGGGTGGTGTTTTTTGGTCTTTATTAAAAAGAGTGATCAAACCGAAATATAGAAGCAAGTTGTTAATATTGTTTTCTAGGCAGGTAGCGAAAAGTAACGAAGAAAAAGCCGCTGTTATTAAAGCCCTTAGGCCAATCATGTTGCCGCAAGTCCAAGAATTGTCAGCATTACTAGGCAGAGATTTTCCGGAGTGGGGGTCGTTAATTGAGAAATAATCATTTGTTTTCTGAGCATGTCGTTCAACAGAAACAGTTTTGGTTATTTATGGCGTTAATCAATGTTTGCTTTAGGCTTTAGATTTTTAGTAGTTATAAACTGCGAGAGGTAAACATTATTCCCATTCAGGGAAAAACATTGGATTTTTATATCATCGAAAATGATGCAGTAATTTACAGCTTATGAAAATGTTAATCACATCATATTTAAAATGGAAATGACAAACATGAATATCGCTATTATTGGTTGTGGCTTTGTTGCAGATTATTATCTTGCAAGTTTTAAAGAACACCCTGAGCTTACTTTGCTGGGCGTAATGGATAAAGTGCAGTCGCGCGCGGAAAAATTTGCACAGTTTCATGATTTAGCTGTTTATTCAACGATGGAAGAATTGGTGGATGACTCCCAGGTAGATATTGTATTGAACCTGACTAATCCAGACGCGCATTATGACGTTTCTAAAGCGTGTTTATTGGCTGATAAGCATGTGTATACGGAAAAGCCGTTGGCAATGCGTTATGAGGATGCATTGGAGCTAGTCGAATTAGCAGAAAGTAAGGATCTGCAGATTTCTGGTGCGCCGTGCAGTTTATTAGGGGAAAGTGCGCAAACGCTGTGGAAGGTTTTGCGTGAGAAACGTATTGGTGATGCTTATGTGGTTTATGCAGAAATGGATGATGGCTTGGTCCATCGTATGCCCTATCGGAAATGGTTTAGTGCCTCTGGTCTTCCTTGGCCTGCACATGATGAGTTTGAGGTCGGCTGTACTTTAGAGCATGCCGGTTATGTACTGGGATGGTTACCCGCTTTTTTTGGCCCAGCTATTTCAGTGACTGCATTTTCCTCCGAGCAGATTACTGATAAGGAAACAGACGAGCCACTGGTGAAACATGCCCCTGATTTATCTGTCGCCTGTGTTAAGTTTGCATCGGGAATGGTGGCGCGATTGACGTGCAGTATTATTGCTGAGCATGATCATGCATTACGAGTCTTTGGCAAGGATGGCATATTGCATGTTGATGATACTTGGCATTATCGTTCGCCGGTTCATATTAGACGGTATATTAAGATTCGACGAAAAATGATGGTAAGTCCTTTTAAGAGCAAGCATCTTTTGTCTGGTAGCAGCCCTTCCCGATGGTTAAAGCGTGGGTCCCAGAGTATGGATTTTTGCCGGGGAGTTGGGGAGTTAGTGCAATCTATACAAGAAAATCGCCAAAGCCGATTGTCATCAAGGTATTCACTCCATGTTACTGAGCTGGCGCTAGCAATCCATAATGCGGGTGAACAAGGTGGCTGTTATCAGGTGCAAAGTACTTTTGATCC
>Ga0209494_1001280_pt1 | contig 11127 bp, 10 predicted proteins | sample EN1Hudseemescosm_FD_184628 | JGI IMG/M metagenome (GOLD analysis project Ga0209494, IMG submission 184628) | Methane-oxidizing microbial communities from mesocosms in the Hudson Canyon - EN1B Hudson Canyon (SPAdes) (version 2) | ecosystem: Environmental > Aquatic > Marine > Cold seeps | place... | reverse complement strand
AATTCCCACGGAGACCGTGGGAACTAGATCTAATATACCCTTCATTCCTATGTTGCCAGACCATTTATCTTTTAATCAATGGATAACTTTACGTCTTTTGGCAACACTGGAAATCAATGGGGTCAGACTCGATTGAAAACAAACCCATGTAAATTCCCTTATATTTCAATAGCTTTTCCAGTTATCCAATCCTAATCTCAAGTAAAAATTAAAAAATCGGCTTCAATCGAGTCTGACCCTTTTGACCTGCGCTACAGCCACACCACTTTTACCTGCCGGTTATGGCAAGCGTTATTTGTTTCCTACGAGAGCCAGTAGCAGAAAATAAACTCATTGGTTGAAAGAGCTAAAATTGATCACTGTGAAGCCAGTTTTATTGGAATAAAAGTAAGCTGGACTCTGGTGAACATAAGCCAGCAAAAAGAAGAAACTGACGTGGAATAATGATGTCGGTTTTTTTAAAATCTGTAGTGTAAACAGGGAAAAATAGAAAGTGATGTAGCTACACTAAACAGGACACATCATTGTCTGTGTGGAGGGGTAAGGATTTAAATAAAGAACAAAGGATCTTGTATTTTGTACGTTTCTTATTTTTCAAAAAAATGGTAGTGTAAATTGACAAGATGTATTTAATTTTATACATTACTTGCTATGGAAAATGGAAAACCAATTTATTGGGTCGGTACAAGCCTTAAAGATTTGCTGGCTTTACCTGACGAGGTAAAACGAGAAGCCGGCTACCAACTTCACCGGGTTCAAAATGGACTTGATCCCGAAAATTGGAAACCCTTTAAAGACATAGCGGCAGGCGTAAAAGAAATACGTATCAGTGATGATGGTGATGCTTTTAGAGTAATGTATGTTGCTAAATTTCTAGACAAAATTTATGTGCTTCATTCTTTTCAAAAGAAATCACAGAAAACAAGTCTGAAAGATATAAAAATCGCTAAAACCCGATATAGTGCAATTTTAAATGAGGAAAAGCCATGAAAAGCATTGATACATCCATTACTCATATTACTTCAGAAAGTGGTAATATTTTTGAAGATTTAGGCTTTAACTCACAAGAAGCAGCAAAGTTAAAGATTAAAGCTCAACTTATGTGCCAAATAAGTGAATGGATAAAAGAAAAACAGCTTAAACAGGAGGATGCTTCTCATTTATTGCATGTTACACGCCCTCGCGTATCTGACATTATGAGAGGAAAGTCAGGGAAATTTACTATTGATGCTTTAATTGATATGCTTGAACGAACAGGTAAGCATGTGACTGTTCATGTTAGTTGAGACGGTATGAAAAACAAAGCATGAAATCATAAAAATGAGTGTTCGTAAATTCTAAAAGTAAGGCAGGCAAGTTGCTTCCTCTAGTTTTGTATAACTAAAAGCTCCACCAGACAAGCAGGTGAACTTTGCGTTATGTTTTTAATCACTAATCACTAATGATGCAAGAAAATTAAACTTAAATGAAAAATCATAAAACATCGTTAGTAACCAATATAGTCATAACTATTATTGGCTTATTAGGTTCTATTATTACTATTTATGTTTTTTTTCAGATTCCAGCTCACCTGAATACAAGAAGCGATCATCTAAGAAAGAGCATATTGCTGTGTATTCTGAAGAAAAAAATAAAAAAAGTGGTTTGAGTACTCTTATAATATATAGAACTACAGGTATTAGCGACGCAAAGGCGCATAGGGTCTAGTCTTGACTCTTGCCTTGCTATTGTTTTACTCACTCAACTAGAGCAACCCCTTTTAATAATACTTTTTAGGGAATAGTCAAGACCCGACCCTGGATACTCTTCACCTCATAAGTTCACGCCCATGCTGGGCGTACAGAATAACCAAGGGCAGTTCTAACATTAATACATTTTTTGCTGGAATGTTAGAACTGCCCCTAATGTCTCCTGACCGCCAAAAGCTGCGTTATACTTTAAAATAGCCCATCAAATAGCTTAAGTACGATATACTGTACCAAATATTGTAAAGTATAAGGTACAACTATGCGTAGAATGATCATAGAGCAAGATATTAGACCAATGTCTGAGTTCCGCTCAGGGGTGGCATCTTTTGTAAAACAGGTTCATGATACTAAAAGGCCTTTAATAATTACTCAACATGGGAAAGGTGTTGGCGTTTTATTGGATGTTGCCGAATTTGAGGCAATGCAAGAAAAAATTGAATTGCTTGAAGATATACAAACCTCGATTTCTCAACTGGAAGCAGGAAATGCCGTTACCCACGGGGATGCAAAGCAGGAAGTGCTACAGAGACTCAAAAGTTGAAAATAATTTGGTCTCCGTTAGCAATTGAGCGTGTTACCGAAATTGCAAAATACATCGCACAGGATAGCCCAAATTCGGCTCAAAAATGGGTTGAATCAACATTCCAAGTCGTCGAACGATTAGAAAACTTTCCCAAGAGTGGTCGTGTTGTTCCTGAAATAATGCAAGATAATTTTCGCGAAATAATTCATGGAAACTATCGCATTATTTATAGATTGCAAAGTGAGGTCACCTCAATTCTTACGGTCAAGCACGGTAGACAAATATTACCAATTGATGAAATTAAAACATAATGAATTAGGTTAAATAGTGATTCGAAAGAAGATATTGAGCATTCTTTGTTAAAATCGGGTTGTTCTTTACATGCTTATGTGATTATGACAAATCATTTACATTTGCTTGTTACGCCAAAAGACAAGGAGCAGTTAACGGTGTTTATGCAGTCTATGGCGAACAGATATGTTCGTTATTTTAATGCAGGCGCACAGGCGCATAGGGTCTACCGTGACATATTTATACCTAATACCCATAAGTCTCTGCCATTTTAGAGATACTAGTAAGCCTGTCAACGTTGGTTAGATTGAAAAAAACTTCCTCGTTCCCTCGCTCTGCGTGGGAATGCAGTTTGTGACGCTCCCGCGTCACGGGACGCAGGAGCGTCCCTTTATGAGTTCCCACGGAGACCGTGGGAACTAGATCTAATATACCCTTCATTCCTATGTTGCCAGACCATTTATCTTTTAATCAATGGATAACTTTACGTCTTTTGGCAACACTGAATTAAACCGATAAGGCCTGAAGCAAATAACCAGACGACTGCTGGCACAGGTGCGGGTGGCGCTCAAGACACTGGGGCAGTTCTTTCCTTGCAACACGCCTTTTCTTTTTAGATTTATCTACTCTAAATTGCCATCTTTAATATTATAAATACATCACAGAAAGCCCCGTCCCCAATGTCATACTTACTTAGTTATACTTTTAAAAAAATTGACATCGGTATAACTTTAGTTATACTTAAATCATGAAAACAGCAATATCAATTCCAGACCCTATCTTTCAGTCTGCTGAAATAATGGCTCATCACTTAGCTATTTCTCGTAGCGAGCTATTTACGAAAGCTATCTCTGAATATCTAGAGACACATAAATATCAAGATGTCACTGAATCTTTAAATCAAGTATATACTGAACTCTCCTCATCAAGCTTAGATGAAGAATTGTCTTCAATGCAGTTAGATTCTATTGATAAGGAAATCTGGTAGTGAAACGGGGAGAAATATGGTGGGCTTCGATGGGAGAACCAAGAGGTTCTGAGCCTGGCTATCGTCGTCCAGTTGTTGTTGTTTCTACAAACGAATTTAATCGAAGTCTTATTCAAACTGTAATTGTTGCTGTTGTGACATCAAATCTACGTTTAGTAGATGCTCCAGGTAATTTTAAACTATCAAAGAAGCAGTCAAACCTGAGTAAAGATTCTGCTGTGAATGTGTCCCAATTAATCACGCTAGACAAAACGTTTTTAACTGAAAAAATAGGCCAATTAAATTCAAAGAACATTAATTTCCTAAATGAAGGTATAAAATTAATACTTGGTGTATAACAATCAAACACGTGCAGGGTCAAGTCTTTCCATGACATATTTATTCCTAATACCCATGAGTCTCCGACATTTTAGAGATATTAGTAAGGCTGCCAACATTGATTAGATTGAAAAAAACTCCTCGTTTCCTCGCTCTGTGCGTGGGAATGCAGTTTGTGATGCTCCCGCAGCCAGGGTCAGTTCTAACATTACAACATTATTGTGATTCATATTTCTTCAACACTCGACTCACGGCCATATAGAATCAAAAAATCAGTAATTGACGTATTAGCAAAACACAAAGAACATACAATGTATGTCGTATAAAAACAAACAGATTTGTTTCTCAGCTGGAAAAAATACCTTATCCAAAGAGGAAAGAGGGGTTGGTGTTGAGGATGTATTATTAGCAATTGAAATGGGATATATTCTGGATGATTTAGATCATCCAAATACTGAGAAAACCCCTAATCAATCAATTTTAGTGATGCTGTTGAAAATTAAAAATTATGTGTACATCGTGCCTTATGTTGAAGATGAACACACTGTTTTTTTAAAAACGATTATTCCTTCTCGAAAAATGAATAAATTGTATAACAAGGCGGTGGATAATGAGCATTAAATTAGACGATGAAGAACAAGATATTCTTGCTAGTGTTGAACAGGGAGAATGGCAAAGTAAAGGCCAACTAAATGAACGCGTTGCTGAATTACAAGCTTATTTAAAGCAGGAAAAGAAAAAAGCGGTGTCCGTGCGTTTATCTGAAAATGATTTATATGAGTTGAAACGTAAAAGTCTGGAAAACGGTATTCCTTATCAAAATGTGATTCAAATGCTGGTGCATCAATATACCAGCAATAAAATTCATTTAGATATTTAAGGTTTAGCATTTATCGCATCTATGCAGAACATTAAAGGATGCTTCGGTAGGCTAAGCGTTTATTTTAGAATGGCATTGAGGTCCCGAATCACGAGTACTCCCTATTTTTATATTGTCTAATCTTTTCAAGATTTTATAGTAGACCCCGTACACACGTTAACTGGAAGTCAATGTTGAAAAATATCAATAGAATATCTACTAATGATAGCGTGTGCTTTTTGTTTATAGCATTGAACGCTCTATAAGTGAGATTAAAAGTGAAGTAGATATGAATTGTAGAGTGGAATTCAGCCCGCTACAACGCTAATTGTCCCCAAGCTCTATCCATCTAACGTTTTTATGGAAAGAAAGCATGATTGATACCTTATATTGAATAAAGTCTGATACAGTAACTTGTATGTCGAAATTAACAGTAGGTCGTATTATCCAGAATCAATTTGATTTGATTCTTTTTCAAGAAGGGAGTTTTTCTCCTTTAAACTGGATGTTGAGTGAAGGCTACCTTGACTATAGAGACTATCAGAACTGGAGAAAAGGAAAGTCAGAATATTTAGAAGATCATTTTAAAGTAAAAAGTACTGTATTATTTTCTACTTTGGAGAGGCTTAAGGATTATGCCAGCTCATTACACCTGAAAGCCATAAGACAAACATACGCATCTACGACCGGTCAGCAATTACATAGTTGTCGTTCTGCTAAAAACGAGTTCATTTTTTCAACTGTTTATGAACCTGCCGAAGATCGAATGCAAATGGATTTGTTTTTTGATAGCGCAGCCGTTTGTACACAATCTGACTTAATTGCTGCCATTATTGAAAGGCGTAGTGGTGATATTGCTGAGTTACTAGACAAATTAGAATCTAACAGCCCTGATAAACACCAGCAGTTTGTTCAGTTATTACTCGTTGAAAAAAGTATTACTCAATCAAAACAAGCCAGTGATAAAAAAATACAGAAATTAAAAAAAATTACCCCGCTAGCTTTTGAGGTTTTAGGTCGATTTTCGCATGATTTTCTTACTCCTTTGTGGCACAAGCTTTCTATAAAAATTGCCAGTCAGCATTTTGTCCCTGATAGTCCTGATAATCATTTAAGTTATACTGCTTTCAAGGGATTTCAATGGCAGTTGGTTCTGCAGTCTATAAAAGCAGAAGAGGACTGGGATAAACAAGCAATACTATTGTTTCGTTATGCAGAAGCTTATTTCAAACTGAATAAAGAGTCATTGGGAATAGCAAACTGGTTTAAATTATTTATCCAGTTTCCTGAAAATGCTAAACAACTGATAGAAAAGAGCTGTAATCGCTTATTATTTTCGGATTGGGTGCTTTTTTCTGAATTGGACCCTGAGCTTGAAATATCCTTATTTCCTTCCTGGCTGTTAATGAATAAACCTGCATTGGCCAAAAATTCAGTTATTTCAGATATTGAAGGCGATGATGCTATGCAACTGATTAAAAGTCTGGTCTGTAACAATGAATGTAATATCAATGAAAACACTATTTATCTCAGGACTCAGCTACAGCAAATCAGCCCAGGTTTATTTACTCACTATATGAACCTAGAAAAATCAGCTCGGTAGGTTCGGTTTCGTCCCTCAACCCAACCTACCCTACTGTTCACATAAAGAAATATTAATGTCGACGTGATTTTTGCCAATGACGCCAGGTTGCCCAAAAATCTTCTTCCACACTTCCACCTCTTAACTTCTTACCCAATTTGTTTAATGCAGCTGTTCCCTCTGTTTTTTTCCGAGTAGTACTTGCTTTAGAAGCAGCATAATTCATCAAAACTTCGGTCAGAAAGGTGCTGTAATCTAACGCCACTACACCCGGAGCTTTACTTTGCGCTTCATTACCTGGGCGATTTTGAAACCATTCATTCCATTTTTCCGATCCTGGGGTATACATTTCCCATGGACTAGTTAAAGGCATTTTTGCTGGGTAAAAAAATGTAACTGGCTTGGCATCGGCGTGCTGATGACTAGAAGTGCCATGACAACTCATACATGATGAACTGGGTAATGCTTTTACAAGTTTGCCATCAACCTTAACATTATACTTTACTGCAATATCAAACGGCCCAGACAATCGACCGCCATAACCCAAGGTTACTTTAGAATAGGCTGGTGCTTTGGGGTTAACATAAGTTTCCAATAACGCTTGCTCTGGATTTTGTGCTGAATTGACCTTCGGGTCATTCCCCCACATCGCTCCTAAAGGCACCATTTTGTCCCAGGCATCTTTTCCTGGTGCATTTTTATCGTAGACAAGAGTAGAAAAGACCCAACCCGTTTCAGGTGAAGCAATTGAATCTTTAACAATAATATCGAATATTGCAACATAGATATCAGTCACAACAGGCGGCTTATCCTGTATCGTGCCATTTAAATCAAAAGGGCGACGGTATATTTCCCATTTTGCAGCACCTTTCATAACAGGCCACTCAGCTGGAGAGGCTGTTGCCCCTGCGGCTTTAATAACCATAGCACCTTCTTTAAACTGGGCTTCATTGTTATTTATACTGGGAGGACAGCTTAATGTGTCTGGATTACATTTTTTCCAAACCTGATGCAGTGAATAAGCTGCTTTTTTATCATAATAGATGGTCGCATGATTTCTGATATTTACTTTAAGTCCATACTCTTTATAGGTTTCAGCCTTTAGAATTTGCCCCGTATAAGTACCATAAATAGCATCTCGGCCTTCCCAGCCACTTAACTTAACATTATCACCAGCCCATAACATGCCATACCAATTTGGATTAGCCTGTTTATTCCATTGTTTCGGCTGAGTCACAAGCGTTCGCATATCTTTACTGATATGTTTTTTTAGCGCCTCAATATAGTCATGTGCATTATTTTTATTAAGCGGTTTACCTTTTAGAACTTTAGTCCACGGGGCGGTTTTATCCGTAACAGGCTCAAAAGAAGAGGGATAGTTATCATTTAATTTATAGAGCGGGGCATTATATTCCTGAGGGCTAGGAATATTGCCGTTATTAACAGCAAAAGGATTGATTTTGCTTGGCTGCTCTAAAGCATTAACGGTCTGGAATTGTGTGATAGCAACAATAAATACAAACTTAGCCCCATTCAATAAGGATGGGGGACTCAAAATTTTCATTAAATACACTCCTTTTCTTATAGCCTTATAACTCATATGATTTTCAACAAACGACAGCACACGCTATTAATTGTTCTAAAAATTCTGGCAGTCTTTCCCCCCTATCCCACAATCCTGTTGACTTAGGAAACGAGGCTTTAGCCTCGTGAGTTCAGGCGAGGCTGAAGCCTCACTTCCAAGCATGTCAATTTGCGTGTTCTGTCTTAACTCAAAAATATTGCACATCCCTACCTTCTCCCTCTGGAGAAGGTGAGTAAGGAGTCAAAGCCTTACAACGATTATATTGGAAAACAGCTTAGAATAACTCACACAAAGGCGCTAAGACACAAAGAAGAACAACTCTTTTCGTAGCCTATTAAATTTATAATAAATCCGTATGGAATGTTCCATTTCTGCCACTTTCTTTAACCCGGTAAAGCGCATTATCAGCTACTTTAATCATTTTCTCTGGGGTGCAATCTTGATGGCTAATTGCAATACCGATGCTTAAGGTGACATGCGGACTTACCTCTGATGCTTGATGAGGAATTTCCAATTCTTTTAGTTGTCGATGAATATTTTCTGCCATTATCTTTGCTCCGTTTAAATCAGTGTGAGGTAAGACCATGGTAAATTCTTCTCCCCCATATCTGGCAGCAAGATCTGAGGGTCTGTTTACAACGAGTGATAAAACCTGAGCAACACGAATAAGACAGTCATCACCTCTTTGGTGACCATACAAATCGTTATAAGATTTAAAAAAATCTATATCGCATAATAGCAAAGCAAGCGAATTAGAACTGTTACGGTTTTGTCTGGCACATTCTTGAAGTAAATATTTATCAAAGTGCCTACGATTACTAATTTTAGTAAGCGCATCCGTTATTGTTAGTTGATGTAACTGCTTATTAACCAGTGTTAATTCTTTTTCTGCTTTACTCCGCTCTTCATTTTCTATTTGTAATTGTGCATTTAATGTCGAAATAGTGGTATTTTGACTTTGTAATTTTGTATTATTTTTCAACAACTTTTGTTTTTGAATCTCTATATCGCTGGTACGCTCATCCACCTTCTTTTCTAAGTTTTGGTAGATTAGTGCATTTTCTATCGAAATACATATTTGTCCACTAAGGTGCTGCAGCAATGCCAACCGTTGTTGAGAGAAAACCTTTCTGGTCACATTGTTTTCTAAATATATAATCCCGGCAACCTCTCCATGCATGAGTAAAGGCGCGCTTAATACAGATAGAACTTTTCGACTGATAACATCATTATCCCGGGAAAATATGGAATGAGTCATCGCATTATCAATGATAACGGACTCTTGGGTTCTTAAAATATAATTGATAAGACTATGAGGAATACTTTGATAATCAAGTAAGGGAATATTCTGTAACACAGAAATATCATTTTCTTCGAACTTTGCCTCAGCCTGAATCAGCAGTCTGTTTTTTTCTTTTAATAACAAAACTCCACGCTGCGCGCCAGCATTTTCAATAACAATAGCAATTAATGTTTTTAGCAGTTCCGGCAACTTTCTTTGCTTGGCTATCACTTCCGCCGACTTAAGCAATGTCGCCACATCTAAACTATCGCTTTCATTTTCAATAATCGCAGCTTCCTCAGGCTGATTCTTAATCAGTGATAAGGTATTTCTTTTTTCAAGGGCAATACGTTGCGAATAGCTCTTTGATCCCCAATGTTGATAATGGACCCGTGCTTCATTTTGATAAAATATAGCCGTCCGCTGCTGTCCTAAAGACTGATAAAGCTCAGCGGCCAATTCCTTAGCCATAGCCTGCAAATGGACTTGTTCATATTGTTTGGCAAGCAAATTTGCATCTTCATAAAACTTTAATGCAGTAAAGTGCTGGCCTTTTAAGCGATAAATTTCACCACTAAGCAGATACCGTCTGGCAAGAAAGTTTTCAGCACATTGCTCCGACCAGGCTATCAATTGCTGTTCAGTACCTTGTATTGTTCTTAACCAGGAATAACGCTGAATTTTATTTGCCTGTCGATGTAACTTTGCCAGAGTCAAAGCGGTATAAAAATGATGCTCAACTGCATGCAACATGCCTAGAGAATCTTTTAAGTACCCTGCTGATTGCTGGCTTAATTCTAGAGCCTGTGAATATTGTCCTTGTAGATATAAGCATTGCATTTTATTTATAAAATAATAATGAGCAAAATGCCTTGAACCATAGCTGCTTAATGATTTAACAAAATTGTCCTCATTAAAGTCTGTGTTGCTAAAAGAAACAGCACTCTCTGTTTGCCCTTTTAAATTATGAATTGCCTGAATAACTGTTTTTATTGCTCCAGCCTGCTCATGACTCCCCATTCTCTCAACAGTATTCAAAAAATACCGAGCTTTACTTGCAACCGTGTCTAAAGGTACGCCACGCATAAACAGACTTTGAATAATGCTACAACAAGCGCAACTAGTATGAAACCTGTCCCCTATTCCCTGGCCTTTTTTATACGCTGTATGCCAATATTGCTCAGAATCCGACGCAGGATAGAGCCAGGAATTTGCAAAATAAGCATAAACAAAATTGACTTCCGCTCTTTGTCTGACATTATCATACTTATCTAACAAGGCTAAAGACAGTTGACCATACTGATAGCCTACTAAGTGATTGCCTTTTACTGCCCCCTGAAAAATAACGCCAAAAACCATATAACCCACCACAGCTTCTCTAGTATTACCATGAGCTAGGCATAAGCGCAGTAATTTAGTGGCAATGGCAACGCATAACTCAGGTTTGATTTGATAGGCCACTTTTAATGTTGCCGATAAAATACGAATAATAATATTCATCCGCGGCTCTACTGCCTGCGGTAAATCAAGAAGTTCAGGAATACTGTGTTGTCGTAATTTAAGACATAACTTGCCATAATCAGCCATAAAAGCCAGCGGATTAAATTGAGCAGGCAGATTGATCTCAAGCATCTGCATAACCGTTCTACTGATAGAATATGCTTCATCAAATAAAGCCAAATCAGAGTAAAACTGAATCATTAACTCATAAATATAAGCTTTTTCCATAACTGAATCAGTAATGGCTATGGCTTGAGTATAGAATTCTTTTGCTTGCTGATCATGACCGCACAGGTGCTCACATTCAGCCCTCTCTCTGATTATGGTAGCAAAGAGCCCTTCATTCCCTAAATCCGCCCGAAAAAGCACCATTGCTTTTTCGATGTAAGATAAAGCCAGTTCAAAATCACCTGTTGTTTTTGATACGATTCCTGCTTTAAAGTTACTGCTT
>Ga0209494_1001279_pt1 | contig 11129 bp, 10 predicted proteins | sample EN1Hudseemescosm_FD_184628 | JGI IMG/M metagenome (GOLD analysis project Ga0209494, IMG submission 184628) | Methane-oxidizing microbial communities from mesocosms in the Hudson Canyon - EN1B Hudson Canyon (SPAdes) (version 2) | ecosystem: Environmental > Aquatic > Marine > Cold seeps | place... | reverse complement strand
CCATATACCCCTACAGATAACAATGTAAGAGGATTCATTGCTTCGTCAATTCGCAAACCTTCCGTATAAGGCCAGTCTAAGACCGTCCGACTTTGCCCTGGCATTTGTTTAGGATCATACAGTGTCGTGAATTCTACATACTTGGCGCGTGAGTTTGGTTGAGCACGTTTAATAAGATCAGCCAAAGGAAAGCCAACCCATGGAATAACCATTGACCAGCCTTCAACACAACGAAAACGATAAATACGCTCTTCGAGAGTAAAGGGACGAATAAGATCGTCATACTCATATTCACCTGGCTTATCGCACTCCCCTTCAATCGTTACGCGCCATGGTTTAGATTTATCAGGAAATTCTGTCGCCAATATTGCAGGTGATGCCTTGTCCGTACCAAACTCATAAAAGTTATTATAGCTAGTGACCGAATCATAGCTTGTTAACGTATCGTCAGATGAATGAGGACTTTGTTGCAAATTCAAAAAGGTTGGTTCAGGTATCACTTCAGCATGAGCTAAAGACAAAGGTAATAAACTTGCTGTAGCAACCGTAGCTGAGCCATTCAGAAACTGCCTTCGATTAAGATACACCTGATGATCTGTTATCTCATTTGCAGGCATTTCGCCTAGTCTTTTTTTACCAATAATCATAAATATGTCCTCCTAGGCCTTAATCACCTCAATAAACTTCCATTGTTTAGCAATTAGAAAACCTCTTAGCAACCCAATAATCAACACTCGCATACTTTCCTGCACCGATGAAGAAAATGGCTAACAACATAATGAAATAGGTTGTGGCAAATTCAATACCATTATTTAAAATAACGAAACTACCATGTTGAGTTAACCAATCATAATTACCATGAGTTTGTAAAATTGAACGAGCGGCCTCAAGTTGAGCGCTTGGTTCAGCAATGGCTAACCAACCATTGTCTATATGTACAGTTAGCGCTGCCACGATCATTGTCACCATTAGTGGTATTGAGATCCAACGCACTGCTAGACCTAATACCAAAAATATCGCACCAAAATACTCTGCACCCCAAGCCATATATGCCATTAATTCAGGGAAAGGTAAACCTAAGCCCCAATCGGAGTTTCCAAACCAATCTATTGTTCCTTGCAAGGAACTTCCACTGTCAAAAGGGTTCCATTTATTATTTGCCGCCATCCAAAATACTGGCGCTAAATAAAGCCTTAGGGCCAAAGGAGCTAAAAAATCCAATGCCCTGGTTTTATTTAACAAGCTCTGTAAGCCATTGGCTAAATTACATATAAACATGTGCTTCCCCTTTTATTGCCTCTCTAGGCATGTACTTAAACATTAACTCAAGAATTGCCCCGCCAGTTTGTAAATACGCAGATACTCAAAATACATTCAACTAATCCATTAGTATTCAATATAGAGGCAACAATATGTATTTATAAACTATTTCCTTGGCAGGACAACTCTCGAGTTAATACTTAATAATTTTATAAAAAAGGGCCCCGTAGAGCCCTTCTATTCTTGTATCAACTAACACTACTATTTATACATGTTATACATGCCTAGGTTTTATTTATTGGCACCACATTTTGCTTCGCCACATTTACCTTCTTTTTCTACTTTTTTGTCAGCGCCGCATTTTGCTTCACCACACTTACCTTCTTTCATTTTTTCAGCTTTATCTTTCATTTCGCCACCACATTTTGCTTCGTGGTCACCTTTCATTTCACCGCCGCATTTTCCTTCACCCATTTTTTGGGCTTCATCTTTCATGTTGCCGCCACATTTAGCTTCGCCACACTTGCCTTCTTTCATTTTTTCAGCTTTATCTTTCATTTCGCCACCACATTTTGCTTCGTGGTCACCTTTCGTTTCGCCGCCACATTTTCCTTCAGCAAGTTGCATATAGCCACTAGACAACTCAGAAGATGCAAATGGATTAGCAGTGTCAGCAGTTGCAAGTGTTGGAGATAAAGCAAGACCTGCTGTCATTGCAACACTTGCAGCCAATGCAATTGTTGTTTTATTAGTAGTAATAGACATAATAATTTCCTATAGTTAAAAATGTTGTGTAAAGTAAAAAGCAATCGGTCAATCATAACCAAGCTTAAACACATAGACAGCCGCGAATCTATTTTGTTACACATATGATAAAAAAAACTTCTACATCACAATTTGAAGATGAGCAGGCTTTAATTAAAAAGCTAATTGCTGGCGATCAAGCAGCCTTCGAATACCTTGTTTCGCAATACCATAACATCATGTTATCAGTTGCTAGAGCAATTGTGGGCGAGGCTTTTGCAGATGAGGTTGTTCAAGAAGCGTGGATTTCTTCGATTAAAGCATTGCCCAAATTTGAAGGCCGTTCTAAATTAAAAACATGGCTGCTACATATTGTCAGCAATGGTGCAAAAAGTCGTGTACGTCGAGAAAATAGAATGGTTTCTCTTGATGAAGGTTGGGAGTCAATTCCTGCTGACAGATTTGATAGTAAAGGTCATCGACTCGACAATGTCACCCCATGGGAAGAAGCAACGCCTGAGGCTCTTTTAGCCAATGACCAATTACAAGTTATTATAGAAGAAACATTCCAGAAACTACCTGCTCTTCAACGTGCTGCCCTCACCATGTACGATATGGAAGGCTTCACTATGGATGAAATTTGTAACATTCTTGATGTCTCTACGTCTAATGTACGGGTGTTGTTACATCGGGCGCGTACAACATTGCATCATAGTATCGAAAAATATCAGGATAATAAGTGAATGTATCAATGTAAAGACATTACAGAAGAAGTGAACAACTATATCGAGGGAGGCCTTCCTCTTGGGAAGCGTATCGGTTTATTTGCTCATTTCCTTATGTGCAGCTGCTGCCGAAATTACTTACAACAGATTCGTTCTACTATTTCTGTTATCACCGTCTCACAACCTAAAGAACAAGATAGTACAGATCTAAAAGTATTAGCAAAACAATTGCATGATATGTCTGATCAGCACGATCACTAATACCTCAGATCCACTTATTATTTCTCTTGACCTCTTTTCACTAAGCTAGGTAACAAATAGTATCAACGTTTAGGGCCAACTTGGTATTTGCCTTTCCATTCATCATAGGGCATACCATAAACATGTTCACGAGCTTGATCATAATCCACGTCTAAACCTTTATCATCAGCCGCTGCCATATACCACTTAGCTAAACAATTACGACAAAAGCCTCCTAATTCCATTAAATCAATATTTTGTACATCTGTTCGTTCACGTAAATGTGCTGTTAATCGACGAAATGCAGCTGCTTCTAGTTCAGTTTGTGTTAGTTGATCCATTATTTAGTCTCTTGATATAAAAAACATCGTACTTCGTGTGAAGCAGATAAGTGTGTCTGGTCTGGATATGCTTCAAGACATTTGGGCATAACCTGCGGGCATCGCTGATGAAAGTGGCAGCCTTGAGGTGGGTTTGCTGGAGAGGGTAACTCGCCTTCCAAACGTAAAACGTCACCTTGTGATTCTAATTCTAATTCTAATTCTGGGACAGACCTCAATAGTGCCTGTGTATAAGGATGTTTAGGTGAATGAAGTACTTCATCTCTATATCCTTGTTCAACAATTCGCCCTAGATACATAACGGCAACACGATGAGCTAAGTAGTTTACTACTGCAATATTGTGAGTAATAAACAAATAGGATAAACCAAACTCATGTTGTATTTCACGTAATAAATTCAGTATTTGTGCCTGCACAGAGACATCAAGTGCACTTGTAGGTTCATCACAAATAATAATTTCAGGTTCAGCAGCTAAGGCGCGGGCAATACAGATCCGTTGACGTTGCCCACCTGAGAACTCATGTGGATAACGGTGCTTTATTTCGGCACGTAATCCTACTCGCTCCAATAATTCATCAATCTGCTTGTCTTTATCAATAGTATCTTTAGCAAACTGTTTTGCCGATAAACCTTCGTCGATAATCTGACGAATTGTCATCCTTGGGTTCATTGAGGAATACGGATCTTGAAATATGATCTGTAATGACGAACGGTGTTGCTTTAATGTTCGCTCAGATAAAGAACTTAATTTATGCCCACGAAAGTCAACCTCACCTGAGCTTACGGGAACAAGCTGTAAAATTCCCTTGCCCACTGTTGTTTTACCACATCCAGATTCACCCACTAATGCAACGGTTTCTGCTTGTTTAAGTGATAAATCTATGCCATCAACAGCACGAACTTGACCCACAATACGTTGAAATAGACCTTTGCGAATAGGAAAGTGTACTTTCAAATTTTTGACCGTAAGTACATTTTTTTCTGCTGGTAATACCTCAGATAATGGTGATGAATAATGCGTAGGAGGAATCATCATTCTTTCCACTTCTGCATCAGCATCAAATAAATGACAACGTACACCATGATCATTTTCTTCAAGCCACTGGGGAAGTTCTGATCGACATTTTTGCCAAGCATGATCACAGCGCTCTACAAAGCGACAGCCAGTAAATTCTTGCGTTAGCACTGGCACATTGCCTTTAATAACAGTTAAGCGTTGCTCTCGTTTTTGTTCTGAAGGCAAAGCCTGAAATAATTTATCTGTATAAGGATGTTGATGCCGTTTAAAAAATTGTTCGCGACTTGCAGTTTCAACGATTTGCCCTGCATACATCACTGCGACATGGTCAGCCATTTGGGCTACTACAGCAAGATCATGGCTGATTAATAATATCGCCATTCCTGTATCAGTTTGGATCTGTTTTAATAAATCTAAAATCTGTGCTTGAATAGTCACATCTAATGCAGTGGTAGGCTCATCAGCAATTAATAACTCAGGCTCACCCGCTAGCGCCATCGCAATCATGACCCGTTGTTTCATTCCACCTGAGAGTTGGTGCGGATACTCTTTAGTTCGTTGTTTAGGATCTGGAATACCAACTGATTCTAGTAGTTCAATAACTCGTTGTTTACAACTATCTGAATCTAAATTGAAATGATGTTCTAAACACTCACTTATCTGTTCTCCCACAGATAAAACAGGATTAAGTGAACTTTGTGGCTCTTGAAAAATCATAGCGATTCGACGTCCACGAATTTTCAACATATCAGCTTCAGATAGAGCCAATAAGTCTTGACCTGCAAGTTCAACTTTGCCTGCAATAATACGGCTAACACCCTGTGGGTTAAGCCCTAATAATGACAATGCAGTCATTGATTTACCACAGCCAGACTCACCTAGAAGAGCAAATGTTTCTCCACGTTGAATGGTAAAGTCAACGCCATCAACTGCACGCAAAGGTTGCTCTTTTCTACCCAACCACGTTTTTAAGTTACTTACTTTGAGTAGAGCTTCACTCATAATGATGCCTGCATGCGTGGATCAAAGGCATCTCGAACTACATCAGCAAATAAATTTGCAGCCAATACTAATACAAACATTGAGAAAAATGCAGCGGTTAAAGACCACCAAACCACAGGATCGCGTGCCATTTCGAGCCGAGCACTATTAATCATATTTCCCCAGCTAATCATTGAGGGATCGACACCCACACCTACATACGACAAAACGGCTTCAGCCAACACCAAGCCACTAAAATCTAGAACAATGGCAATCATTACAATATGCATTAAATTGGGTAAGATATGCCGATGAAGAATAGTTAAACCTCCCGCACCTAATGCACGAGAAGCTAATACATAGTCTGATTCACGTAGTTTCAAAGTTTCACCACGTAAGATTCGACATAAGCCTGTCCAGCTTGTTAGTCCCAAAATAATACACAGGAAAAGCAAACGCATGTCAGCACGTTCAGCAATTGTGGCAAAACTATCAGGGTTGTTATTCATATAGACTTGCAACATCAAAACAGCTGCAGCAATGAGTAACACACCAGGAATAGAGTTTAATGTGGTGTATATATATTGGATTAAATCATCAATCCATCCTTTGAAATAACCTGCAGCAATACCCATAAATAAAGCGAGAGGTAACATCACTAACGTCGTTAATGTACCTATGACGAGGCCTGTACGAACACTTTTCAATGCTTGATAAAGTACATCCTGTCCTACTTTGTCTGTGCCTAAAACATGGTAATCGACACTTAAAGCAAAAAGGTTAAAGCTAAACATTAATAATGCTAACACCATAAGTAACAGTGTTCTAACAGGATAATTAGACTGACCATAGAGTAATTTTTGACTACTAACTCGCCATGACAAGCTTCGTTTCTTAACTAAGTACACAATCAGAAAAACTGTGAACAAAAGCCAAAGTAAAGCAGCCCATAGGCTACTTGTCACTACCGTATTTTGAATGTCAGACCATTTATCTGACTCAGTATCTAAATGCGAACCTGCATAGACGAGTTTAGCAAAGTCGAAGTTGACCTCACCCGAATCAGTCTGTTGCATTTCTCTGACAAAAAGCCGCGTCGCAAAAGGGGAAGAATAGGTTTTCTCAAGCTGCTGACGTAATGGCATTACAGCAAGATCGAGCACTGTGATGACCTCAGTTGAGTAGTGCCGCGTATCACTATTTTGCTCAGAAAGTGCAAGACGAAAGTGAACTGAATCCATTAAACCAATCATCACATAACACGCTAGAATTATGATTGAAATAATGCCCCGCTTCTTTTGCAGAACATATTTCCATGGCGCGATTAGGTGTGGCCGCCGTCTAATATAAACTATGCTTACTACCACTACAGAAAGTAGTAGATAGATTAGAATATCAGTCCATAACAATACGGGCAGAAAAGGCATAAGTAACAGTCTAGCTAGTAAGCCTAGATATGTCGATTTTTAATTCTTTTGGTAAAGAAAATTCAACAGTTTCACGTTGCCCTTGATCTTCATCAGCCTCTTTCACACCAAGTAATTTTAGTCGAGAGACAACATTTTGTACCAGTACTTCTGGAGCAGAAGCACCCGCAGTTAGACCAATAACACTTTTACCTTTTAACCAGTCAGGATCAATATCTGCAGCATCATCGATCAAATATGAAGGTGTATGTAACTTATTAGAAAGCTCTCGTAAGCGATTGGAATTAGAGCTATTTTTAGATCCAACGACCAACAGTAAATCACATTCTCCAGCAAGATTTTTCACGGCATCCTGACGATTTTGTGTTGCATAACAAATATCATCTTTTCGTGGGCCATCAATCTTAGGGAAGTGTTTACGTAAAGCATCAATAACAATTGATGCATCATCAACAGATAATGTTGTTTGTGTAACAAAGGCAAGAACATCTGGATTTTTAACTTTTAGTTTTGCAACATCTTCGGGCGTTTCAACAAGATACATTCCTCCCTGCTCAGAAGTGTATTGACCCATTGTTCCTTCAACTTCGGGATGTCCAGCATGACCAATTAAAACACATTCGCGACCTTGCTTTTCATATCGAGCAACTTCCATATGTACTTTAGTCACCAAAGGACAAGTTGCATCAAATATTTTCAAACCTCGTTGCTTACCTTCAGCTTGCACTTTTTTAGACACACCATGAGCACTAAAGATCAGTGTGCTATCATCAGGCACATCAGAAAGCTCTTCGATAAAAATAGCCCCCTTCTCTCGTAAACCATCTACGACATAACGATTATGTACAACTTCATGGCGTACATAAATTGGAGCACCAAAGAGTTCTAAGGCTCGCTCTACAATTTCAATTGCACGATCAACACCCGCACAGAAACCGCGTGGATTAGCCAAAATCAATTTCATTATATGACTGCCTTAGGATAAGAGCCCAATACACGACACATTGAGGATTCTTGTTCTAATAATGTTAATGCTTCTGACACTGCTGAATCCTGACAATGTCCTTCAATATCAATGAAAAAAACATATTCCCATACGCCTTTTCGTGATGGTCTAGATTCAATACGTGTCATGCTTATACCGCTATCTGCCAACGGCTTAAGTAAGACTTGTAATGCGCCAGGTTTATTTTTTGTTGAAACCAATAAGGCCGTTTTGTCTTCGCCTGAAGGACCAACATCTTGTGAACCAATCACTAAAAAACGCGTGGTATTATCAGATTCATCTTCAATATTTCTTGCTAAAACAGTCAAATCATAAATTTCAGCAGCACGATTAGCTGCAATTGCAGCTGCAGTAGGCTCTGAACTCACTTTTTTAGCCGCTTCAGAATTACTGTTTACTGCAATTAATTCGCACTCTGGTAAATGCTCCCCTAACCAATGTTTGCACTGTGCTATAGCCTGGGGATGAGCATACACCGTATTAATATCACTAAGCTTAGTTGATTTACTCAATAGATAATGATGAATTCGTAAAGATACTTCACCATTAATTTTAAGCGGTGTATTAATAAAACGATCTAATGTATGCGAAACCATGCCTTCAGTTGAGTTTTCTACTGGCACAACACCATAACTAGCATGCCCAGTTTCAACAGCATGAAACACATCGGCAATTGTCGACATTGACTGAAGCTCAACAGATGCACCAAATTGTTTTAATGTTGCCGCTTGTGTAAACGAACCTTCTGGACCTAAATAAGCAACCTGTAATGGTTTTTCAGCAGCAAGACATGCTGACATGATTTCACGAAATAAACGCGCCATTTCTTTATCACTTAAAGGCCCTTCATTTCGCTCCATTACTTGACGCAATACCATGGCTTCACGTTCAGGTCGATAGAAATCGCTCACTTGTTCGCCATTAGCAATTTTAATACGAGCAACCTCTTCAGCCATTGCTGTGCGCTGGTTTAGTAACTGCTGTATTTGCGAATCTGTCTCATCGATTTGCTTACGAACCGCCTGTAAGGCTTCTTGTTCACTCATCGTCATTATCCGTGTGTTTTTTCAAATTCAGACATGAAAGAAATCAAGGCATCAACGCCTGCTTCTGGCATTGCATTATAAATGCTTGCTCGCATACCACCAACCGTTTTATGGCCTTTCAATGTTAATAAACCTGCCGCTTTCGCTTGTTTTAAAAACTGAGCATCAAGGCTATTATCGGCCAATGTAAAGGGTATATTCATCCATGATCGATATTTCACCTCGACCGGATTACTATAAAAGTTACTGTTATCAATGGCAGCATAGAGTTTACGTTGTTTACGTAAATTGATCTCAGCCATTACAGCTAAGCCACCTTGCTGTTTTAACCAATCAAATACTAAACCAGCCAAATACCAGCTGTAGGTAGCCGGCGTGTTATACATTGAACCATTGTCATCATGGATCTGATAGTCAAACATCGTTGGAGTATTATCTAGTGTATTTCCGAGTAGATCTCGTCTCACAATAACAATACAAAGTCCTGCTGGGCCAATATTCTTCTGTGCGCCCGCATAGATTAGCCCAAAACGTCTAACATCGATAGGACGAGATAATATGGTTGAAGACAGATCGGCAACAAGAGGAATATCCCCCGTATCAGGAATAGCGTCAAACTCAAGTCCGTGAATCGTTTCATTCACAGTATAGTGAACATATGCAGCATCATCAGAAAACTGCCATGTAGATTTATCAGCTATTGTTGTACAGTTATTATCCGTTGAATCAGCAACAATATTAACGTCACAATACTTTCTAGCTTCACTGATGGCTTTTTTAGACCATGCACCTGTATTGAAATAATCAGCCTTTGTCTTGCCTCGCAATAAGTTCATCGGAATCATTGAAAATTGACTCGATGCACCACCCTGCAAAAATAACACAGCATAATCATCAGGAATGCCCATTAAGGCACGCAGATCAGCCTCTGCCTGTTTAGCAATAGACGTGTATTCAGGGCCTCGATGACTCATTTCCATCACCGACATACCACTGTCATGCCAATCCAAAATTTCTCGCTGAGCTTTTTCCATCACAGCAGCAGGTAACATTGCTGGTCCTGCACTAAAATTATACGGTTTCAATAGCTTATTCTTCTGTTGTTACTTCTGTGTCATTACCTTCCGAATCGAGATCAGAGTCATCTTCTTCCTCAAGAACGCGTTCCAAACCAACTAGTTTTTCTTTCTTAGTCAGGTTGATTAATTTTACACCTTGCGTATTACGGCCGACGATAGAAACATGTTTCACAGGTGTTCGTACTAAAGTACCACCATCTGTAATCAACATAATTTGGTGTTCTTCACGAACCTGTACAGCACCAACAACAGAGCCATTACGTTCTGATGTTTGGATAGAAATGATACCGCTACCACCTCGACCTTGAACACGGTATTGTTCTAGGTCTGTACGTTTACCAAAGCCAAATTCAGTTGCGGTTAGAATCGCACCATCTTCAGGATTAGCAATAATCATTGAGATGATATCAACACCCTCAGGTAAGCGCATTCCACGTACACCACGAGAAACACGCCCCATAGAACGAACATCTGTTTCAGGGAAGCGGATAACTTTACCGTTCGAACTAAATAACATAATGTCAGATTGACCATCAGTTAATGCCACACTTATTAGTTGATCATCATCTTTTAAATCAACAGCAATAATACCGTTAGCACGTGGACGTGAATAGGCTTCTAGAGGTGTTTTCTTAACAGTTCCCGATGCTGTGACCATAAAGATATAGTTATCTGCATCAAATTCACGAACGGCCAAGATAGCGTTAATTGTTTCGCCATCTTCTAACGGTAAGATATTAACAATTGGTTTACCTCGTGCTGCACGACCACCTTGTGGTAATTCATACACTTTTTTCCAGTAAACTTTACCCGTACTTGAGAAGCATAATAAAGTATCGTGTGTATTAGCAATAAATAGATGTTCGATGAAGTCTTCATCTTTCATTGATGTCGCTGATTTACCCTTACCGCCACGACGTTGAGCTTGATACGTATCTAATTGCTGTGTTTTTGCATAACCAGCATGAGATAAGGTTACCACCATTTCTTCTTCAGTAATCAGATCTTCTAATGTTAAATCAAGGTGAGAATCTAGAATTTCTGTGCGGCGTTCATCACCGTATTCTTCTTTTACTTTTTCTAATTCACCACGAATTACAGCCATTAAATTATCTGGGTCACTCAAAATAGCGAGTAACTTGGCAATTTCTTCCAATACTTCACGGTATTCATCAAGGATCTTATCTTGCTCTAACCCCGTCAAACGATGTAACCGCATATCCAAGATGGCTTGTGCTTGAACAGGTGATAAATTGTAAGC
>Ga0209494_1001278_pt1 | contig 11135 bp, 7 predicted proteins | sample EN1Hudseemescosm_FD_184628 | JGI IMG/M metagenome (GOLD analysis project Ga0209494, IMG submission 184628) | Methane-oxidizing microbial communities from mesocosms in the Hudson Canyon - EN1B Hudson Canyon (SPAdes) (version 2) | ecosystem: Environmental > Aquatic > Marine > Cold seeps | place... | reverse complement strand
GGTTGCGTCAACGGAAGTGAAAGTAGTCGAATGGATGTAGATTTGTGTCGAATTCTGACTGCGCGAATCGTTCATATACGGCCGGCATGGGCCATCTCTAATGGCGAGCAACACCATACCCGAGGCATTGACCTTCGACGATGTCCTTCTGTTGCCTGCTGAGTCGGCTGTTCTTCCAGCCGAGGTTGACCTCAAGACGAAGCTGACCAACACCATCGGTCTCAATATCCCGATTATGTCAGCGGCGATGGACACAGTGACAGAATCTCGCATGGCCATCGCTATCGCCCAAGCCGGCGGAATTGGAGTAATCCACCGAAACATGAGTATTGAGGACCAGGCAGCCAAGGTCAACACAGTCAAGCGATTTGAGTCAGGCTTGGTGCTCGACCCTATCATGGTCACACCAGAAACCACAATCGGTGAGCTGCGCGCGCTAAAGGAAAGGCACGGCTTCTCCGGACTACCGGTAGTCGACGAAGAAGACAAACTCGTCGGCATCATCACCAACCGGGACATCCGCTTCGTAGCCGACGATAGCATCCTCGTCTCGGAAATGATGACTACAGATCTCGTAACGGTTCCCGAACACGTCAACCCCGAAGTCGCAAAGAAACTCCTACACCAACATCGAATCGAGAAACTCCTCGTCGTTGACAGCAACGGAAGGTGTACAGGCATGATGACCGTGCGAGACATCCAGCGCAGCCGCGACAACCCGGATTCCTGCAAGGACGAGCACGGCCGCCTACGCGTAGCAGCAGCAACCGGTACCGGTGAGAAGGGTATCGAGCGAGCGATGGCACTCTTCGAAGCTGGCGCCGACGTTGTAGTAGTCGATACAGCCCACGGCCACTCTCACGGAGTCCTCCACACCGTCGCCCAAATCCGTGAACTGGCGGGCCCAGACGCACAGATTATTGCAGGAAACGTAGCAACTGGAGCAGCTGCAGAAGCACTCATCTCAGCAGGTGCGAACGCCATCAAGGTCGGCATCGGACCCGGATCAATCTGCACAACCCGTATCGTCTCGGGAGTCGGGGTCCCACAACTCACAGCCGTACAATCAGTTGTAGCCGTCTGCAAGAAAGCTAGCATTCCAGTAATCGCAGACGGCGGCATCAAGTTTAGCGGTGATATCGCCAAGGCAATCGCTGCCGGCGCTGACTGCGTAATGGTCGGAAGCGTCCTCGCCGGAACAGACGAAGCACCAGGAGAAGTCATTCTCTACCAAGGGCGCTCATACAAGGTATACCGTGGCATGGGAAGCGTAGGAGCCATGAGCAAGGGTGCACATGACAGGTATTTCCAATCCGAGCAGGGTGACACAAGCAAGTATGTCCCAGAAGGAATCGAAGGGAGAGTTCCCGCTCGAGGCCCGGTCGAACACGTCTTGCACCAACTTGTCGGTGGTCTACGATCATCGATGGGCTACACCGGCAACGGCGACATCGTAGCCATGCGCGAGAATTGCCAATTCGTCAAGATCACCAACGCGGGTCTCTCCGAATCTCACGTGCACGATGTCGAGATTACCCGTGAAGCGCCGAACTATCGAAGATGAAATTCTCAGTTCAAGCGGCTTCAATTGTATAATCAAGAGTAATTAGTTCGACCAAATACTCCACCTCTTCGCCATCATCTGTGTGAGAACAGCCCACTCCTCCACCGGTGTCAACTACTACGGTAATATCTAGAGAGTAAGCACCCAAACCAGCATCTCCAACGTCTAGTCCATTGTTGATATCTGATTTCGATACGCCGCTAACATTACCAGTCATCGATGCGTTATACCACTCAACAACCACTAGATGGGAGGAAGGCCCTGAACCTGAGTTCTGACCACTTGCTGAAGTATTGTGTTCGTTGTGGACCATTGTTCCTGTTATGGTGTCTGGATCAGGATTGGATGCACCAGGTAAGTTACACCCTAGACCAGCACTGGTTTCATCTTCTGAATAAGTCAGAGTGACTCTAACCCCTACGATATTCAGATCATCTGCATCGTCTACAGAATCAGTGTGCATATCGATAGTCAAGTTCTCTCCATCATTCACATACTCGATACCATCAGCCAATTGCTCGCTTGAGAAACTCGCATCAACAAGCCAATCACCCGGTGGACCTCCGCCTGATTCCATTGAATCCGGTCCAGCGAAGGCATAGGTTGCCTCTACTACAGTAACTGGTGCTAGAATTACCAGTGCGCCAACCGCTAGTGTTCGAGTGTCGGGCAATTCGTAACGTCCCAGCGGCGAGACATCGGAATTGCGTAATTGATGCATTACGAAGTGTGTGATGAAAGCCGCTCCCATTCCTGGAATCGATTCGAATACCTCATCGTTCAATCCTAACAGCCTCCAAGCAATTACGCCTGTCAAAGCAGCTACCATCATCGCCATCGTGTGGGTAGTATCTGGCTCGTATCCAGCCCAACGGATAATCAAAATCGGCACGAAAATCGAGCCTAGCCCGTAGACAGCAAGTACTACCAGAGTGAATACCGAGTCACCTCCGGGCACATACAAACCGAAAATCGAAATTGCTGTGGCAAAGGCAGCCACTACCAACGTTACAATCTTAGTTTTCTTATGATCCTGGCTAATTTCAGGCATGATGTCATCAGTGAATGCTGCGGTACAAGCGAGCACTTGACTGTCGGCTGTCGACATTGTCGCAGCAAATATGGATGCTAGAATTAAGCCGACCCAGAACGGTCCGAGAGTTTCCATCGCTAACATCGGTAATCCAAGTTCTGGGTCGAACTCGGTCCCAGTGAAAACCACCCGACTCGCCAGACCGATTATCACCATAATCACGAGGAATGGAGTTTGCCAAGCGAAGAACCACAACATCGCTGTCTTGCGATCTTCGTCTGTCCCGAGAGTCATCACCCGAGTCACAACCTGAGGCTGTCCAGCGACGCTCAGACCACCCAAGAAAAATGCAAACACCCACAGCGAAACACCCAACCCGAGATCAGCTGGAACTATACTCGTGAGATTCGCGTCCTGAGCAGCCAAACCATCGTGCAATCCACCGAATCCACCGATCTCTTGCATCGCTACCCAGCATAGTAAGCTCGAGCCGACGATCATCACACTCGATTGGGCTGCGTCGGTCCAAATCGAAGCGCGGATTCCGCCCGCATAACAGTAAGCAACAACTAGAACGAATCCGATGAGAATGCCAACTACCTCTGACCAGCCCAACATAACGTATAGCGCCTTACCGCCACTGGTGAGTTGAGCCGCTGCATATACTGACAGGAATAGAATAGAAAGCATAGCGGCGAGTTTTGCCTCGGGAGAACCCGTAACCTCGGAAACGAGAGAGGAAAGTGAACGTATACCACGTTCATTTGCTGATTGCTGGATAAATTTGTACAACCAAACCCAGGCTACTATTTGCCCTATCATTGAGCCGACTCCGATCCACATTATGGAATAGCCCATGGTGAAAGTAAATCCAATGAAACCGATGAACATGTAGCCACTATTCCATGTACTAACCGCAGATAATGCAGCCAATGCTGGATGCATTCCACGACCTGCCACGAGGTAGTCATCTGTCGTGTCCTCCTTGACCCACATACTTGCTAGACCAATGCCTGCAAAAGCAGTCATGAATAGCAAGAATGAGCCGATGAGGATGAGGTCCATCGGCTCACTGCGTGAGCCGGGGCGATATCAACGATGGGGAGAAGCCCCATCTCTTGAGCAGAATTATGCTTGCACCATCGGCCTACTAGAACCACAATCAGGACATTGCTGTTCTTCGCTATCTCCATAATTGTGCTTGCAGGCAGGGCAGGTTTGTGATAGAACGAATTGTTGAGTTTCTGAGACATCAATCTTCTCATCATCTACCCTTTCAAGATGCATCAAATCCCTCTCGAGATCTTGCATCTCGAATCGACCCGGACCTCCGACCTTGAGTAAGACATCAGGGGGTAAGGTGACGGTTCCTGTATCGTCGATGATTAACTCCCTTGAACCGGATAAATCCCCAATATCGACATCTGTACCATGTTGAGCGATGAATCGACCTTCTCGTAACTCTAGAGAACGCTCACAGAACGATGCGACTTCCCTATTGTGGGTCACTAATAGGAAAGCGACGTCTTCCTCTTTGTGCAGTTTCTTGAACAAATCAAGAACCTCACGACTAGTTATTGGATCAAGAGCTCCCGTTGGTTCGTCGGCGAGAATAAGCTTTGGATTAGTAATCAAAGCACGTGCAATTGCAACCCTCTGTTGCTCTCCCCCAGAGAGTTCTTCTGGCATTCCACGAGACCTTTCGCCCATTCCGAGGCGGTCTAGGAGTGCCTGTGCCTTGGACCTTGCAACGCCTGGTAATACCCCCTGGTGACGAAGAGGTTGAGCGACGTTATCCAAGGCGTTCATGTGAGGAAGGAGATTTGAGTCTTGGAAGATGAAGGAGATTGTGTCCTGACGAAGTTTGACTAGTTCATTTCCTGTAAGTCTGGTCATCCTTCTTCCAGCCAGTTCAACACCTCCAGCAGATGGCTTCATCAAGCCACCAAGACACTTCAGAAGAGTCGATTTTCCCGAACCAGAAGGGCCTATCACGGCAACTGCCTCGCCCTCGTAAACAGTGACATGCAGACCTCGAAGTGCGACTACGTTGCCGTCTTCGGCGTTTGAGTCATAGACGTGATAGAGTCCGTCTGATTTCAAAATCTCAGCTCTCTCTGTCATCTTCACTCCCCCTTGAGAACCACTGCCAAGTCTGCTTGCAGAGCCCTGCGTGTAGTGTAAATCAAGGCCATTAGGACTGCGAAGAGAACTGATGCATTGACTAGTGCTAAGTCAAACCACGGCCAGACTAGGTCCCTGTCAATCGGCGCACTCTGACCTAAGAATATCTGGAAGATGAATCCGAAGACTCCAAAGAATCCGTTGAATGACTCTGCAATTGCGAGCCCGAGAATTACTCCCAGAGCCATGCTTACAGTTAGAATCGAGAGAATTTCGAACAGAACCAGACGCATTACTTGATTGGGGCTGGCTCCAATTGCCTGTAGAATAGCCAGTTCTCTCTTCCTCTGAGTCAGAACGAGAGAGAGGAATACGAATGCAGAAGCGACCGAGGCCAGTGAGGCTACGATGAACTGCAGACTTAGAAGACCTGGCGTACCGAAGATCAATCCACCATTGCGCTCGTTTTCACGGTGGGCTGTCGACCAATCTTGGGCCGCACTGACTCCTTGACCATTCACAATCTCGGCATTGACTGCTCTCAGGGCGTCAGCACAGTCCTCGTCTGTCTGGTCGCACAATTCGAAGAACCAGCGTGTCGATGAATAGGCATCTGCCTTGTCGTCGCCTACTAGCTGCCGGTAGGTGGATTCACCGATTACTATCGCCTGCTCAGCCTCTGAGGCTGATAGACCGGGGACCCATTGGTGACGTCCCTGATAGTGAACTGTTGACTCGGTAACTGTTGTCGTGATAACTAATTCGAAGTCCGGGCCTAATTCAAAGTTGTACTCGGTGTACTCAATTGGCTCTAAACTGCCTACTTCGAGATTCTTGAACACATCTACTGCCTCGGAACCGGCGGTGAATGAGCCGCTGGACCACTGTGACACTACCGCGTCTATATCGCTTCCAGGAATTGTCTGAGTATCCCAGATTAGCGTATTCTCGTGGCCGTCGAAGAGAACCCATGTCCTCACCAGAGAATTCTGGTCCTTCGGATTGGTGAATATGTCAGCAACCGAGGTCATCGAAGCGATATCCGTGATATCACCGTCCCCAACTCTCTGAATGGCCAGCAACACCTCTTCTCTAGCCTGCTGCTCGGTAACTGAAGAGTCGAACTGCACCTGCAAGTCAGCACCCGTCTGAGCTGATGTAGTGCGCTCGTCAACGATTGTGCCTGTGTATCCCTGTACTGCTGCGAGAGTCACTATTGACAGTGTGAGCAGCATAATCACCGCTAAGCGATTGACAGATTCTGAAGAGCCAGAACCTTTCAGACCTCTTCTGATATCAGAAACCGCGGGTGACCAAGATAGCAACGAGGTGAGTATTCGCGGTCCTGCAGCTCCGATTCTACCTAGGACTAAAGCTCCTCCAATCCATAGGAAGAATGGACCGAAAAGGAACAACAGTGCTTCGACGATGAAATTTGAAATAAAACCTTCAGAGCTTATCGGGCCCCAGCCTCCATTACTCTCTATCCAACTCTCAGCATAGGCTAGAAGCCCGATTGAGAAAGAAAGAACATGCAGCCAAGTCCTCGGCTCCTTCTTCTCCGAAACTCTTCGAACGCCTTCATCGATCTCAATCTTGAGGAACTGCCTAGTCCGAGAATTGCCAAAGAGAAGCGATGCCCCTACTGTGAGCAGGATGATTACAATGGTTGTAACCAGACTGAGAGTAGGGTTGATGTCTATCCCACCAGATCTGAATGACATGAAACCAACCGCATCCAGAACCAAAGGCACAGAGAGTAATGCGAGAGTGTAGCCAGCAAACCAAGCGAACATACTGGTAACTGCTAATTCAAGCATTATCATGCCCGTGAGAGTCCCCTCTGTTCCACCGATGACTCGGTGGATTGAGATCTCCCGCTTACGCTGTTCAAGAGACAGGACTAGACCGTAAATCAGAACTGAGAATGATAGTATGACTATTGGAATCATCAGGATGTAGTCGAATACCTGAATAATTCCGAGGAATATGTTGAGGAATGTGATTGTGCCTGAAATTAGGTCATTGTACTCGATGAGGATACCAGCACTAGTGTAGTTGCCTGCTTCCATCTCGTCCTTTAGGTTGTCAAGCCACTCAGTCGCGTCAGCAGTCGAGGTGGTAGGTAGCTGATTCCGATCCACAGCCAAGCCAAGGTAGCCGTGGTCGTTATCCATCAGAATGGTCTTCTGTTCATCGCTGAGTACTGCGTCGGACACCATCAGAGGATTGAACAGCAGGGTCGGATTTCCAGAACCTCCTTCCTGATAGACTGCAGCGATTGTCAGATTATGTACGGTCATGGTTACTTGGCAGAACTTGTATGACCTCTCTCCAGTAGCCCAAACGTATTCTTCACCTTGACAGTCCTCAAAGTCATCATTGATATTCACTCCAGTCAGATATCCGGTGATGTAAGTGAAATTGAGCTCCGAGATGGTATCGTTGACGCCCACACCCGCGCTGGAGGCAATCTGGGAAGGCAGGACGATTGTTCGATTTGCAGCGGCGTCAGCCGCGCTTGATGGCCAACTGCCATAGACGATTCTAGAGTCTTGACCTCTTGTAGTGTGTCGCTCACCGAGATCTCCATCCCAGATTCCGTCGCCATAGAACCGGATTGTCCTATCGTCATTAATTGGTGGACCTGATGATAACGCCTCGGGATAGTCCCAACTGACATTTTCCCAATTCCCAGTAGGGCCAGAGGCTGAGACTACATTGAGCGGTTGCGGTATGATGAAATCCTCATCAAAGAAACCGTCCACTCTAACCCCTTGACGACCGTATACAAGGCCGCAGTCGGAGAATTCCTCCATCTCTACGAACTCAACACACAGTGATTCCCAGAGTGCTGAATCATTGGTTCTCCCCTCTGCATCCTCGCCCGGGCCTTCAGAGAAATCCACCTTGGCATCGAATATTTCCTCTTGAAGTGAGTACTGTAGGAAAGCCTGTGAAAGACCTACACCGTATGCTAGGACTGTCGAAATAACCAGAGATGCTAAGAAAACTCCCGCAAATACAGCTAGCACTCTCTCTCTGCTACGCCACGAACTTTTTGCGGCCATCATCAGATTGTCGGGCAACGACAACAATCGAGTTTTCAGAGGTAATTTTTCCATTTTCTCGACATCTCCCCCTCTGATGTCGATATTGAACAGTAAGAGAATCTGGGAAATTATCTTGAAAGGTAAAGAAATGATTAGCCAGAGAAGTTGTAGAAGCCCTGCTTCCCAGCCATATCGGAACATCCACAATCTCATTCTCCAAACCTCCCTTCTTCGCCCCATGCAGAACGGATGTCGGATGCAGCCGTGACCCCATCCTTCAGCAGTAGCATCCTGTCAGCCATAGATGCTAGATTGGGATCGTGGGTGACCATCAGTACGGACATGCCGTCCTCCTTGCACAGTTGCTTGAACAGGTCGATTATTCCATGTCCACTCTTCACGTCGAGGTTTCCTGTAGGCTCGTCTGCGAGCAAGAGTGGGCGTGAACCTGCAATCGCCCTAGCGATGGCTGCCCTCTGCCTCTGGCCTCCAGACAGTTGGTCAGGGATGAATTCCATTCTATCGGAAAGGCCCACCTTCTCGAGAGCTTCTTTCGCCTGTTCCTCGGCCTGCTTTGTCGGTACTCCGGAAAGCTCCAATGAGAAAATGACATTATCCAAGGTGCTGAGTCTATCGATTAGATGGAAGTCCTGGAATATCCATCCGACTCCCCTCCTTCTGACATCGACCACCCTGTTAGGAGACTTGGTTCCGTAATTGAACTCCGAGAGAGATATCGCCCCTGAATCAGCCTTTAGGAGGCCCCCAATTATGTTGAGGAGTGTGGATTTCCCGCAACCCGATGGACCCATCAAAGCGACTAACTCACCCGACTTAATTTCGAGATTGATTCCCTTGAGTACCTCAAGTCTTCTTCGGCCAGAACCAAATCCCTTGTGGAGACCGGATACTCTCAGCATATGTCGATTCGGCGTAAATCAGTATGTATAATGTATCGTTTCAATGCTATTGAGAAATCACTGCATTCCAAGCCTTCTCCAATGCCTGCCCATAGGCTCGCAGACCATTGGTATTACGCACTCTTGCGATCGCCTCTTCATCTGGGAATCGCGGCACTCCTCCGGCACTTCGCCATTCGTTATGCATACTGGAAATCTCATCGGCCCAATCGCGTGGATCGGAGGTCATACAATTGATTGTTGGGCAGCCTGCCGCGGCAGCGTGCAGGCTAATCTGGGGATGGAAGTGGCTACCCTCGCCAAGAATCATGGCCTCAGCGTGTTGTAGTAAAGCAATGATTCTTGGAGGGCTGTTCAGCAAGGCTGAGCCTTCGGCAGAACACATGGCGATAATGTTGCAAGCGGCAGCGACTTCATCGGAGAGTTCAGCGAGGATTTTCTCGACTTCATCGTCGCTGCCGAGTGCGAGCAGCATCCGAGATTCATCATCAACAGAAGCAAGGTGCTCGCGTGGCAAAGCGGTAATTGCCGGGTCGAAGGCATCGACATCGAGACATGGCCCGATAACCGAAGTTCGGCAATTGAGACTCTCCACAAGCCCCTCTTCCTCAAGTAGAGCTAAATCCACCAAATCGAGATCGTCTCGTGCACGCGAAGACAAGGGAACATCATCGAGGAAGAGCGAGGCGGTCACAGCATATTCTCTCGTCATTGGAGCGAATGCCGAAGCAGCAGCATCGGTGAAGTGGACTAAGTCCACCCCGCCGCGAGCCAAGGCCTGACTCAACTCTGCAGCGTTACGAATTGTTGTGGCGCGCGTCCAGAACGGAACGCGCGCGCGGTCGAGCGCGTCAGAAATCATCAGATGACCATACGATTCAGCATCCTCGGACGCGCTCGTAGCCAATATGACTCGTCTCATTCATGGCTCGCCAGAGCCGTGATACTAAGACTTCAACGGCCAAAATCGAGAGGCAGAGCCGTTGATTTGAGGGGTAACAGATACACCAAGCAGTGGATTCAGAGGGCAGTCAGGGGTGCCGCGTCGTTTATCAGAACGCGAAGTGGGAGCGGAACTATGGCTGCGGCTGACGCAGACGGTGGTACAGTTGTGACCGGGGGGACGCCCTTGCGTGTTCTACTCGTTCATGTCTGGTACTGGCCCCATGTTGGAGGAGGCGACCAACACGTCGAGATGCTTGGGCGTGAGCTCGTCAAACTTGGTCATCAAGTGACAGTTTGGTGCGCCGATGTGCCAGCACACGATTCAAGGCGCTTTTCGCGAGGCGGAGTCGATGTGGTACGCTTAGAGCCGAGTCGTGTCTTGGCTGGAGTCGACCCTGTCGTAAGTCTGGATGGACTTTCGATGGATGGATTCGATGTTGTTCACCTGCACGATACGCTGCCAGTTCTTGTGCGAAAGTCACTCAAAATGGCTCGCAGCGCAGGTGTTCCGGTTGTCACTACCTATCACAATGATTACGTCAAAGATGGTTTGATCGCTAATGGAATTAAGCGCCTGCGCTGGGCTTTGCAGGGCAGGCGTACTTTGCATTCAAGCGATGCGCGCATCGTGCTTACTCGCTACTTTGAGAGCCTGTTGCGCGCGAAGGGAGTAAAGGGCTCAATCGATATCATTCCGAATGGATTCTCACCGATTTCTGATGCAGCCGAGATTCCCAGAGGACTTGACGACCGTGACACAAACCGGCCACTACTGACTTTCATCGGTCGACTCAGCAAGCAGAAAGGATTGGATGTCCTGATGGACGCTTGGAATTTGCTCGCAAGTGAATCCAATCCTGGATTCGACCTCGCAATCGCCGGCAAGGGTGAACTCGGCGAGTGGCTCACCGAACGCATCGCCGTCGCAAGCCAGAATTCACACATTCACCGGCTTGGCCTTGTCAGCGAGGGCGAGAAGCGTTGGCTGCTCGAAAACTCAACTGGAATCGTCATTCCCTCACGCTTCGAGGGCTTACCCACAGTCATGCTTGAAGCCATGCACATGCGAGCACCAACAATCATGGCTGATGTCAACGATCTCGGCCGTCTCGTCACCGAGCCGGGCGCTGGACTTTCTGTTCCACCCGGCGACGCAGCAGCACTGGCTATGGCGATGAGCAAAATCGCACAATCCAGCGAAGACGAAAGAGAGAATTGGGGTAATTCGGGCCACAACGCCGCTGCATCTTACATGTGGCCCGCTATCACAAAAGATATCTTAGCAGTCTATCGTAGAATCACCAATAGCAATCAAACTGGAGATGTCGAGCAATGATTGTCGAGATGAAAAAGCGCAGTCTTCTCGTCGCCAAAGGCACCTTTGAAGCCATGCGCGGAGCCGAGCGCGACCTCATCAGAAACCTCCCTGCGCTCGCCCGTCATTTCGATGTAACAATGGCAACACTACAATCGAGTAAGGAGCTCAAGAAATGCTG
>Ga0209494_1001265_pt1 | contig 11198 bp, 7 predicted proteins | sample EN1Hudseemescosm_FD_184628 | JGI IMG/M metagenome (GOLD analysis project Ga0209494, IMG submission 184628) | Methane-oxidizing microbial communities from mesocosms in the Hudson Canyon - EN1B Hudson Canyon (SPAdes) (version 2) | ecosystem: Environmental > Aquatic > Marine > Cold seeps | place... | reverse complement strand
GAATATAATGCAAAGCTATCGGCTTTGAACGCGAACTGATAAACCAAAGTTAGCAGTAATAGGCCGAGCACAAGTCTTTTCGAATCCACATTACCGAGCATTTTCCAGTTTATAACATCGCGACGTATGAGGCTGAAATAGATAATGCTCGCGCCTAAAGTAAATCCTCCGAGGATATCGGCAAACCAATGAACTCCAAGGGCAAGACGCGAGAATCCAACTAACACCGCAATGGCCATGCATGCAAACCAAATCGGACGTGCAAGGCTCAAGCGTTGGTTAAAGCATAGTATAAGGCCTAGCGAAGCAAATAGTACGAGAGACCCACTAGTATGTCCGCTTGGGAAGGCAAGGCTACTGGCGCGTCCAGCAAACCACTCTGGTCTGGCGACTGCAAAGGTTTCTTTTAATCCTAGGCTACAAAGCCAAACGAGTAGGCCATTGCACGCGAGAAACATGGCCTGCGGCTTATAGTTTAAAACAAGTAGATAAACCGTAGCACAACTAAACATCACGATTAAGTAGGTTTGATCGCCTAGCATAGTGATTTGGTTGAGTATGTGTGAATACAATGTTGGTAGTTCCTCTCGTAGAGTCAAAATCGAAAACAGTAAATTTTCATTGAACCAGCGGACTACGTCTGTGTATTGAATTAATGTAATGAAGAAAAAACCCGCCAAGCTCAGTACAAAAAATGCCTTCGTCCGCAAGTATTGAACGGTAATTAAGTTATCTTGATGGCCTGACTGATAAAACTTTTTAAGCGTGAAGTGTGTGACGAGAATTACGAGCGTTAGGGTGATGCTCAGGGCAGAAAATATCATCAGACTGTTTTTTGGCCATAGGATGTGTCGGGCGGCACCGCTCAAATATCCAGGTAAAATATAAACAGGGGCCCAAATCAGACTCGAGAGTACATTAAAGGAAATAAACCGCGGAGCGGGCATTTTTAGCATGCCGGCAATCATCGGTAAAACTGGACGCAGTGGTCCAATAAATCGGCCGATCATTATACTGATTGAACCGTATTTATTGAAATAGATTTCACCATTTTGAATCGCTTTCGGATAGTGAGAAATGGGCCAGCGTTGTTTTAGATGGGGACCTAAATGATGCCCTAAATAGTAACTAAGAACATCGCCTGAAATGGCACCGAGGCAGGCAGCCAGTAAACAGAATTCAATGGCTAGACCTATGCCGCCGGCCACTGCTGCCACCGCAAAAAGAATGGCAACGCCAGGAATTACGATGCCGATAATCGCCAAAGATTCGATAAAAGCACTTAGCCCTATTGCAATAAAAACCCATGTTGGGTGTGCAATTAGCCATTGCTCAACTGCGTTGAAATAATCCATGGGCTGTTTAATTAGTTGCTTTGCGAAACTCTATTGTGGCCAAGGCGTTGTGCTTCGTTCAACGCCGATTTTGTATTTCTAAGTAATTGGCCGGAAGAGATTGATTGATCGCCTTTGTTGTAAGCGCTGCAGCCAAGGCTTGCAGTAATACTGTCTACCTCCGGCCAGGTATTTTCTTCAATACGTCGACGTATGCGCTCTGAGATAACAAGTACCCCCTCAGCAGAGGTGCATGGCAACATGAGGAAAAAGTTCTTTTCTCCATCAAAATAGTGACTATCACCAGCCCGAATTGTATTTTTCAATAGTTCTGACACGTCTTTAAATAAACGGTCTATTTCAGGTTTGCTGTGCGTTTCCGTTAACTCTGAAAAGTAATCAATTTCGATCGCGACGATAGATACTGGACGACCTGTTTGATCGGAGCGGCATTGCTCTTTTTTAATAGTGTCCTCAAGGTGACGGACGTTATAGGCATCAGTCACTGAATCTCGAATGGCCAGCTCAACTAAGCTTCTGCTACGTTGTTTATGCAGTTGCGCAAAGGTGCTAGCGAGTGCTATCAGTAGAGCAAAGCTCGAAGCAAAGGCTAGTGCCGCGTAGAGGTCTTGTTTTAACAATAAACAGGCACTGACGCCAACAATAATCATGCCATTCAGTAGGCTCGATTGCTTGTATGGCAGTGCAATATAGCCGAATAAACCCAGCGGATAGGCCCAGTACTTTATGATTTCAGCATGGTCTGGGCTTTCTTTTAATAGCAAGAAAGTAGCGATACCCAAACTTATTAAGCTGGCGCGTTCTAGGTTGCTCACTTTGTAAGCAAATCGGGCATAAATAGCGGTAACTAAGAAGGTCAGCATGAGCAAGCTTGCCGTATAAGTTAGTGGATAATAGCCATAGCGATAGGTTTGAATGCTCAGTATTAACATCACCAAAGAAGCTAGAACATAGAGTGTGCCGACTACTTGGGTTTGTAATTGAATTTCAGTTTTCATGATCTTTACCCCGGAGGAGTAAATCTCCTATATTTTTAGTAGCGGCGCTAGAGGCAGTGTTTTTTTCCGATTGCGGCGCCTCTTTGTAAAGTTGCGAGCGGTTGCTTCCCGCTTGGTTTGCTTGACGTAATGCCTCTTGTGCGCGTCGCGTTAGTGAGTCACCGTCATCGCCCACATTCAAACTCGCAACGCCCTGGCTCGTAGAAATTGTTTCGTTATTAACTACGATTGATTTGCGCGCACTATGCCGCAAATTATTAGCGATTTTGAGGGCTTGGGTAGAGTTTGTATGGGGTAGGATGATTAAGAAGCTATCTTGCTCCCAAGCATAGTAGCTATCAAATAAACGCAAGTGGTTATGCAGTAGTTTACCTACATCTATTTTGACCGCAGAAAGGTCTTTGGGGCTAAGTTTACGGCAAGTCGTTTCATCAATAGCGAACGTAATAACACTTAGCTCACTGCCCTCTCGTTCGCTTCGTTGAATCTCTTTGATTAAGTCATCTTCTAAATGCTCTCTTGCCGATGCGAGCGTTAGATTATCTGTTTGGCGCAACGGCTTTAGTTGCCGATGACGCAGTTCGCGTAAATAAACAAGCGCATAGCCAATACCGATAAATAGAATAAAGCTCGGTGTGAACGCCATGGCCTCTAGCGGTGCTTGAGTAGCGCGATTAACCGCGACAGATACAACTGCATAAACCCCTGCAATACAAATAGCAGCCTTGAATTCGAAGAAGAAAAAAATTAACAACGGAGCAGTGAATAGCCAAACGTTCATTGCGGCCGTTTCTACGTAAGTCCCAAATAAAGTGAGTACGGCAAAGGCGAGTATCAAGAATCTTAAAATCGGGCTAGGTTGTGCATTATCGTCGGGTGACTTTAGTTGGAGTAGTCGGTTTAGAATTGGCACATTAAAGCTTGCAGCAACAAGTGCTATAAAACTCAATGTACAGCAAATAGCGAGGGCTAGCTTTGTTTGAAAAAATGCGGCGGCCGCCGATAAAAACATAAATAGGCAGGCAACTATGTAAATCTTTGAGTTGATTAATAGGCGATATTCGGATTTGGGCATAATGTTAGCTTATGAAAAATGTAGGGCTACCGCATCGTTTTACGGCTTTTTATGAGTGTTGTATCAGCATAGCTGAATCTGCCTCGGATTCATGTATCACAGCGTGTCGTCTTGGTAATCTTTTGGCATTTTCCCCTGCAAATGAAAGGCGAAAGCAATAATTTCGGCGATAACCAGATAGAGTGTTTCTGGTATTTCTTCGCCTAATTCTAGTGTCGAGAGTAGCTCAACTAGATCACTATTTTTATATAACGGAACGCCATGTGCTTCGGCAATATCGATAATTGCATTCGCAATGTCATCCTCACCTTTGGCGGTCACCTTCGGTGCGTTGACCTCATCATATTTGAGTGCCACTGCAATAGGATGCTTATTCATGCGCGTGTATCCACTAAATTGCGTACAATTTTCGCTCGGTTCATTTTTGGTTGGCCGAGCATACAATCTATGTCTCCGATATCTAAGTTAAGTTTGTCCAACTGTTGACGAAGATGCCGGGTTTCTCTCTCTATTAGTTTTAATGCATGGTTTTGAGTTGCCCAGATTTTGGTGGTTAGAGCCGGTGGTTTGAGATTTGCTTGAATGTAAATACTGCCAAGTTTTGGGAAATCGAAGGCGAGTGCGATTTGCCATTCATTTTCGAGCTGGGCTTGCGCAGATTTGGTTTTATTCTGATTTTGCTTCTGATCAATGCGCAGGTTGAATACCTGTGCTTGGTGATTGTCGAGTAAAATAGGAAGTTCAAAAAACCAGCTTTGCTGGATGCCAGGTTCAGCTGCACCTGTCTGGCTTTGGTAAAGACTATTTAATTGATTAAATTGAATACGATTTAGCATCGCAGCTAAAAGCTTTAACACCTGCCCCGTACTTAACTCAACATCAGCAAGCTGCGCACTGGCCTTCGTAATGGCTTCATTCTGTAAATGCGGGAACGCAAAGGGCTCTTGCAGTAATTTGGTTTCACTTAAGGCATTAGTCGTTGGATTCGGTTGAGTTGCAGCAGCTGGTGTTGAACTGGATCCGCCGTGTCGAGCTAAATGGCTTTTATTGTCTAGCGCTTGAAGACTATGGATAAGCGTCAGTAAGCGTTGTTTAAGGTCGACGGTGTTTAGCGAGGCATCATGCGCGTTGCTCTGGATGCTGTATAGCTGGAATTGGTTCAATAAATTATCCAGATAAACAGGTTTTGTGTTGCGCGGAGCGTTTTTAAGTAAGGTTTCATTGAGCGTTTGCATAAGGTCTTGAACTATTTTTTGCGTTTCAGTTGCTGATGAACCTTTATTTAACAATGTCGAGCGAGTGTCTGACCCTGAATTATTTTGGTTTTGTTGATTTAGCGATGCTATTTGCTCACCGATAGCTTGAATGATTTTCTGACTTTGATTTGTATTTGTGGTTTTGAAATAACGGCTAAGAAGTTGTTGTAGTAAGTCATTCTGCTGAAGCAATATTTGTTGATCACCCTTAATCGATGCGCCTGTATGATCTGTCGAAGCAGTGTTTGGCGGCACACTGTTGGAATTATTTTTGTTGACGTAGGCTAATGTTTGTATGGCTTGTCTCAGTATTTCCGTCGTAGCGTTCTTTGCCTGTTGGTTTTCAGTGGACGCCTGGTTCGGCATTAAATTGGATGTCTGATTGGTTGGTTGGTTTAACGTCGGGCTTGAAATGGTAAAAGATTTATTTAGTGTTGCATCCGTTGTTAGCGGGGTTATTTGACCCAAGGCTAACGCTAACTGAAGCTGTTGGACGTTTGCCGTTAACTGCTCACGTAAAGCATTATTGAATTGTGGTCTTGCTATTTGTGGTTCGTTTTTATTTGCGCTTTTCACTAACGCCTCGGTATTAGAACGAGAGGCATTATTCGTTTGGTTTATAGTTTGTAATCGTTGCGTCAATAAGGCTTCGTAAGTTAGACCGCTTTGATTTAACCAGTTTTTTATAAACGTGCTAGGCGTCAAGGCGTCATTACGACTCATGGGCGCGCCCACCGTTAATAAAGGTTCAGTTTGCGAGTTGATCGGTGGCGCTTTGGGCGAGATCTCGTTGCTGTTTTTCAGTGCTGCCAACAGATCACGCTGTTTGGGTAAGCTGTCGAGCAATGTTTGCCAAGCGTTTTGTGCAATGCCGATTTCTGAGGTGTTTAATTTACTAAGTGGCGTGTCGAGCCGCTGCGTTAATTGTTTCAAGCCAGTAGATAGCGAAACCTGTCTAGCAATGAGCTGATTGATTGACTCAAGTAGGCGAGTACTTACTAATTGGGTATTTCCGGGTTTGTCGACCAATACTAGCTCACCGTTGGTAGTGAGTTTTACATTGACGATTTGACCGGCCTTGAGCGGAATATTTGTCTCTAAAAGAATTAGTTTTGACTGAATCTCGAGAAGCCAATTATTGCTTTGCGCTGTATTGTTTTTTTGGTTTGGTTGCTTGCTCGTTTGAGAGTTGCCTCGAGCATTTGGTTGACTGTTCGGGTCTTCACTTAAATTGGGGGGGGTGATTTCTTTGCCTGACGCAGCTTGCAAGGCCTCTCGAACAACGCCTGAGTATGCTTTGCCCTCTTTCAGGTTTAAGGCGTCAATGTTTTGTATATTTTCCAGAGCCAGCCGACTACTTGGGGGTTTTCCCTCTGTTGAGACGGTTGATCCCAGTGCACGGTTTCCTGATGGATTCGGAATATCCATTGCAAGGTAACTATTTTTTAGGGTGGCTGTAAATAGACATCAATATTTCCGTACCATTGGGTAAAAAGAGCGATTCTTTGTGAAAAGGCTCGCAATCATGGAGGCTTCGGCTTATTTCGTGCACTGACTGATATATAATTTACACTAAATTCGTAGGGTGACCCGCCACCGAGGAAGTTTAGTGCAAAACCAGTTAGTAAGATACAAATCGTTGCGATCGGCGTTGCTGCTTCTTGTTTTGTTACTTCAAGCCTGCAGTAAGGAAGGTCCTGAGCCTGAAGAAGAGTTTGTAGTGCCACTGCAGCCACCAGCGCTGCCCCCAGAGACGCAGTTTGTCGAAATTAAACAGCCTTTTTTGGGTCAGATTGGATGTGACGCGGTCGATGCATACTCACTGTTAAGTTTTGATGTAGACATTCCACTCAGCCCAGTCCTCTGCGATGAAGAATTTGACGTTGAGGAAGAGATTGCAGAGCCTAATCCTGTTCGAATTGCAACCAGCGAAAACCAAATCAGTGTTGATCTTTATACGGCTCAGGCTGAAAGATGCCCTAATGAGCCACCGGTTAGTGACAGCCACTTTTGTCCTGATTCACGTCCTGATTTTACAGTGGTTGAGGATAATGGACTTATAAGGCTTATAGATTACCAGACCAATACTGTGACGGCTTTTATCTTACCGACGCAGGCACCCATATGTGAGCTGATACCTGCAGAAAAAGTCAATTTGAAAGATAAAGATTCTGCAAGTAACGATAAAATTTTAGAGGTTTTGCATGAAGAGTTTATCTATGTAGTAACAGCACTAAATGGCTCCAGTAATGCCTGCGCCAATGCTTCGGCGGCACGGCAGTACGTTAAGCTCTCATTTAATTTTCAATTTGATGCGCCTAATATCGAGGTATGCGCAACGGAAGAATTGGGCCAAAGTGAAGCGCCGGACTGCAAAACAAGATTAACCCCACTAGTTGATGAGTCTGAAGCCCGAGCACAGTTAGTTTTTGGTTGGGTCGATGATGACGAAACCGCTGATGAACCGTCGGATGTTAAGTTAACCTATGGTTACTTAGGCTACAGCTCGGTAGAACAAGTGATTCGTTTTTGGAACGCAGACAGGGAAGTGCAGTGGCAGCAGGATCGATTTTTAGAGCGATACACAAGCGATAATGTCGGTCAATATAACGAGCAACCGCGTTATATCTTTGAACTGCGTGAATTATCTGATCACCAATATGTTCTGCAGGCCGGCAGAGATGTGTTTGTATTTGATAGTTCAACCGAGCTATTCAGTCGGTCCGCAGGAGGCGCAGATGACGTATTCTCCGACAGAATACTCAAGTTAGCTGAACGTTTAGATAGTAATGGCAATTCGGTCGTAGAGAGCGCTGATATGGTTTTTAATGCGACTGACTTGATTGTGGTTGATCAGTACAAGACGTTTCGATTCAATTATAAAGATAGCTTCTCATTGCCCTTCACGACAAGAGACTTCACCGTAAGTCGTATCCCTTTGGCGCAGTCCTCCCCAGAATTGCAGGGACTATTTCCGTTTTCGCAGTTTGATCTTCAAGACTGCAGTTTTAACGCGGATCCAGCTGGTTGTAATGCTGCCCATGACTTTGAAAGTCCTAGCTGGACTTTAATCACGGATTGTACACCCTCGGTTGATTGCAGTATCGAAACGGATACGACCGATTATTGTGTTCTTCCCTCCGAGGAAACAGCATCAACGTTGGCTGAAGAACGTTGCACGGCGAGTAGATTCGAGGATTTGAATGAGTTAGATGATCTTACTAATAACGCTGAGTTCACGGGGTTCATACAATATGGACCGAGATATTTTCGAAACGCGGAATACCAGATGTATGCCGATTCGTTGTTGGTGACGGCAAGAATGTTAGAGCGAGACATACTTGTACGTTATTTTTACGACCAAGCACTCAGCGCTCCGAAAGATGCTCGCGAAGCGATACTTATCGGCCAGAGACTCCAGCATGGTGGGATAGAGGCGTTGATTGATGAAGAGGATCTCTATCTGAATTCGCTAACCGTCCGCAGTACAATCGCTAATCGATGTTCTGTTGGTTATGCGGAGGTGCCTTGTGAGTTGAGCAACCTGTTAACGAACGGGTCTGGTACGTGCACAGGCAAGGACGTCGCTGAAGGGATTTGTAAATCGAGCTATAACGACTATGAAAGCCATGCTCTTTTCTGCTCGACTGCGGAGGTTACGGGCGGACTATGCAACGATAATAGCATTATTCCTACAAACAACTTACAAGTTGGGGCGGACAATTTTGATGAGAAATGGATAGCGGTGAGCGATGCGAGTAACTATATTCTGGCTGACGATGCTTCTTTGACGAAATATTACTATCTTTTGAGAGCTCGGTCTGTTGACGAAACGCAAACAACAGTGAGCGAACCAAGCTATGCGAAAGATGAGGGAATTTTGGGTAATGCTGAGATTGTTAGTGTACTGAATGCCCGGGATAATCTTTTGGGCACGCAAGTAGGAAGAATGGAAGGGGATGTTGAGTCTCTTTATCCGCTGCAAATTGACGGGACGAAGTCAGCGAGAATTGATGCGAACGTTAATGAGCTTTTTAGCGCCTCGTCAGCGAGTGCAACGTCGAAAGCGGCAACATACTTTTTTAATGTGCCGGAAGCTTTTCCCACGCAAGTATACAAAGCAGGTACGCTCGTTTATCCGCGACCCGAAACACGCTAAAACCGAGCTCCTGTGCTTCAAATTGAACGCATGAACGGGATGTCTATAAGTGCTTAAGGTGATTTTCGTGTCTTGCATACTTTCTGTTGCCCTGTGTGCAACGTTAGCTTTTTTTGGCTGGGAATTAATGCTTGATCAGACCGGACATAAAATTGTTCCTAATAAGCAATACGTCAAATATAAAACCAGTCACAAGCGCCTAGAAAAAGCTAGGCAACACCACACACTAAAAAAACAACAGATTAAGAAACGGTTTGTAAAGCGCGCTAGCCGCAGGGTATTAGCAAATTCAGTTGCTGCTTTTAGCCTTGGCACTATTGGTGTTTTAGCAACCACAGCTGGCATGGAGGTTTACCACTATTGTTCTGACATGCAGGCGCTGGGCGAATGGGAGTCCGTATTGCTCGGGACACCAGTCTCGGCCAGCAGCCTTTTTAACTGTTTAAAAGTAGAGTAAACGCACGCAACGGTGCAAACAAAATCAAATTATCAATGGCGCAACTTTTTAGCAAAGTATTGTATTGGCCGAGCTCACTGGTCACATTTAAGAAGCGTTTTAATTTCGATTCTTAACACAACTCCGTTTTGCAGCTAAAACTTGGTTATTTTCTTGTCAGTTTATGTCGACTAAATATTTTAATGAATTTTACTGAGAAAGAATCAAGGCTAATCGCAGTGTTGGTACTCGATTTATAGCGGTCGAAGCGAGGTCCTTCGTTCTATCTAACGTACCTAATTACAAAGATTGAAGACGCAGTGTCGCTAAGGTTTTTAACTCTTCCATCAATGCCAATGATTTTTCTTCAGGCAAATCCATGGCGATGCGAACCGCCATGCCGGCTGTATGCAAAAGCAAGGTGACTGCAGCATGAAGGGCTTCAAATGAATGTTGTGGATAAAAATCTCGAAGTTTTTCGCTTAATAATTTAGCGTTTATTTGAGTGTCTTCAGTATCGAGGTCTTTCAGTTGTTTATTTGCTTGCATACCTGCCCACAATGTCGCAAGCACCGGTTCTTCTTTAAATAGCGCATAAAACATATCAATGGTGTTGATGATACCCTGCTGCGCTTCCTTTTCGCTTTGCCATGATGCCACTTTTTCAGAGAGGTTCTGGCGAATCTGTTGAAAATAAGACTGCATAATAGCGGCCAGTATTGCGTTCTTGTCCGGAAAATATTGATAAATTGAGCTCAGCGCGACACCCGCATGCTTGGCAATTTCTCGCATGCTCACGGAATCATTTCCGCGTTCGCCAATTAGTGCTGTTGCGGCGCGGAGGATTTGTTCGTATTTTTCTTTACTACGTGCTTGGCTCGGGGTGCGCCGACTTTCAGGCATGAGTTTACTCATCTGTCAAAGCGCGTACTGTGGCCCATAGATGTGCACTAATGCAAGCTTTCATTATTTAATTGTTGCCCCGAATTTAAAAAATAACTTAAAATATGACTATTGATCATATTATTCGAGATTAGTGTATGTCCGATAGACGCGTTGCGATTATAGGTGCGGGTCCAGCAGGTTTGGCGACAGCGAGGGCCTTGAAGGCCTTGGCCATTCCGTTTGTGATTTACGAAAAACATGGAAATGTCGGTGGTATTTGGAATGCGGAAAGTGAAGGGAGCCCTATGTATGGTTCGGCGCATTTTATTTCTTCGCGCACCATGTCTGGGCATGAGGCGTTTCCAATGCCGGATGATTACCCCGATTATCCCTCAAATAAGCAGATCCTCGAGTACATTGAAAGTTTTGCGAAACATTACGGATTGCTCGAGCATATTGTATTTAATACGACTGTTGAAATTGTTGAAGAACAAAGCAGCGGTTGGAACCTTACAGTAGCGACGCGCAGTCAAGCGAGTGTCTCCGAATTCTTTTCGTGGGTGGTGTGCGCAAGTGGTACAAATTGGCATAAGAGCCAGCCTTATCTAAAAGGGCAAGAGTCTTTCTTAGGCCAAATACTGCATTCGGTCGATTATCATGATTCATCTAGTTTAACTGGGCAGCGTGTGCTGGTGGTCGGAGCTGGTAACTCGGGTATAGATATCGCTTGTGATGCTGCCTTTAAAGCTGAAAAGGCCTATTTGAGTTTGCGCAGGGGCTATCATTTTGTTCCGAAGCATATTTTTGGCATGCCGGCTGATGTGTTCGGCGCGCAATCTTCATGGATGCCAATGCGGTTACAGCAACTGATTTTTGGTGGTTTATTACGCCTGTTGAACGGTGACCTGAGCCGACTAGGTTTGCAAAAACCCGATCATCGCGTTTTGTCGAGCCACCCCATATTAAACTCGCAATTACTTCACTATTTACAGCATGGTGATATTACCGCTATGCATGATATTGATTATCTTGAC
>Ga0209494_1001264_pt1 | contig 11209 bp, 10 predicted proteins | sample EN1Hudseemescosm_FD_184628 | JGI IMG/M metagenome (GOLD analysis project Ga0209494, IMG submission 184628) | Methane-oxidizing microbial communities from mesocosms in the Hudson Canyon - EN1B Hudson Canyon (SPAdes) (version 2) | ecosystem: Environmental > Aquatic > Marine > Cold seeps | place... | reverse complement strand
AATCAAGAATTATATTAATATATTCACTCCAACCTTCTCTAGCAAGAGAAGGTTTAAAGTAAATTTATGCGATTGGCAAAGATTATGACCTTGGCTGTCCAAGAGGATCTGCCCCAATCATTCCAACCATCTGTTCAAGGTAGACTGAACTTCCCACTTTTTCAAGTTCTTGCTTAGCATTAATTAATCTTTCATTAATATTCAAGCGTTCAACCTCATCAACATAATTTGGAAATTTTGAAAAAGCTTCTAAACTATCGACATGTCTTTGCCACAAAGCAATATCTTTAGTTTGTTTTATTTGAAGACGTTCTAAATACCAATCAGATGCTAATAAGTTTTCTTTAGTAAATAATGCTCTAATCTCAGGATCATGAGCATCTTTCCCCTGATAGCTACCCGTTGCCATAATATGTAATAACGCATGTAATGGTGGACATGCATCGTTAATACTTCCATCATCAATATATTGTTGCGCAACCTTTTGCTGAGTTTCTACAATATTTTCAATACCGTCAACATAGTCATCTAGGTTCTGGGTTTCAGGCTTAAGGATATCTGCTGTTAATACAGCAGTAGGGTTATCAAATATTTTCCCCATAAATTCATGAACAAATTGCTCGGTAATTCGATAGCCTAATCGACTTGCCAACACTGTTTTACCATTATGCTCAAAGTCTTTTAACTCTTCCATCAACCCCTGCTCAATTAAATAAGCAGGATCTCTTTCTTTTGTTTTTAAACGCGTCCAAATTTCAGGAACCAATAAACTAATATCATGATCAACCCTTACATGAGAACCAATATGTCCAGCTGAACTAGAAAAACCAGGGTAACCAGTCAAGATAAAAGAAACCAGTGCATTATTTAAATCAGCCGTTGCTCTTAATGCATTAAAAGGCCCTTTAGTTAATGCGCCTTCACTCCCTGCACCTGTTGTTGAAGGTGATTTACCTGTTAAGGAGCTAATAAAATCCATAAACAACTCAGGTAGCTGTTGATAATGAATGGGGTTATAAACAGCCAAAGCACGGATACCAGGTTCTGGTGGATTATTACGTCGTCCAACAAGAACGGCAGTTACTGGATGTATAATTTCATCTTGTAATGGAATCTTACGATGTAGTCTTATACCCAAATCAGCCAAATATTTACGAACAGGATTTACTACATCTGCTCGTCTTTCTAAATAGCGTGGGTTTTTAGTAGGCTTACCATCAACAAGACGAGGATGAGCTGATGAAACCACATACCCTGAGCCTTCTGTATATACATCATCCAATAAATCATGCATAGGTTGAGTAAACTTAGACATTGTTAATACATCTTCAGTTACTTCAGCCAAACTTTCCCCTGACAAAGGTTCATAGTTAGCAATAAAATTATCAGGCCCAGCCATATTAAATTCAGTCTGCCTATCGTAACCGGGGATAACTGCATCATCAGGACGCTGAAATAATCGATATTCACAGTTAGTTGTTAATTTTACGCTTCCAAAAGGTTCACTATCTGCGTTATAGCCCGTCACTATTGAAGCTGGTACAACGACAGAGGCTGTAATATCATCTTCCATCTGAATTTTTTCAGCAGGGTAGAAGTCTTGTCTTACTTTAAATGTTCTCCAACCACCTTCTTCATTGAACCCTACTCTTAAAAAACTGGCAATAATTTGTCGACCTTCAAATTTAAGGTCATGCCCAGGTGAACCATCAACAATATCAGCAGAGAAATAAGTTCTCCAATCTTCACCCCAATCTACGTGGTAAAAACGTTTAATTAATAATACTAAGGCTCGAATATACGGTGGAATTTCTTTTAACCACTCATTAAATTCATCTGTGTAAACTGTGGTGGGCGTTAATAGTTTAATGACTGAGCCCAAACTTCTATCAACACTTAATAATGCACGACTAGCTGGCTTATCTTTCTGATCAGTTTTATCTTTGAATCTATCACTGTAATTTCTATCAAAAATCACCTGAACTCTATCTAAATCTTTATTCAAATCACTTACAAATAATGAATTGTAAATAACAGCATCACTGATTGATTTAGATATTTCAGATTTTCCTCCACCAGAAACAGTACTTGGCTTATGACAAAAAGCACCTTCAGCTGCTGTTCCCACTATTCGCCACGAGGGAGCTGCTGGATGCTTTACTAACTCTAATTTATAACCATTTGGTTTTACATATACCTTTCCTGGCTCTAACCTTAAGAAAGATTTTTTCTTATCTGAATTCCAAGTTAATTTATCATTTTTCCAAGAAATACCTTGACTCATTACATCCATTTTTACATCTTGAGGGACATAAACTATCTCTGGGTGTAACTTATCAATAGCATAGCCTTCTGGCATGACTTGCATTAACTCGCCATAATTTTTAACAAGGTCTTTAAAACTAAAGCCTTCTTCTTTACTGGCACCACCGGCACCGTACTCATTACCATGATTCTGGCAATGGAATGCTAATGCACCACCTGCATGCTCTTCTTCTGCAAAGCCATAAAGATTTGCGGCATATCCAATTTGGGTTTTAACTTCTTTTTTACAATAGCCGAAATAGTTATCCGCCAATATAGTGACAATAACGCCACGTTCATCTCTAGTTGTTAATTTAAATGCTTGGCCATCGTTATAAAGCTCATTTTCATTTTTCCAGCACATTCCATCTTTGCGCTGTCTTTCCGTCGCATCATCCCATTGCGGTAAATTTAATTCTTTTTTAGTTAATTTAACTAAATGGGGCGCTAAAATCACACAACCACTTTGGCCAGTCCAATGTTCTACATCTAACGCAGCATCAAACTCTGGTAAAGCAGGGTTACCACCATTACCAAAAATACTTTCTACAAAATCCAGGTTACTTACTAAAGTTCCTGGAGCAAAAAAGCGAATTTCCATGCTTTTTTGTTCTGAAATCCCAGGAATAGCAGGACAAACAGCAGGCCTTAACAATAAAGAAGTAAACATATAAGCAGGCGATTCCTCATTTGCTGTATATGGCAACATAGTCATTTCTTTAGGTGGGTTTAAGGCATGTGCCAACACCGCAGCTGTTGTTTGCTTAGGGACTTCTTTTTTATCACCCGGAACAGGTAGTCCACCGGCAGTAACATGAAATGAACCTTTAGTCGTTCTTCTATCACTGGCTGGGTTATGTAGCACTCCTTGCTTTATGCGATAACTTGATACACATTCAGACTTAAAAGTATCTTTCCCTGCCGGCAAAGATAATTCTCTTGCTATGCCATGACGATCTAATTCAAATGTCAGTGTTGGTAATGTTGGTACGCTATCTAAATTTAGGTCAGCAAAATAGCTATCCAAGAAATCTTGTATTCTTTTATCAGCAGGGTAATGATAGGAATCTAGCTGCCGACTTTTTTCAACAAAACTACGCAGCATATCATCCGCAGTAGCCATAAAATCAACAGAGTCACCTTGTAAACATGTAGGTTGACCGCAAGAAGCCAATTTAAGGTTAATATACAAATGTAGCTTTTGATGTATTAAATCAGAGTCTTCCTCTGAAACATTCAAACCCAAGGCTTGTGATAAATTCACTTTTTTTCTCCTGATACGCAATCTTAAAATAAGAGTGCAATTTAATATTGAATAACTTTACTATTTAATATACTTCATATTACTCATTTAACAAGTTTTTACCTATAATTTATGCTTCCAAAAGCAACTAATACACCCCTAATAGCTAATATTTGTTAATAAAATATTACAAATCAATTATGTAGACCTTTACAATGTCTGTCATACATAATAATGGAAGCACAAACTCCTAAATTAAGTGACTGTGGCGTATCTATTTTCACAAACTGTAAATAAGCAGTTTTACTATACTTGCCCACAAACTCTGTCGGTATATCTTTATTCAAGACAACAAAATATTGCTTAAGTTCTTGCAAATCAGATTTAGTAATACCTTTGGCTTCTCTACCCAATAGATAAGTAGCATTTTCTGGGTGCTTAAATTCTCGAAGGTCTGAAGACTCATCCATTGATTCAACTACAACTAAAGTCGTTTGTGCCGGTAGATGCTGTAAAAAATCAGCTAAGCTATCAAAATAAATTAATGTAATGGTTGATATGCCATCTTGCGTATTCATTTGATGAGAGAATTTATGAATATTGCCTTTATATTGATCCTTTATAAAGCCGCCAATAACAAAAATACTATTAACAGAAAGATTTTGTCCACTCCTGATGATAGTGGCTAAATTGGCTCTATTTTTGGGTTCTAGCAGGACTATATTCATATATTAAAATCAAGCAACTCTCGAATTAAAGCTGTTGCATAGCTTCCAGAAGGTAATGAGAATTTAAGTGATAAGGTTGATTCATCCTGAAACTCCCATTGTAAATTGTTAACCATGACTCTTAAGGCTCTACGTGCAGATCTCAAATCTAATTTTAGCAAGCCATCGGCTAATGCCTGGTTTTCATTAACAATTGAGGCTTCAATTTCCAAAGCCTCTGTGTCGACTTCACTTTCACCTTTGCCAAACATCATTCCTGTTGGATGAATTTCACCTTTTTTTACACGTTCCAATACAGAATCATCAAGTTGTTCTGCTTTAAAATAACTATTCGATTTATCAAAAATAAACACATCTCCATTCAGTGCTTGATTCCAATTATCGCTGGCAATTCTTTTGGCTAGTAATTGATTAAACAAATACGATCGTGCGGCTGATAAATAAATACTTCGCTGCTCTCTTTTTACTTTAGCGCCATTAAATAATTCTAAAGCTTTATTTACATTTTGTCCTTGTCGGCCAAATCGCTGCTCTCCAAAATAATTAGGAAAACCATCGTTTTTTATTTTCTGAAGTTGCTGTTCTAGTTGAGTCCTATCACCACTCCACTGTTTAATCGTTATTTCAAAATCATTTCCCGATAATACACCACGCTTAAGTTTTCTTGCGTGTCGATGTACTTGTAAGACTTTAATAGTTTCTACACCGAGCTGTTGCCAATCAGGATCAGCCTTACCGGGCAACCAAACACTAAACCATTGCGTTGTAATAGCGTGACGATCTTTTAAGCCTGCAAAACTTACATCTCTTTGTCTAACACCAGCAAATCGAGCTAATAACCTTGCAACATATTCTGTATTTTCTCCACTCTTTTCTATTTGTAAAAAAACATGCTCACCAGTCCCTTCGGGTTGAAAAGACAGCTGTTCGTTAACAATAAAGTCCGCAGGCATTGTTTTAAACTTGCCCTGACTATGAGGCCCACCGTATACAGTAGGCCATTGAGGTAATTGAATTGTTGCTTGATTATCTTTTATCATTCTTTAAATTTGTTTTAATGTAACTATTCGGTGTAAAAATATCGAAAAATAACGAATTGATTTTAATCACACAAAGGCACTGAGACACGAAGAAGAGAGGTGCTTTCCTCTGTGTCTCAGTGCCTTTGTGTGAATTAATCATCATTTGTTATTCAACAAGTTACGTTTAAATACTATAAGCGAAAGTTTATTCACATTTTACTTGCTAGCCATAATCTTAACCTTAGGCCTATTTCACTGGTATAGCCTGTAGTTGTTAAGACTATCTCACCAGTTTTATTTAAAAAGAAAATAGAAGGTACTCCCCGAGCTTGATATTGATTGGCTATATTTCCCGCTGGGTCATTAACCACTTCCCATATCAACGATTTTTCATTTAAGTAATTCTGTACAGCATTTTTATCACCTGATTTAACAGCAACCGTTAACACAGGGTAATCCTCTGTAATTTGAGATAAAGGTTGCTGCATCATTTTACAAACACCACACCACTCAGCCCAAAAATAAATAATGGCTGGGCCTTGGCTAATCATCTGCATTGCATCTTGCTGTGAAAAAGTTTGTTGATTAATAATAGGCGGTTTCCCCATTTTTAAACCATGGTTCATTAAAAATTGTCCAGAAAAAATAATGATAAACACAACACTATAAAAAGCTATTTTTTTAATATTAGACTTCATCATAAACCCTGCATAATACTTCGCCCATTTTGCTTTAACCAGAGTCTATGTTTTTTGTAATCTGGACAATGTTTTTCAACTAGATTCCAAAAATTAGCAGAATGGTTTCTTTCCTTAATATGGCACAGCTCATGAATAACCACATATTCCATTACTTTTTCTGGCGCTAATATTAATAACCAATTTAAATTAATATCATTATGGATTCCACAACTACCCCATCGACTCTTTTGAGTTTTTATTCTGACAAACCTTGGATATAAGTTATATTTTTGTGCATAATTATCAACCATTTTTTTAACTTCTTCAGCTGCCTTATTTTTCATCCAGTCAATTAATGCAAGTCTGATTAATGCATGCTTATCTCCATCAACAATAGACACGGGGATATACAGCATAAAAACCTGATTATCGAATATAACTTTTATTCGTTTTGATGAGCTATCATGAAGCTGTATTTGTCTTTGCTCCCCCATAAAAGGAATAGTCACTCCTTGATCGTATTTTTCTGGAGCTAAGCGTTTTATCTGTTCTTTATTTTTTTTAATTTTATCCGTTGCAGATAAAACCCATTGTTCGTTTAATTTAACAAAGTCATGTATTTTCCGTTCTGATACACGTAAAGGCGCAACAACTTCTATTTTTTCTGTCGTTACTGTAATACGTGTTTTTTTGGCCCGCTGACTACGGCGGATAGTGTAATTAAAAGCGAGTGTATTGATGAGAGTTCCTGATTATTCCAATGAATGATCCAGCATTCTTTGTTTAAGGTCTGCCCATAAACTTAAACGCCCAGAGCTTCCTACTTTTTTGCCGCCACCTCTTGATTTAGCAAGCCATAAACCTGAACCATTGAAGCTATAAACGGGTAATAAGTCTTTACGTTTTGATGCTTTTTTTATTGCTGGAATTAAATTATCTAAAACTACCGGGATAGCTCTAGGAGTTGAAAAATACGTTAAAACCATATGTGCTTGATTTAGCTCTATAGCTTTAACATAAGTAATTCTCATTTTCTTATCATCAACCCCTAATTCAATTAAGGTAAAGTATTTGGCAATGGAATAATCTTCACAGTCTCCCTGACCTTGAAAAAGTAATTCCATCGGGGTTGCCCAGTAATCTTTTACCCCCCACAACCAAATATCATCAACAAACTCTATATGCTGATTAAAAAAATCATTAACCAGTTTTAATTTTTGTTGCTCGGGTAGTAACTTTGCGGTCTGCATCAATTTTTGCCATTGCTCTACTCTTGAAGATGCTTCATAACCATACTTTTGTTTTACTTTATTTAATAGTTCTGGACTAATATCTAATGCAGCTATTACAGTGCATATACTAAAAGCTAAAACTAATACAATCCCACTACCTTTTAAAAAAGTATTTTGTATTGTTAATTTAGTACCGTGTAAAGTCACTTTAACGTCTACCGACTAACACCTGTAATTCCAATTTTTTTCATACAAGCAAAATCATCCTCAGTATTAATATTTTCAGCCAAAATATTAATACTCAATAATTCACCGATACTTTTCATCCCTTCTACAAATTCCTTTTTCTCGTCATCATCAGCTACACCTTGGCTTAAATCCCTAGCTAACCGAATAAAATCAGGTTTTAATTGTTTAACTGATTCGACTGATAAAGATTGCGTTTCAAAACGTTTAATCATAACTCTCATATTTAATTTATGAACAAATTCTATAAATTCTTTATAAGATGCCATATCTTTTGCTATTGCATAAGCAGACAGGTTAAAAACTAATTGCTGAGAAATGTTTTGTTTTTGACCCACTAAGTTCACTAGCCACTCACGAAAATCACTATTTTTAATTGTTCTGGTGGCTATATTAATAGCGACTGGGTAATCAATGTTTTCTGTTTCAATATAATCAATCACCTTTAATATAACGCCCTTATCAAGTTCTATTATTTTCTCAAACTTTTCAGCAATAGAAATAAATGTCCCTATTGCCAGAGTATTGCCTTTTTCATCTTCAGCTTTAGTAAAAGCTTCTTCCATTACTATTAGTTGAGTCTCAAAACCTTTAACTTTACTAATAAATATTACACTGTATTTTTGTTTATCAATAATATCAAAGACGCGTGTTTTCCATTCTGCAATACCAATGGCTGGGTCATCTCCCGCCCTTACATAGTAACTATTAGCACCAATCAATTGTGCTTGTTCATAAGCCTCTTTAGCGGCTAATAAAATATTCTCTGTCGAGTCAATAGGGTTAAAAGGAACAACACCTATGTGAGCAATATCAGGCTTGTCATATTGCTCACCTAGTTCAGAAAAGGCGGCACTTAACCTTTTAGCAAACAACTCAACTCGTGGTAAATTGATCTGCTTAATTAATAAAACAAATTCTGCTCCCACGAAACGATAAACCAATATTTCACCCCAATCATTTTTTGCCGCATTCTCTTTTAAAACCAATGCAAAGTCTTTTAAAAAGCTATCAATAGCATCTGTACCTAACTCTTTTACAAGACCCGATAAGCCATCAATCTTTATCATCATGATATAAGCATCAATATCAGTATCTGCAATAAATAATTGCTTCATTTCCGTTTGAAAAGCACTTTTCTTTTTCAGCCCAGTCAATTCATCTTGTTGAAGCTTTGTACCTACACTTTCTAATTTAAGGTTTAAGTTTCTTATAGCTGCTTCAATTTTCTTGGACATCATATTCATTGATACCGTGACATTTCTCACTTCTGTCGTCCAAGGCAGTTTATCTATCGTTTCAAACTTACCATCAGCAAGTGTGCCAGCCATTTTTTCAATTGTTTTTAAAGGCGATAAAGTCACCCTTAAAACTAGCAGTAACAACCCCATGGCAATAATCAAAGTAATCAATGAATAATAAAAACTATTTTGTGCCTGTTGATATAGTTTCAGATAGCCATTTCCTGGATTAATTGTTACATAAACCACACCACTGATATTCCATCCAGCATTTATCTCACTGCCTGCACTTGCTTGCTTCATGGGTATCATTTCGATAAACCAATTGGGCACACCTTCAAATTCTATTTTATTGGATAAGGTAACCAGCGGCTTTTCATCGACACTGAGCAATTTGATTTCTTGATAATATCCCATATCAAAAATAGCATTCATCATCGTTTCAATAACAGGGTCTGTCTCATTTACCATATAAGGACTAAGAGACAAGCCTAATGAAGTCGCTGTATCTTGAGCATGAACTTCCGCTTCACTTTCTAAATAAGCTTTAATGTTATTAACACTTAAAACAAAATTAACACTAAATATCATTAAAAATAGCGCTGAAATAAGTAATAAAAGTTGCTTGGATAGAGTCATACTCAAAAATTCCTTATTGATTCATCATATGGTGAGCTAGCTGATCCAAAGATTCCAATAGTGCTTTCTTCAAATCTTCATCCATTTCTAGCTCAGACATCGCTTTGTTCATACAAATCATCCATTGATCACTTTCTGATTGCCCTATAGCAAAAGGCAAATGACGCCGTCTTAACATTGGATGCCCAAATTCTTGTATAAATAAGTCTGGACCACCTAACCAGCCAGATAAAAACTTAAACAATTTATCTTTTGCATTCGATAAGCTTTCGGCGTGAATTTTTCTGATACCCTGTACTTCAGGTAAGGTATCCATATAAAAATAAAATCGATCAACCAAACTTAAAACTGTCGCTTCCCCACCCATTAATTCATAAGGTGTTATTACTGATTTTTCTGTCATATTCCCAGTTAATGGCTATTATTTAAAAACACTTACAAAACAGATGAAACTCTTGTAAGATTGCGGTGTCAATTTTAGGTTAAGAGTGTGATGATAATCAATCTATTCCGTCTTACTTTAAATGATTTCTATTAAAAATCACTCTATAATTAAAAATCAATATTTTAAGAGACTATCCAAACTTTAAAACAATCAAAAAATATTTTGATTTAGTTTTATATTCCCGGATAGTTTTATAGTATTAATCCACATAAGGAAAACACAATGAGAATACAGACTGCTAACGCACGCCCACAAGCGAGCATTTTATCAACCAATAAAATGCTAAAAAATACATATATGTTATTGTCTATGACATTACTTTTTAGTGCTGCAACAGCTGGCCTTGCGATGGTTTTTAATTTACCTCACCCTGGTATGATTATTACTATGGTCGCTTATTTCGGCTTACTGTTTCTGACAAGTAAGTTCAGCAATAGTTCTTTAGGCTTGGTTTTTGTTTTTGCTTTAACAGGTTTTATGGGACTGACTCTAGGACCTATTTTAAATATGTACCTTAATGCATTTAGTAATGGTCATGAGTTAATTATGACTGCATTAGGTGGAACAGGTGTTATTTTCCTTGGTCTTTCAGGATATGCTCTAACAACACGTAAAGATTTTAGCTTTCTTGGCGGGTTCTTAATGGTTGGCATTTTAGTTGCCTTTTTAGCAGGCATAGGTGCAATGTTCTTTGCTATCCCAGCGCTTTCATTGGCTGTATCAGCAATGTTCATCTTATTGATGTCAGCAATGATTTTGTACCAAACTAGCGCAATCATTCATGGTGGAGAAACAAATTACATTATGGCGACAGTATCGCTATATATTTCAATCTACAACTTATTCTTAAGTTTATTACAACTACTCGCTGCTTTTAGCGGTGATGATTAAGATTGATTAATAAAATGTAACAAAAAAAGCCTGATTGTTGAATAACAATCAGGCTTTTTTTATTTATTGCCATGTAACCTTATCAACAACACCGCTTCATCCTGACTTAATCCACACTGTTTAGTTAACTCATCTACACTCGCACCGTTTCGAACACGTTGAATTGCATCATCATAAGAGTGGGGTTGTGACGGAGTTGAAACTGTCTGCGGTTCGTGTTGTTTAAAGTCTGTTACTTTATTCACAATTTCTGTCAATTGATCATGGCTATCGACCAATCTATTATCTACTGAAACAGCGGCTGTACATAAACCTGCAATATCCTTATTATTTCGTTCTATTTCACTGCTAAGGATAGTAATTTGCTGCTTAAGCTTTTTATATTCAATAATTAACCAGACAAGTACTATAACGATACTAACAATTATGACTATTGCGATTATTAATAAAACTTCATTCATTAAACAATTTCATCAATATGTTGTACTTGTTCACTTGAATCATCATCCTTACTATCTTTATCTTTCGGAGCTGATTG
>Ga0209494_1001256_pt1 | contig 11222 bp, 9 predicted proteins | sample EN1Hudseemescosm_FD_184628 | JGI IMG/M metagenome (GOLD analysis project Ga0209494, IMG submission 184628) | Methane-oxidizing microbial communities from mesocosms in the Hudson Canyon - EN1B Hudson Canyon (SPAdes) (version 2) | ecosystem: Environmental > Aquatic > Marine > Cold seeps | place... | reverse complement strand
AATGAAAAATAATATGGGAATAGTAAGCTATGACACAACACAGTACCTTTGAAGATGCTCTTTTTCGTCTTAAATCATTGGCTGAATTAGCCAATCTAAACCATGAAGTCATTGAAGCCTTACTTCATCCTAAACAAATGATGGAGGTCAGTTTACCTCTCCGTATGGATGATGGTTCGAAAAAATATTATTCAGCTTATCGTTGTCGTTACAATAATTACCTCGGGCCAACTAAAGGCGGAGTACGCTTTCACCCCAATGTAAATGAAGATGAAGTTAAAGCGCTCGCTTTATGGATGACGATTAAATGTGCTGTCGTTGGTCTACCTTTTGGCGGTGCAAAGGGCGGAATCACTGTTAACCCAAAAGAATTATCCCCCATGGAGCTAGAACGTTTATCTCGCGCTTACATGCGAGGGTTTGCTGATTTCATTGGTCCTCATCTTGATATTCCTGCACCGGATGTTTATACCAACTCCCGTATTATGGGCTGGATGATGGCTGAATATGAAAGCATTCATCGAACCCATGCACCTGATGTTATTACCGGTAAACCCATTGAATTAGGCGGTAGTTTAGGTCGTGATGATGCTACAGGCCGAGGTGCTTATTTATGCACTTTAGAATTAATCAAAAAGATGGGCTGGACTCTAACTGATATCAAAGTGGCTGTGCAGGGATTTGGTAATGGGGGCTACCATGTAGCTAGATTACTCCAACAAGCCGGTTGTAAAATTGTGGCTGTTAGTGATTCTCAAGGAGCTGTTTACTCTGAATCCGGTTTTGATATTGAAAGCTTGTGGCAAGAAAAGCAGCAATCAAAACAAATTAAGGGTGTGTACTGTGATGATTCTGTCTGTGGCATCATTGAACATTCCACAATCACTAACGAACAATTACTCGCTTTAGATGTAGATATTCTAATCCCTGCAGCATTAGAAGGTGTGATTACTAAACACAATGCTAAAGATATAAAAGCTAAAGCAATCGTTGAAATTGCTAATGGACCCATTTTATTTGAAGCTGACGATATTATAAATACCAAAGGCATTAAAGTTATTCCTGATGTGCTCGCCAATGCAGGAGGGGTAACCGTTAGTTATTTTGAATGGATCCAAAATAGAAGCGGTCAATCTTGGTCACTTGAAAAAGTACAATCACAGCTTAAAGAAAAAATGACATCTGCATTCGATACAGTATGGACTTTAGCTGAAAATGATGCCCTCACACTTCGTGAAGCAGCGTATGTGAATGCATTGAAAAAAATAAGCCGCGTTATTGAAGCTCAGGGCACACGGCAGTATTTTGTCAGTCGTTAGTCAAGCTAAACGCTGGATAAAGTAAGTCATCGTCATTCCCGCATGTTGTTAGCGGGAATCTAGTGATTTAAAAAACCTACCGGAATGACTCGCTTTGGTTCACATTGAACAATTTTTTACCTTAGCCAAAAATCAACTTAGTTACATCAAATCAATAGGATCAACATCAATTGACCATCGTACTTTTCTAGCTAACTTAAGTGCTGAAATCGCTTGAATATAGTGGTCTAATAGTTGATGAATGGGTTTTCTATTAGGTGATGATAATAAAAGTTGTGCTCGATATCGCCCTGCCCGTTTTTCCATAATCGCAGGAACAGGCCCCATTACAAGCACTTCTTGTTGACCGTGTTGATTCAAAATAGCTAAAACCTCTGTTAAAAACAGCATTGCTAATTGTTCTTGTTTATCTTCAGCACGAATAATACATAAAGATCCAACAGGAGGCATTGCCATCAAAGCACGCTCTTTTAGTATTTTTTTCGCAGTAAAACTATAACCGTGTTGAATTAAATCATCCCAAAATGAATGATCAGGCTGATGTGTTTGAATAAACACCTCACCAGGCTTTTCACCTCGCCCTGCTCGCCCCGTTACTTGCACAATTAATTGAGCTAAACTTTCTGTAGCGCGAAAATCAGCACTCAACAAACCTTGATCGGCATCTAAAACCCCAACCAAAGTGACATCATGAAAATCATGTCCCTTTGCTAACATTTGAGTACCAACGAGTATTTTTGCTCCACCTTGATGAATATCTTCAACCATATCAGCAAAGGCAGTAACTCTTTGTGTTGAATCACGATCTATTCTTAAAACAGGTGTTTCAGGAAAGTAACGCTGTAAAGTAAGTTCTATCTGCTCAGTTCCTGCACCATAGGTATTAAGATCTGGAGCTTGGCACTTTGGACATTGCGTTGGTAAACGTTGAATCAAACCACAATGATGGCAACACAACGTGTTTCGACTTTGGTGGACAATCATTTTGGCATCACAATGAGAACACGTCGCCTGCCAATTACACTCATGGCACATTAAAACGGGGGCAAAACCACGTCTATTTATAAATAATAAAACTTGGTTATCAAGATCCAATTGTTTTTTAATGGCTTTATATAAAACACTGGAGACACCATTATCTGCTTTAGGGCCTGCACTATCTACAATATGAACCTTAGGTAAAGTAGCACCTGTTGCCCGTTCGTTTAATTCAAGAAATTTATAACGTTTTTGATCCACATGGTACAAACTTTCTAATGAGGGCGTTGCACTTCCTAAAACAATAGCAATATTTTCTCTTTTTGCTCTTATTAAGGCCACGTTTCGTGCATGGTAGCGAAGACCATCTTGCTGTTTGTATGAGGCATCATGTTCTTCATCCATGATAATAAGACCCAACTCTTTCGTTGGGGTGAATACTGCTGATCGGGTCCCAATAATGATATCAGCAATACCTTCTCTAGCTAATAACCATGATTGTTTTCTTTCACCATCAGAGATAGCCGAATTTAAAACAACAATATTTACAGCTAATCGTTGCTTAAATCTAGCAACAAACTGTGTAGTTAATCCAATTTCAGGGATTAAAATAAGGACTTGTTTACCTTCTCTAACACTTTTTTCAGCAAGTTCGATATAGACTTCTGTTTTACCACTTCCTGTAATGCCTTGCAGTAAAAAAGGCATAAAGTTATCACGATATTTCCAAACCGAATCTACGGCTAATTGTTGTTGTTTATTTAGCAAGCATGTTGGCTGCAAATTTGAGGTGATGGGGGTTGTTTTAATTTGGTCTTGTTGTTTAATCAATCCCCTTTGTTCAAGAGAGACTAACGAAGAACGACAGTTCCCTAACTGTTGGTAAAGTTCACTTTGAATTAATCCTTTTGGATTCAATGCTAATAAATCGATTATTTGTTGTTGTTTTTTACCTACTTTATCAAGAAGTTCTGGTTTATTTACCTTCCATAATACTTCTGTTTTAAATTCTAAGGCTTCACCATTGCGTATTTTTTTAGGCAGTACGGTTTGAAAACAATCGCCTAAAGGATGATGGTAGTAATGACTTAACCATAATGTAAGTGATATTAAATCAGGTGGAATAATTGGATGTTGATCTAAACATTCCACAATCTGTTTTAGTTTTGATGTATCTATTTTCTTATCTATTTTTGTTGAATCGACAATTATGCCAATTAATTCTCTAGATCCAAAAGGGACGCGAACGCGACAACCTATTTGCCAAGAAGAGTTTGAATTATCTGTTAGATAATCGAAATTTAACCTAAGTGGACAAGGTATTGATATTTGAAGAATGCGTTTCATATAAACATATATATAGTATTTAAAAGATTATGATGTTGATGATTGTTCTCTGTGGGTATGTGGATAACGTGTTTTATTTTAGTGTAATCAGTAATTTAAAATTAATAATATTGTGTTCAAAGTGAATGGTGAATGCCATTATACCTGTTGATAACAGGAAGACTTATCCACAGCTAAAGTTATCCACAGTTTGTGATCAGATTTATAAAGCCTTTATACAGGAGTTGTATTTTCACCTTCTACTTGCTCTCTTGTTAAGGTTTCTCGTTCAAGATGTAGTGATTCAAAATGAATTAATGCCTTAACTGCTTGTTGATTTATGCGTCTGATCTGGCTAATTGAAGCAAGTGTTTTATCCATTTTAGCGATTGATAATGAACCTTCAGCACCCCTTCTCAGGAGTAATGATTTTAATGTTTGGTATTCAGCTTCTAAAATAGATAAAACGTGTTGTAACTCGGTACTTTGAATGGTGTTTTCGCCTATTTTAGCTTGTTTTAAAAGATGAATACTGTTTTTGTAAAATTCATTTATCTGTTGTTGGATTGAGGTATTAATTGCTGTTGCGACTTGTTTTTTTGCTGTATTGATTAGAACAGATAGTTCAGAAATTGAATCATAATATTGTGCAACACGTATAAGCACAGGGAGTTTTTCTGAAATATCTTCCGTTAAATTTTGAGTGTATAACTGTGTGGTGTAATCACCTATAGCGATGGTTAACCGTTTAACCACGATTTCCTTGTTAGCCATATCGTTGGTACTGACTTCAAAGTTAATGCTGTCTTTCGCCATTGCAAGAGAATAACTACATACCCGTTCTATTTCACGGCTTAATGCATGTAAAGCTAATGAAGGTAGCGTCAGGGTGTTTTTATCAAGATATTTAGGTTTACCATCATCTTCTCCTTTTGTTTTGAATCGTTTTTTTAACCATTTAACGAGAATATTAGCTATTGGCCACACTAATAACACACCTAATACATTAAATATGGTGTGAAACAAAGCAAGCGTTAATGTAGGTGAATCACTTAAGCCGAAGTAGTTTTGATTAAATAGAATAAAAGTTAATAAGGGGGAAATTAAAATAAGAGAAACAACAGCGGTGAACACATTAAAAATAACATGACTGGCAACAACTCGTTTAGCAATAGGGTTTGTACCGAAAGATGAAAATATGGCGGTGGTTGTGCTACCCAAGTTACTACCAATAACAATAGCTGCAGCAGGTAGTAAAGTCATTACACCCCCTGCTAAAGCCGTTAAAGTAATGGCAAGGGTGACACTTGAAGACTGAACTAAGACGGTAATTAAAAAACCAAATCCGGTATAGGTTAGGATATCTTGCCAACTATCAGCACCGCCACTTACAAGTGATATATTGGTCCCTAATTCAGAAAAAGTATCTTTTAAAACATCGATACCTAAAAAGAGTATTCCAAAACCAACAAGGGCTTGACCAAAAGCACCAATACGAGAATCGTTTTTTGATAATTTAATGATCATGCCTATACCTATCATTGGTAAAGCAAAGGTACTTATTTTAAAATTAAAGCCAATTAGAGTTACCAGCCAACCTGTGGTAGTGGTGCCTATATTACTGCCAAAAACTATCCAGATAGCCCGTTTAAGGCTTAATAGTCCAGCATTGGTAAAGCCAATCGTGGCAACAGTGACTGCGCCAGAAGATTGCACTAAGCCCGTTAAAAATATACCTACACTTAAACCTCGCAGGCGAGTATCAGTCCAATGATGGAGGAAATGATTAAGTGCATTGCCGGCCGCCATTTTTAGGCCATCAGACATTAACCACATACCAAGTAGAAATAAACCTAAACCACCAATACCTGCGCTTATCATTGATAAAACAGACATAGAAATAAAAACAACCTTAAATTAAAGTGTATTGAGTAGGAATAATACCTGAAAATTACGTTATGCTATTAATCTATTTTATGATGAGATTATATCCGTGAAGTTAGCCATTATTGTTGCAACAGATCAGAAAAACGTAATTGGTAAAGACAATGATTTGCCATGGAAGTTATCTGCTGATTTGCAGTATTTTCGCCGAGTCACAATGGGTAAACCGCTCATTATGGGGCGTAATACTCATGAATCTATAGGCCGAGCTCTGCCTGGCCGAAAAAACATTATTGTGACCAGTGATGTGAACTATGACTCGGAGGGGTGCTGTGTTGTGCATTCTTTAGATGAGGCGATAAAAGAATGTGATGATGCTGAAGAGGTAATGGTGATGGGGGGCGCTTCACTATATACGCAGTTATTGCCACAGGCGGAACGTTTATATCTTACCCAAGTGCACGCTAGTCTAGAAGGTGATACATGGTTTCCAGACTGGCAGCACTCAGATTGGCAAGAAGTGAGCCGAGAAGATCACTCAGCTGATGAAAAGAATGAGTATTCGTACAGCTTTATTGTTTACGAGCGACTTTAATCAGAGGTTAAAATTCGTAGTGCAGCTTGAGTATGCTCGGCTGCTTCATGGCCAAGATCAGTTAAATAACCACCATCTGCGCTATCCACTAAACCTTTTTCATGTAAACGTTGAATAGCACTAATAAGACCTTCACGGGCAGTATGATGTACTTTAATACCTTCTTGAGTACTGTCTAAATTGTAGCGGAGTAATAATTCGATTTCATCAACTAAAGCTTGTTGAATTGCCATAATGGTACCTTTTTTATTTACTGATTAACGATAGATATATCCTACTCTTATCAGCAATAAAAGCTATGGATTTTTTAGTTTTATGCAGATGTGTAGGGTGATTTCTTGGTAGATTATTATTCTATTATTTTAGGTTCTACAGCTGATGATGTAGCGTCTTTTAATACATTAGCTACAATATCAAATACATGAGGATCAAAGAAATGAATCATTTTTTCAGCCATCATGAATAATGTTTTTTCTGTACTGATTAAATCGTGACGACTGTGATGGCTTGTTAAAGTATCAAAAGCATCGATAATACCAATAATGCGTGAGGCGAGAGGTATATTCTCCCCTTTTAGGCTATAAGGATAACCTGAACCATCATAATATTCATGATGATGACGGATTATTTCTGCTACTTTATGAGCATCGGGAATATCTAGTTTTTCAGTTATATTAGCGCCTATAAGCGCGTGACTTCTCATCAATTCACGTTGAGAATCCGATAAGTTTTTTTGGTTGAGTAAAATCTCATTAGGGACACCTAGTTCACCTATATCATGGAAAAGAGCGGCTGTTTCTAATTGATAAAGCGATTCATCATCTAAGCCAAGTAGAACACCCGCCTGAACAGCAATATTGGCTACTCGTTCGCAATGAAGTTGAGTCTCTTTATCCCGATGTTGTAGGGTAATTAAGGCCTCAGCTGTTTTATAGCTCATCTTGAGAGAATGACCTTGTTCCATAAAATATGTACCAGCAATTATGATGCCTTAATATTAGCAAGGATAGCCAAACTTTAACACCTGTCTAATTTGAACTTTATCAACTCTCTGGTATCTTCCTTAGCTAAGTATGATCTTAGTCACTTTTTGAGCACTATAACTATGACTGTTGAACAGTTAAAAATACAATTATTTGAACTACACCAAAATAAATTATTCGAATTCACGGTAATAAGTATTATCGTATTTTCTGCCCTAATTACAGGTGCGAAAACCTATGATATTGGCTCCACTATGGCTGATATTGTTCTGTGGATGGATATGTTTATCACCGTATTCTTCCTTGCCGAAATACTTATTCGTCTAGCCTCAGAACCTCGATTTTTTGATTTTTTCAAAAAGGGCTGGAATATTTTTGATTTTGTAATCGTGACCGCAAGTTTACTGCCAATAGAAGGTAATGATAGTGTATTACTCGCACGGTTATTACGGATCTTTAGGGTATTACGGTTAGTCTCTGTTATTCCTGAATTACGCATATTAATAAGCGCACTTATTAAAGCATTACCCAGAATGGGTTATATCGTCTTACTCATGTTTATTATCTTCTATATTTATGCAGCGATTGGTAGCTTTATGTTTGAACATATTAACCCTGTTTTATGGGGCAACATATCAATAGCCATGCTAACCCTATTTCGTGTTGCGACCTTTGAAGATTGGACAGATGTGATGTATGAAACCATGACAGAATTTCCTCTAAGCTGGATTTTTTATCTGAGTTTTATTTTCCTTACCGCTTTTGTGTTCCTTAATATGATGATTGGCGTCATTCTAGATGTGATGCAGCGAGAGCATGAAGAATATTATCGTGAAACAGGTGAAGGTGAAGCGGGAGAAGTGCATTGGATAAAAGATCACACCAAAATCATGGAGCAACGTTTAGAACGAATTGAAAATTTATTATTAGAAAGTAAAGTTAAAACGTAGAACGTTTAAGTTAAATAGTCTTAAATAAATTTCTAGATCTCATAGGTTAATAAAACCTCAAAGAATAATTTTAATGTTCAAAGCTGAGTGGAATAACTTCACCCTTTGTGAGGATTTTCGATTGAAGTCACTACCAACAACCGGCAGTACCTGTTGTTGTCTTCAGCCCAACTTGGTTAAGTGTCATTGTGCCGCATTTATCACTAGATTGACTGCTGGTGCTCGGGGTTGCACTTAGAGTAAATGTTGAAATTGTTGGAGCGGGTGTTGATGTATAGGCGTAATGGTCACTATTTATACTTGTTGGAAGCGTTGCGCCAATATAGGTATTATTTTCTGTGAAATAACGTTCCATAAGGTTAGCCAGCTCAACAAGATCTGCTTTGGCAGCACCGCGACGGGATTTTTTAACACTTTCTTGATATGAGGGGAATGCAATTGATGCAAGAATTGCAATAATTGTAATGACAATCATAAGTTCAAGTAATGTGAACCCCTTTAGATTAGACGGTTTCTGTTTGCTTGATCGGCCACCCTCAATAACCATACTGAGGTTCCATAGCTTGATTGTATTCTAAATCAGAAATTACCTTTAAATCTATTAGAAAGAGTGCCGAATTATATGTAGGACTGTAGTGATACTTTACATACTTCCCCAATAAAGAATCTGTTTTCTTTAACAGCGTTTTACCTTTCTTATCTATAATCTGGCTTGCAGATGAATAGGTGATACTTTCATCATTGATGACAAAACGTAACTCGTCAGCGTAAACCGCATCAACAACGCCATAATGAATATGGGTAAAACGTGGAGCAGAGTATGCACTTTGGCAGATAGAGGTCAGCATGATAATTAGGCCGATTAATAAACGTTTATTTTTCATAATAATATCCTTAATTTAATCGTTGATTAATTGTATCCAAGATTGACGTGTTCCCGTTCCTGATATGTACGGTGGTTCACCAGCTCCAAGGGGGGGCAATGTTACTGTCTGTATATTCTTACCATTACTGTCAGATCTTGTGCCTGAAATGTATAATTCACTTTTCTTTTCGACACCTTCTATAACAACTGTTTCAGATGCAATACCATATTTAAATTTCATTCCTGCAATTAGGCTATCATCAGCGTTAATGACACCGTTGCCATCAAGATCGAAAAGTGGCCGATTGATGGTCCCTCCTGTTTTAGGATCAATAAACATTAAAAAGCTTGATCCTCCAGCTGAGCAAGGATCTTCTGTATCTGGAGTCATCGGATTAAACAATAAAACGCCAGCAAGGGGTGCTATGCTTGGATTGACATGAAGCCTTTCGCTGGGGAGAAAGTTTATCATCCAGCCCTGATCTTCTTTTTTAGGCTGGTCAACATCATATTCAACTTTATGCTGTGTTAGATGTCGCGTATTTTCGTTGTTAGTATCAGTATACATCTGCTCAACTAATGAGGAAGCTGAAACTTGTTTTCCATAATCCCAAATGCCATAAAAACTTTGCTGCTCTTCACTTGTAGCATCACCTAGTGCAAGATATTGCCCTGTGCCAAAGTAGACCATTAAGTTGGGTTTGTTGGATGGTTTATCAGGCAGCCAACTGCTTTCTGGCTTAATAACCAGAGGTTTTGTTGTTATTGGTTTACTGTTTCCTGCTGCAAAAAGAGGTTTTGAGTCTGAGTGAGCAATTTTCCATGTATTTGTGCTGGTTTTAGAAACATCAAAAGCCCATAAATTACCTAATAAATCGCCCGCATAAATGCGATCAGTGGTGCCATTATTATCCAGATCAACAATTTCAGGAGAAGAAAGCCCGTTTATGGCGCTAGGATCACCAACATTGGTGTCGATTTTAATGTAATCACCGACACTCCAGACGCCATCAACACCATCTTCGATAAAAATAATCATCAGTTGGGCGGTTGTTGATCCCGTCGCATTGTAACCATTGCCGATGATAACCGCCCACTTACCATTATTCATCATAGTAATTTGTGGTCGGCCAAATGTGTAGCCGAGATCAGGATCATCTTGGTCTGTAAACTCCCACAAAACGGTATCATGTGCAGAGGTATTATTGTTTTTATAATTGCTTGGGTCAGTAACATCAAGAGCAAAAAGACCTTGTCCTCCTCCTTTTAATGATCCCACTAATGCAGTACGCCATGATTTAGATGAAACCGCATTAGATTTTATATATACATCAGAAAAACTAAGATCGCCGTCAACATAATATTTATGCGAATAGCCGGATTCTGTTAAATAATGTAGACCAGAGCCAGTTAGGTCTGAACTGACTGCGCTAGGGGCATAAGCCAGTACTTCTTCCCCCGTCGCTGCTAAGAACCCATGTAAGAAACCATCATTGGCACCTACATAGACAATAGGGCTACGAGGGTTTGATTGTAAGCCTGCTTGATAATCTGAATATAGCTGAGAAGTATTACCAAAAAAAGCAGTATTATCCGACCAACTCGAACTCGGTTCAGCAATATAGGTGGGTTTGGATCCTATTATATCGCCCAATCTACTGGCTCTTTTTCGTGTTAAGTTTTCGCCATCCTTAGAGGTGTCACCACGCAGAAAGGCTGTTCTTTCTTGACTTTTTGTGAAGGGATGAGCATCAGAAGATGAATCAGGATTTATTTTTAAGTCATTTAAAGTCACCTCTGCAACTTGGGGATTCGATGTGCTCCAATCAAATAAAACACCACCCTTATCTCCTTGTGAATTTTCCCCCCAAGTATAAATAACTCTGTTTGCAAGGATACCTTCGTCAGTGCGTGCATTTAAGAGCTCTGCTGCTGACCAGGCTTCGTTAGTGGCCAGGTTTCCTGTGTTGGGATCAAGCTGAAAAGCTTTAACATCGCCACTCCAATTTTTGGAGTCAAAAGTTGCTGAAAAAGAAAACGTATCAGATGTTAGTGTAGATGAAGAAACAGCAATTGCTGAACCACTTCCCTGACGACTTTCAATGTTTGAAAGAATGTCTTGTAGAGATTTAACAAGCTCTTGAGGCTTATTGGCAAGAAGAAATTGTCCTCGTCCGTTATATGCTGCATGGCGTAAATCATCAATAGTGCTTGGTGCTCCAGCCACTATATTAGGCCATTGAAAGGGGATTCTACGATCTATCGGATCGTTGTCGACACTACCTCGTGCCCCTAATGAAACGGAAAAAGTAACCATATGTT
>Ga0209494_1001255_pt1 | contig 11222 bp, 8 predicted proteins | sample EN1Hudseemescosm_FD_184628 | JGI IMG/M metagenome (GOLD analysis project Ga0209494, IMG submission 184628) | Methane-oxidizing microbial communities from mesocosms in the Hudson Canyon - EN1B Hudson Canyon (SPAdes) (version 2) | ecosystem: Environmental > Aquatic > Marine > Cold seeps | place... | reverse complement strand
CTTTCTTAGCAGGAGCTTTTTTAGCAACTGCTTTCTTAGCAGGAGCTTTCTTAGCAACTGCTTTCTTAGCAGGAGCTTTTTTAGCAACTGCTTTCTTAGCAGGAGCTTTTCTTAATAATGATTTTGCCATGATTATTGTTATATCCTTTATTCTCGTAAAAGTTGAGGCGCAGGAATTTATCAGATTCGTTATTTGATAGCTAGAAATAATTTTTTTTTATTTCTTCATACTCATTCCTTTTTAGCCTGGGACCGAATTTTTCTACTTTCTTTGAAGCGGCTTTGCATCCAAATTGAGCCGCTTTTTTTAGGTCTATTTCTTCGCATAAACAATGTAAAACAGCTCCAGCAAACATGTCTCCCGCCCCATTAGTATCAATTGGATTTACCTTCAATCCTTCAACAAGAAAGGCCTCTTGGTCACTGAAGCCCATGCAACCTTCGGCACCTAAGGTAATTAAGATTTGATCTGATGTATGTTCTAAATGTTGGACCGCTTGCTCTATGTCGTTTTCCCTAGAATAAGCCAAGGCTTCAGACTCATTACATACTAGCAAGTCACACCCTAATTCAAACAAACTTTCTAATTCTGCTTTAAAATTAGAAGCTATAAATTCCGCCGAAAGAGATATAGCAACCTTTACCCCTTTCTTTTTAGCAGCAAGGATAGCAGTTTTACAAGCTTCAAGAGAGCTGGGCGAAGATAGTAAATATCCTTCTATGAATAGATATTTTGCAGATTGTATTGCCTCCACGCTTAAGTCTATCTCGGTAAGGTCGTTACTTATACCAAGGTAGGTGCACATTGTTCTTTCCGCATCTTTAGAGACCATAACTAAACACTTAGCTGTTGATCTATCAGACTTAGTAGGAATAATTGAATGATAAATTCCATTATTAGTTAAGTCTTTTAAGAAATAGTTTCCATGCTCATCATCTGAAACTTTGCCTGCAACATGACATTTAGATCCAAAATTTGATGCAGCTACTATCGAGTTTATTGCAGAGCCCCCACAGGCCATTAAAGGTTTATCGTATATATTGATCAATTGACTAATCATTGAATTTTGTTGATCTTGCTTTATAAGCACCATTGAACCTTTAGTAATTTGAAGATTTTTTAATTCCTCTTCATATTCATTAGTTATACTAAATTGAACATCAACTATGGCATTTCCAAGAGAACAGATATCTAATTCCATGTTTAGACCCTTTACTTATTAAAAATCGTAGACTGAAAGAATTTACTAAAGATAGCAAGATAAAAAATGAAAAATAAGATCCCTATTAAATCTATATTGCTAATTTTTATAATTGTTTTAACTGTATTTACCTTAGCTGTTGTAATAGTTATTGACCAAAGGGTGACTAGTAAGCTTGATGGAGTCTTATGGACGGTACCAGCTAAGATTTATTCACGTTCACTTGAGATCGCAGAAGGCGGAAAAGTTAATATAAATAATCTCTTAAAGGAGCTGGACTTACTTTCTTATGAAAAGACTACAAACCCAATTAATCCAGGTCAGTTTTATTACAAAAAGGACAATATAAAAATCTTTTTAAAAGGTTATAAAAAACAAGATTCTGGGCTGTATGAAGTAAATTTTAAGGATAATAAAGTAAAGTCTCTAAAGAGGCAGGATGGCATAAGCATTGACTTAATTACTCTTGAACCAATGGCAATAGGAGGTATGTACCCTTCTCATATGGAAGATCGCCTATTGCTAGATTGGCCTGAAGTACCAGAAAGCCTAGTAAAAATTCTTCTGGCAGTTGAAGATCAAGGTTTTTTTGATCATTACGGAATTTCTTTAAAATCTATTTCAAGAGCTTTCTTTACCAATATAAAGGCAGCAAATATAGAACAAGGTGGAAGTACCATAACTCAGCAATTAGCAAAAAGTTTTTTCTTTTCTTCAGAACAAACCCTTAAAAGAAAGCTAGTTGAGGCCATAGCAGCTTTATTAATAGAGCTTCGTTATTCAAAACAAGAAATTCTGTTAGCGTATATTAATGATGTATATTTAGGTCAATCAGGTAAACGGTCTATCCATGGTTTTGGATTAGGAGCAAAACATTTTTTTGGATCTTCATTAAAAAATCTAGAGGTCGATCAACTTGCTCTGCTGGTAGGAATGCTAAAAGGTCCTAGCTTGTATAATCCTAGAAGAAATCCAATGAATGCTTTAAATAGGAGAAATACTGTTTTGGGTGTTCTTCGAAGAGACGGGTTAATTAAAGAGAAGGTCTATATGGATCTCAAGATGAAACCAGTTAAAACTATTAAACCTAGTTTTAGGAGCGAGACAAAATACCCTGCCTTTCATGATTTAGTAAGAAAAGAGCTAAGGAATAATTTTGAAGAGGAAGAGCTGAGATCTGAAGGCTTAAGTGTATATACAAATATAGACCCTATCTTCCAAGCTTCTTTAGAAGAGAACATTATCTTAACAAAAGAAAAGTTGATAAAAAAATATGGTAAAAAATTAGAAGAATTAGAAGGTGCTGCTATTGTGGTAGATATACAAAACGGTGAGATAAAAGCAGTAGTTGGCAGCACAAATCCCTCTCAGTTTGGATTTAATCGATCCTTAAATGCCTTTAGGCCCATAGGCTCTTTGGTTAAGCCTTTTGTATATCTTTCAGCATTAGAGAAGTATCAGCAATACAATTTAACAACAATTTTGGATGATTCTGTACTTTCCGTTCCTATTACTAATAACTCTTTCTGGAAACCAAATAATTTTGATAAGAAATACCACGGAAATGTACCTCTCCATAAAGCTTTATGGCAGTCGTATAACGTAGCTAGTGCAAGACTAGGAATCGGATTAGGTTTCGATGCAGTTGGCAAGACTTTTAAATCTTTAGGTATTGAGAAGGCGGTCTCGCGATACCCTTCGTTATATATAGGTTCGTTTGAAATGAGTCCTTTTGATGTTGTACAGGCTTATCAAACTATAGCTTCTGATGGTTTCTATTCCCCTTTAAGATCTATTAGAGACATAACTAATATTAATGGAGAGTCTGCTTTGAGTTATCCATACAAGATAGAGCAAAGATTTAGACCTGAACCAATTCATTTAATAAAGTTTGCAATGCAACAAACTTTTGTAAAGGGAACAGCAAGAGGTTACAGTCAGAAGATCATCGATAAATGGAATGTAGGAGGAAAAACAGGTACATCTGATGATCAAAGAGATAGTTGGTTTGTAGGTTATGCAGGCGATTATCTGGTATTGGTTTGGTTTGGATTTGATGACAATAGGCCAACACCTTTAACCGGCAGAAGTGGAGCTCTTGAATTATGGAAGAACTTCATTGAGGATATTAATCCTAATCCAGCTACTAAGACAACTTTGCCAAGGATCCAATATGTTTGGACTGATATTAATGACGGCAAGCTAAGTGGCCCTAAATGTAAGAATTCTATTTTTACACCTTTCATAATAGGAACTGAACCAAAAAACATTCCTGAGGTCAGAAGAAGGTGTGGTTCTTCGTTAGAAGATGAGTCCTCTTCCGTAGTTAAAAAATTAAAGCAAGTTTTTGAGAAAATAAAAAGTGAAGCAAATTAACTTAATATTCCTAAGTCTAGTTGTTATTTTTATTACTTCTTGTTCTTCTGTATCTAAGCAACCAGAAACTTCAAGCAGCATTATAGAGCTCGATGTATTTTCCTCTTCGGTGGACCAATTATTAACAAATAAAAATTTCCTTAAAAGTGAGATTTTAAAAATTAATGCTTCAAAACCTTCTATTCAAAGGATCTTAAATGAATCTGATAGTTATTGGATCGAGGGAAACTTTTTGAAGGCAAATTCTGGATTGGAAAGAGCTTTAAGGATAAGTAAAAATGAAAGTTCAGTTTTTTTAAGATTGGCACATATAAGGCTAGAGCAAGGTTTAGAGATCGAGTCTTCGAGTTTTGCTGCAAGAGGCTTATTAATAAGCAATGTATCATCCTGGGAAAGACTTTTATTGAATGTCTACGTAATAAACTAGGTTTAATATATTTTCTTTAACGTGCTTTGATATACCAAGATCACAAGTATATGATACTCACCCCAATTTTATGGGAAGTTTTAATAATATATGAATTTACAAAATAAAATAAAGATAGGAATAATAGGCGGGTCTGGTTATGCAGGTGAAGAGCTTGTTAGGCTTATTTCTCTGCACCCCTATACAAATCTTCTTGCTGTAAGTTCAAGAGATTTATTTGGCAAGAGTCTTCACAGTGTTTATGACCAAATGCTAGATTTACCTGAGATTAGCTTTGTTAATCCTGATGATTCAGTATTTCTTGAATGTGAAATTATATTTTTAGCTACCCCTCATGGATTTTCTATGAGTGTTGCAGGGATGTTTTTAGATAATGGTATAAAGGTTATAGACCTGTCTGCTGATTTTAGAATTACAAATCCTGAAACGTGGAAGGATTGGTACGAATCTGATCATACAGCTTTAGGTTTGCTCGAAAAGACTGTTTATGGTTTAACGGAATTGAATAGTAAGCAAATACAGAAAGCAGAGCTAGTTGCTGTACCAGGTTGCTATCCAACTGCGAGCATTCTAGGCATCTTGCCTCTTTTAGAAAGTAGTCTAGAAATTAATACAATAATCATAGATGCTAAATCAGGTATTAGCGGTGCAGGTAGAGCAAAGGTTGAATCATCATTATCTAAGGAAATCATAGATGATTTTAAAGCTTATGCTGTCGATGGGCACAGACATTTACCTGAAATTAATCAAATCATAAAGAGTATTTATAAAAAAGAAGTTCACGTAAATTTCTTACCTCATCTTATTCCAACCATGAGAGGTATATTTGCTTCTATCTATGTCCAAGTAGACGATCTAGAAGAGCATTTAGACTTAGAGGTTTTATATTCTTCTTATTATGAAGACTCATCATTTGTAGAAATCCTGACCGATAAAAGACTTCCTTCAATTAAACCAATAAAAGGGACTAATAATTGTAATATTGCAATTAGAAAAACGAGTATCCCAAATCAAATTTTAATCTTAGTAACTATTGATAACCTTCTAAAGGGTGCATCAGGACAGGCAATCGAATGTTTTAATTTGATGGAAGGTTTTGATGCAAGAACAGGATTAGATTAGAATAATTATATGGTAGAAACTTATACTCCAGCAGCTATGCAGCTAACCGATGAGGCTGTCCAAAAAATTCTTTCTTTATCAGAGAAAGAAGCAACTAATATTAACTTAAGGGTTTATGTTACAGGAGGTGGTTGTTCAGGATTTCAGTACGGTTTTTCATTCGATAAAATTGTTGATGAAGAGGATACTTGTGTTACTAAATCAGGAGCAAATCTGGTAGTTGATCCTTTAAGTCTGCAGTATCTATCAGGCTCTACGATTGATTACACCGAAGATTTAACAGGTTCAAAATTTATTATTAAGAATCCAAATGCGACAACAACATGTGGCTGTGGAGAGTCATTTTCTATATAGTCGGCTCTGTTATAACACCTAGAAAAACTTCTTTTTTACTTCCTGTTATTTTACTTAGATCAAATTTCTTACCTTTAACTCTTTGTTGAGCAAACCAAGCAAAACTAGTTGCCTCTATGTAGTCAGGGTCTACACCTATATCAGCTGTCGTATGGATTCTTAGACCTAGTTCTTTTTTTATTCTTTTCATTAAGTATTCGTTATGGATCCCTCCTCCACAGAAATATAAACCATCACTTTTTCCAATATCTAATTTTTTTAGCTCTTTAGTTAAACTTTTAACGGTTAATTCTAAGAGGGTAGATTGGAGGTCTTCTGGAGTTAGATTTTTCCCACTATTATTAATAGAATTTTCTACCCATTCAAGATTAAAAAAATCAGGTCCAGTGCTCTTCGGGTTGGGTTTCTTAAAATAATTATCTTCTAACATAAGCGCTAGTAATGAAAGATTAACTTCACCAGAATTAGCCCATTTTCCTCCTTCGTCATAGTTTCCAACTCCATTTTTTCTTGCCCAACTGTCTATCAAACAATTTCCAGGACCCGTATCATATCCAAAAATAGAAGTCTTTTTATCAAGTATGGTTATGTTAGTTATTCCTCCAATATTAATAATTACTCTTTTATTGTCTGAGCTAAAAACATGGCCGTTAAACACAGGTGTAATCGGAGCACCTTGACCACCTGCGGATATATCATCTGACCTAAAATCTGAAATAGTTCTTATGCCTGTTAAGTCTGCAAGTAGTTGAGCATTGCCTATTTGTAATGAAAAAGGTTCATGTGAATTTGGAGAATGCTTTATTGTTTGACCGTGTGATCCTATGGCTTTAATATTTTTAGAAGATACGCTCTCTTGAGTTAAAATTTTATTTACAGCTTCAGAAAATATCTCCCCAAGAAGCATGTCTAGTTTATTTACTTTGTCCGAATCAAGATTTTTAGAGTAAACAGATTCATAAATTGAAGTTCTAACTTTTTCTGGAATTGGATGGCTATAAGTACCTAGGGATTCAATTTCTTCTTCTGAAATAGCTATTAATACTGTATCAATAGAATCAGCGCTAGTTCCAGACATTAACCCAATAAATAATTCACTCATCAATTATTTAAAACTAAAGATTCTGTTAAGCCTTGATAGTTCTTCAAAGAAACTATCAGTTTGTTTGCATGCTTCGTGTAGTCTTTCTTATTATTTTTATCTATTGGCAAAGCATCAGGGAACTTAACTTTTAGAGGATCAGTATGCTTGCCATTAACATGAAACTCGTAATGTAAATGTGCCCCCGTTGCTAAACCGCTGCTTCCTACGTAGCCTATTGTCTGGCCTTGTTTAACTTTTCTGCCAGCTTTTGCTCTAGAGTTAAAGTCCTCTAAATGGCAATATCTTGTTGAGTAATCTTCAGAGTGTTTGATTTCTATTTCATTGCCACAGCCATTTTTTACTCCTGCAAAAGAAACTGTCCCGTCTCCTGTAGTCCTAACAGGAGAGCCTCGGTTAGCAGCATAATCAACTCCATTATGTGATCTGATAGTGTGCAAGATAGGATGTTTTCTTTTTAGATTATATTTTGAACTTATGTAACTGAATTTAACTGGAGAACGCAAAAAAGCTTTCTTGACATTATTGCCTTCGGGAGAAAAGTATTCAGAGCGATCAGGCTCTAAATCATAGCGAATTGCCGTGTATAGGTTGCCTTGATTAAAAAATTCAGCAATTAAAACATTTCCATCAACCTCCTTCTGCCCATCCACTAGAACTTCTTCATAGATCAAACTATAAGTATCGCCTGGTCTTATATCATGAATAAAGTCTATATCCCACCCATAGATATAGGCTATATCCATGATTACACTATCAGGTATTCCAGCTTTAAGACCAGCTGAGTACATGGAGTCTTCTATAAGAACTTTTTTATATATGTTTACTTTTTCTATGGGTAATTCATAAGTTTGTATTTTGTAAGAGTCACCTTGAAGAGTTGCTTTAACACCTGACTTAAAATCTTTGATATATTTTAAATCTGTGATTATTTTCTTATCGCTAAGACTTACCTCAAATCTATTACCAACTTGTATTTTAGAAAGTAGCTTACTGTTTTTGGAGTTAATTAACTTAAGTATGTTTTGGTCTTCTACTTTTATTTTTCTTAAGATTGTATAGAGCGAATCGTTTCTTTTTGCAGTAACGTTTATTATGTCTTTTATCCCAAGCTGTTCGACTTCATCTAGTCCTAACAATTCATCCACATCAATAGATGAACTCAGGCCTTTAGTAAATTCTCTTTCTTGCAAGTTTGTATTAGAGAGAAAGCTTAGTCCTGTTAACAAGGTCGCGCCCATCAGAATAGCTAATAAATGTTTCCTGGGAAAATTCTGTAAAAGTATTTTAATCTGCTTAACCACAATGAATAGAGATAATAACTTATATAGTTTATTTAGACTTATAATACTCTTTGACTATGAATACAACTCAATTAGAGCTCCTTATTAGAGGTGCAGATGAAATAATACCAAAGGAAGATTTCCTTGATAAGTTAAAAGGAAAGAAAAAGCTTAGGATTAAAGCAGGCTTTGACCCTACTTCTCCAGACTTACATCTTGGCCATACTGTTTTATTAAATAAAATGAAATTATTTCAAGATCTTGGTCATCAAGTTGTTTTCTTAATTGGAGATTTTACAGGATTGGTAGGAGATCCATCAGGTGTTAACGAAACTAGACCAGTTTTGACTGACGAACAGTTAAAACACAATGCTGAAACTTATAAGTCCCAAGTTTTTAAAATATTGGATCCAAATAAAACTGAAGTAAGATTTAATTCTGAGTGGATGGATAAAATACATCCATCCGAATTTATTCGTCTTTCCTCTTCTCAAACTGTAGCCAGGATGCTTGAAAGGGATGACTTTGCTAAACGTTATAAGTCTCAACTACCAATTTCTATACACGAATTCTTATACCCACTTCTTCAAGGCTATGATTCTGTAAAGCTAGAAACAGATATAGAAATGGGAGGCACAGATCAGAAGTTTAATTTATTGATGGGCAGAGAAGTGCAGAAGTTTTATGGGCTTCCCCAGCAAAGTATAGTTACTGTACCGCTATTGGAAGGTTTAGATGGTGTTAAGAAGATGTCTAAGTCTCTTAATAATTATATTGCTCTTGAGGACCTTTGTGATGAGATGTTTGGAAAGATTATGTCAATTTCAGATCAATTGATGTGGAGATACTTTGATTTATTAAGTTTTAAAAGTGATAAAGAAATTAAATCTTTAAAGCAAGATGAAAAGAATGGAGAGAATCCAAGGAATCTCAAATTTATTCTTGCTGAAGAGATTGTAGACAGATTTCATGGATTAGGGTCTGGTAATAAAGCAAAGGAAGATTTTATTAATAGATTCCAGAAAGGTAATTTACCAGAAGAAGTAGAAGTATTATCTCTTGTTATTGAAGGCTCTAAAACAAATCTTCCAAGGGTTTTAAAAGAATCTAATATGGCTAAAAGTACTTCAGAAGCCATGCGTTTGATTGAGCAAGGAGCAGTAAAAGTAGAAGGAGAGAAGGTACTAAAAAAAGACTTTTCTATGAATAAAGGAACGACATATTTAGTGCAGGTAGGAAAGAGAAAAATAGCTAATATATTATTATCTTAAAATAGCTTCTAAACCAATAAATATGATGTATACTGCGCGTCCCTTCTGAAAAGAAGGGGTGTTTTTTAAAAGTTTTAATAAGTAATATGTGTGGGCGCTTGTAGACAAGCGTCACTTACAAATCAGGACTATAAAATTGATTTATCAATCTAATATTTCTGGTTTTTTTTGTGCCTTTAATTAGGCACTTGTTTAAATTCAATTGAAGAGTTTGATCATGGCTCAGATTGAACGCTGGCGGTAAGCCTTAAACATGCAAGTCGTGCGGTAACAGACATAAAGATTTAGCTTGCTAAATCCGGTGCTGACGAGCGGCGAACGGGTGAGTAACACGTAGGAATCTACCCAGTAGCGGGGGATAGCCCAGGGAAACTTGGATTAATACCGCATACGCCCTAAGGGGAAAAGAAGGCCTCTCTTTGAAGCTTTCACTATTGGATGAGCCTGCGTAAGATTAGCTTGTTGGTGGGGTAAAGGCCTACCAAGGCAACGATCTTTAGCTGGTCTGAGAGGACGATCAGCCACATTGGGACTGAGACACGGCCCAGACTTCTACGGAAGGCAGCAGTTAGGAATATTGGACAATGGGGGCAACCCTGATCCAGCTATACCGCGTGTGTGAAGAAGGCCCTAGGGTTGTAAAGCACTTTAAGCAGGGAAGAAGCATATTAAGTTAATACCTTAATATGTTGACGTTACCTGAAGAATAAGGACCGGCTAACTCCGTGCCAGCAGCCGCGGTAATACGGAGGGTCCAAGCGTTAATCGGAATTACTGGGCGTAAAGCGCGCGTAGGCGGTTTAATAAGTTGTATGTGAAAGCCCTGGGCTCAACCTAGGAACTGCATACAAAACTATTAAGCTTGAGGACGAGAGAGGAGAGTAGAATTTCAGGTGTAGCGGTGAAATGCGTAGATATCTGAAGGAATACCAATGGCGAAGGCAGCTCTCTGGCTCGTTTCTGACGCTAAGGTGCGAAAGCGTGGGTAGCAAACAGGATTAGATACCCTGGTAGTCCACGCCGTAAACGATGATAACTAGCCGTTGGGCAGATTTAACTGTTCAGTGGCACAGCTAACGCATTAAGTTATCCGCCTGGGGAGTACGGCCGCAAGGCTAAAACTCAAATGAATTGACGGGGGCCCGCACAAGTGGTGGAGCATGTGGTTTAATTCGATGCAACGCGAAGAACCTTACCAACCTTTGAAATCCAGAGAAGTCACCAGAGATGGAGATGTGCCTTCGGGAACTCTGTGACAGGTGTTGCATGGCTGTCGTCAGCTCGTGTCGTGAGATGTATGGTTAAGTCCAGTAACGAGCGCAACCCCTATCCTTATTTGCCAGCGCGTAATGGCGGGAACTATAGGGAGACTGCCGGTCAAAAACCGGAGGAAGGCGGGGACGAGGTCAAGTCATCATGGCCCTTATAGGTTGGGCTACACACGTGCTACAATGGGATGTACAGAGGGTTGCGAAAGCGCGAGCTGGAGCCAAACCCTTAAAGCATTTCGTAGTCCGGATTGGAGTCTGCAACTCGACTCCATGAAGTCGGAATCACTAGTAATCGCGAATCAGAATGTCGCGGTGAATACGTTCTCGGGCCTTGTACACACCGCCCGTCATATCATGGAAGTGGGTTGCACCAGAAGTGGTTAGTCTAACCTTAGGGAAGACGATCACCACGGTGTGATTCATGACTGGGATAAAGTCGTAACAAGGTAGCCCTAGGGGAACCTGGGGCTGGATCACCTCCTTAAAAAGACAACGTTTGGTGCAGGCGTTCACACATATTACTTATTTACCTAGATCTCTTTAAAATGAGATGACAAGGTGAGTTCTTTAACATTTTTATAAGTTCAATCAAGTCACATCAATTTATTTTTTCTTACGAGAAAATATTGAGGATGTGCAAATTAACAGTTTATAAAAGATTTCCTTTTCCTTTATCCGGAAATCTTATTATGAACAACTGCAAAGTAATTTGGCGTTTTTGTGTTTTTTTAAAAACACATATAGTAGATAGAAATACTTGTTAAATATTCATTAAGTTAATTGATGTAATATGGTCAAGTAATGAAGTGCAAAC
>Ga0209494_1001253_pt1 | contig 11233 bp, 11 predicted proteins | sample EN1Hudseemescosm_FD_184628 | JGI IMG/M metagenome (GOLD analysis project Ga0209494, IMG submission 184628) | Methane-oxidizing microbial communities from mesocosms in the Hudson Canyon - EN1B Hudson Canyon (SPAdes) (version 2) | ecosystem: Environmental > Aquatic > Marine > Cold seeps | place... | reverse complement strand
AGAACTAACAGCATAAACCTCTGATAAAAACTCAATAATACTTTCTTTTTTAACTTTCCTGTGGATAGCTTGCTTAATACGCTTTGGCAATGAATCTATCGTACAAACCCCTCCTAAACAACCATCAAAAAAAGTAGGGCCCATCACTAATGATGGCTTACCATACAAAAAAGCTTCAAATGAAGATGTGCCTGTAACTGATATTACGAGCCCAGATTTCTTTATCAACTCTTGTGAATCAACATTATATTTAACAACTATCACACCAGCTTTATGCAATAAAGATTTTACAAATTTTGAAGGCCTTACTTCCATGCAAACCGGATGCTCTTTTACCACAAGTAAAAAATCGCTAGGCATGGCCATGCGAATAGCATCAATAACCCTTAATTGATCAATAAAATATGGTGCTGGTATGTTGATAGAAGACTCTGGGGAGTATTGAATCGGGTAATAAATAAAATTTTTCGGTAATTCGTTTATTGATTCACAATTAAAGAGTCTTTTATTATTAAACTTTCTAGCGCCTCTGTACATGTTGCGCCATATGGGAAACCAATTATTTAACAAAGAAACCCTTAAAGTTCCTAATTCTCTACTTTCTGGTTCAGAAAAGAATCTTGAAAAACCTGACATTAAGCGAGCTACTTTTGTTTTCTGTTTGTATGGAATATAATTAAACTCTTTATTGTCTTCTCTAAACGCTGAAGGTGAAATAAAACTTTTTCTAAAATCCTCAAGGAATTTTTTTGCTTTATCTATATCCTCCTGACCAATATGATCAGCCTTTGGAAGTTTTTCTTGTCTGTGAAATGAAAAAAAACTTAGATGTAGTTGTCGAGTATCGTGTGGAATCGCCAAAGGTACATTTAACTCCTGAGCTAGCCCTCCTATTAACATCCCCTCCATGTCTTCAGGGGGTTGAATGTAAAGAATATAATCTGGACTTGTTTGCAACATAAAGTCCTTAATTAAATTATATGTCCAATAGGCAACATGGATTTGATTTTCTGATTTTCTATTTTTTAATGTTATTTTCTCAGATTCTATATTTTTGAAAATATTGTCAGGGTAATTAGAAAGGTTTGATAGCTTTATCTTTTTATCTTTATATTTAGGTAATAGCTGGTGCAGGCATAAAACTCTATCATCTCCAAGCAAATCACTCATCATTTTTAAATGGTGAGAACTCGACAATACTACAGAAAACTCAACATTGGAATTTTCTATTTGAATTTTTTCCACTAGTGCTTTTAAAAAAAAAGGTGATGAACCAAACCCAAACACCAGCACTTTCACGGCGATACCTCTCTCTTTATCCTCTCATAAGCACTGGATGTTATCTGAGTGTGAACAACAATATTTGCATCTTTAATTTCAAGGGCACTATCATCATTTTCACCCAAGAATACTAGTGAAATCTTAGCGGAGTTTAATATTTTATTTTCTAAATTTAAATAAACCTTTCCATCCGTCACAAGCTTTTGTTGAATTTTCTTACCGTTGTTACTGTCAAATACAGCAAGAAATAAATTATCTTTATTTACTTTGCCGCCTTTGCTATTACCAACAATATTCACACTTATTCCAGCTATGGGGCTAGGACTATCAATTTTCATTGATAATTGGGAATTTCTTCCCTTAAATAAGATATTTTCATTTAAAAAAACTTTATTGTGAATTTCAATGCTATTCATCCTATCTGTAGAATTAATTTCATTAATATAACTTTTATAAATATCTAGAAGATAGTAAAAATCTTGCATTTTTTTGAAAGATGCATTTTTAGAATTTGCCAAAGGTAAGATATATGCTTTATCCCACCGATGAATAAAAATTTTATCACCTGGATTTAGAGTGTATTTAATTTTTAGATTTTGAGCGTGTATCTCTTCTCCACTCCAGTCATCTTCTCCTATAAGTTTGTAAAAGTGATCATTTTTAGTGGCACTAAAAGGGGCAATATTTTTATTGAAATTATTATGAACAAAGGTATCTCTTTCTCCCAACTCCATAATCTCTAAAGCAGAAACCATTTTTCCATTTATTGAAGGATAAGAATAAGAATAAGGATCTATATATACAAATTTACCATCAATTTTAACCTCGTTTGCTACGTGTCCATTTAAAGATCTAACCCTAGTTACAATTCCATTATTTCTTAAAATCCCAGAAAATACTCTAGCCGCATCATCACAAATTGATATCCCATAAAAATGATAATTTTCAAATGGACTATGTGGCTGATTAGAAGATGGGACTGTATCTGGAGACTTTGGGAATGACAAAAACAGCTTCATAGCAGCCTCAACTTTTTGCGAATCATTCAATTTTTTAAATTTAAAATCTGACCAAAATTCAGGGTAATACTGTTGCTGTATGTTTGTTATATTTTTCAGTGTGATTTCATCTTCTAGAGTGTTGATGTTAATTTGTAATGTATTGGCACCACCCACCCCTATTCCATATACTAAATATAAAAAGATTAAACTAATTTTTTTCATTGTACCCACTCAATGAATTGTAAATATTAATCATTTTTCCATCTTTAAGCTCTACGATTTGATCACAATTCTTAAGTGTGGTCGTTCGGTGGGCTATGATTAAAACCGTTATTGATTCATCTAGACTTTCTATTGTATTCATAATTTGATTTTCTGTTTCGTTATCAAGCGCACTTGTTGCTTCATCTAATATAATAACTGATGCCTGCTTGTATAATGCTCTGGCTATTCCAATTCTTTGCCGCTGCCCCCCTGATAAGCGCGCTCCTCTCTCTCCTACAAAAGTTTTATATTTACCTGGCCATGTCTCAATCAGCTCATCAAGACTCGCTTCTTTTGCAGCTTTTTTGATACGATTAATGTCTATTCTTTCTTGAGGTATCCCAAATGCAATATTCGCTTCAATAGTGTCATCTGACAAGAAAATAGCTTGAGGCACATGTGCAATATTTTTTTGCCATGATTGTGCATTGGTAGCTGTTATTGAAATGCTATCAACTAACATCTGTCCTTTTGTTGGTACTAATAACCCCATAACAATATCCAATAACGTGCTTTTACCACTACCAGTTGGCCCAACAAAACCAATCTTACCGCCTTTTTTTATTTTGAAATTAATATTTTTCAAGACACTAGAGTTGTTTGATTTGTAATTAAAGCAAACTTGATCAAGTGTTATTCCTTTGTTAAAAGTAATTGGTATGCATTCTTCTTTTATTAAGTAGCTAGGCAATGGTTGATTTAGAAGCTCTACAATATCTTTGAGAGATTCTTTACTGCCTCGCACATTGGTCAAAGCTGCATATGCTTGTTGCAATACGGGCAGCATTCTTTGCGCCCCAACTGCAAAAGTACCTAAAATTGGGATTACACTAATAACTGTATTTGATTTATCAATCAACACATAGGCAAATATAGCGATGAATATCATACTAATTGATTCCATAGCAAACCTAGGACTGCCCGCTATAAATTGATTTTCACCTTGTGCTTTTTTTAATGGATAGTCAGAGTTCCTATACATTTGACAATAAATTTTTTGATTTCCATCAATCAATATATCTCGAATTCCACCCATACCCTCTTGAAGAAATTTAACCACCTTGGTAGATTCTCGTGCAATTTTAATACTATTTTTAGAAATTGTTCGACGCGTCAAGAATGTAATAATTACATATAAAGAGCCAAAACCAATTATTGCAAAAGTAGCAATAATTGGTTCAATTAACAAAAGAGCTGTCAATACAAACACTAACATTAACATTGAACTAATAATAGTTAGTACGGGTAGAACTACGCTATAAACTATTGTATTTACCTTGGTAGTAATACTATTTATAACTTCACTGCTATTTCTACTTGAGTGAACCTCATATGGTTGATAAAGAGTGCGCTTATAAATACTAGAGCTGAAATCTGCCCCTACCATTACTGAAAAATTAATCGTCTTTTTCAGTAAAAAAAGCCTCATAACTCCAGCAAACAACGCTGCAAATGAAAATATTATGGTTAAAGGCAACTGTAAATCTTTTGGATTAGAAACTTGTAGGTAATCTGCAAAAACCCTAACAATAGCATAATCAAATACCTGTTCAGGCGCTACTAACATTCCAAGAAATGGCAACACTACACCTAGACTCATTACCTCAGCAAATGAGGATAAAATCATCAATAACAATAAGCCGGCAAAAGACTTTCTTTTATATGACTCAAAATATTGCCATAATTGATGCAATAACTCTTTCACTATTAATCAACGCTTATGGGAGCAAATTGATAAATACTCTACAAGCATGCCATTTGCATGTGTCCGTGCTATTTTTTCAATACTGTCAATTTGAAACCCACTTTTGTTATACATTTGTTCACAGATAGCTGGTGACCAAAATGCAATAGGGCCATTATTTGCTAATGGCATATTGGCATCAGCAATATTATCAATTGTCGAAGAATCTAACATTTCACCCCCCCCATTTTTATACATTACAGAGTGGTCAGACAATCTATAACTAAAGAATTTTCCAGATGGTTTTAATACTCGCACAACTTGATTAAACGCTTTAGTGCAGTCATTAAGATTTATATGTTGCAAGCTAACCACATCTATCACAGCATCAAAAAAATTGTCTTCATAGGGTAAATCAGTAAAATCCCCTACTGTCAAACTTGCATTAACACCCCATTTATCATTAAGGTGTGTTTTAGCAAGTTGGTTACCTTTGTTACTGCTATCAAGCCCGTATACATCAAAACCTTCTTTTGCTAGCATCCATAAATTGGCACCAGAACCGCTACCAACTTCCAATATCTTAATTTTCTTTCTCTTATCAAAGTCCAGCTTAAAATAATTTGAAGCAATAAATTGTATCAATGATTCATTAGGATACATTCTTTGTGATGACATCCCTTTCCCTTTGTACTGATCATTAAAGACATTAATACTTTTATTTTTTAAATCACTATACATATTGCCTTCTCATTTCAAAATCCGAATAGCCATAAATGCCTCGGCATAATCCACGCCAACAGAATTACCTCTTAATGCATTTAAACGAAGCACATTATCAATACTCCTACTATGGGGCGGATCATGCATTTCATCACGATATGCCTCAAGGACTTTTTGTTTAATCTCTATATGGTCGCTAATATCTACAAAAACACTGGGTATAAAAGGTAACATGCCTGGCGTTTGCCATTCAGTACTGGAAAGCACCTCAAAAGCATATATTTCCTTAACACAAAAACCTGGCTGTGGTCGACAAGCGGTTATTACTGCTTTATGTGTTATTTGATGATCTATATTTAAATCACCAATATGATGTGTATAGATAACTTCTGGCTGAATCTGTGTAATTTTATCTTCAATTCTTTTAACCACATCCAATAGTGGAATTGAATCCATTTTATTATCGGGAAAATTAAGACTTGTAAAAGAACTTACCCCTAAAACCTGAGCTGCGTCTTGTGCTGCAATTAATCGTTCTGCAGCGTTATTTTCACTTCCATTTCTTGACCCAACACCATCTGTCATCAATAAGAGATGAACACAATCACCCTGTTCAATGTATTTAGCAATTGTTCCCGAACAACCTAAAGCCTCATCATCCGAATGTGCTAAAATTGCTAACACACTGACATTCATTTTTTAACTCCGACTAATATATACTCAGAATAAAAAAAATCATTATCTCCTGAGTAATCTTCAACTGTTTTATTTGTATGTTCATTAATATATTTAATCTCTAAAAAACTGTGCTGCTCTTTTAATTCATCTAAACTTGCAAAATTGACAGTTCCAATATCATGAAACGTCCCTTCTGATATATTTGTATAAGTGCCCTCTTCTAATTTGTCTCCAGAGATAACACTATCATTCAACAATTCCAAAGTAGGGTTTTTATCATTAAATCGGAATGTAATAAACACCCCTCCAGTTTTCAACACTCTATTTACTTCTTGCAATGATTTTCCTATGGCTTCTTTGGTTCCGCAACATAGACTTTCTCTATCAATCACTATGTCCATAGCCTCATCCTCAAAAGGAAGGTTTTCAAAATATCCGTGTCGGATATCAGAGGTCACCCCTCTCAACTGGCAAGTTTTTTTAGCTTTTTTTACTACAGTTTCACTGCCATCAATACCGTAGATATTAAAGCCCAACTCCCCTATAAACCAAAGGTTATTTCCAGCACCACAACCAACCTCTAAGATATTTTCGGCCGATGTTGTTAAATATTTTAAAGAATTAAAGAAAACAGAAACCAGTTCACCAAAGGGATACTTATTTAAAGCGTTCCCCTTTTTGTAATTTTCTTCCCACGCACCATCAAAATATTTTGTCATAAATCAAATCCAGTTTAAATTAATTCAGTTTTTTTACTGTTCATACAAAAATCTACAACACCCATATGAGATAAAAATTCACCATGTAATTGTTGATATTTCGGGTGCTGATAATCTTGATATTCAACCCCTATGCTTTTATCTTTAAAACTACACTCATTCAAATAATCCTTACCCAGTGCGCCAGAGATATACTTATCAGCATTAAATTCACTACACAATTCTAAAATTAAGTCAGATTTTTTACTGTCAATATTCAAATCACTGCTTTTAATAATTTTGGTTTGAATGTTTAACTCTTTCAACCAAAACAACAAATGATGGTAAGTTAGATCTGAAAACAACTCAAAATCTTCTTTGTATAAACTTTCTATTTTTGGATATAACTCGTCAAAAAACGCTGATTTTTTATAATTAAAAAATATATTTTTCAAATGTTTCTTTTTCCATTGTTGTGAGTTATCAATCAACACATCTTTAATTACATTGCTTGTATGTCCTTTCATTTTCAAAGGAATAGTAAGCCAAGTGCTTCCTTGCGGTGTTTTAATTTTATTTCTATAACTATAACTATTTTTTTCTAATTGAACGGTATCTAGGTAAACAAAAACATCACTTCGAATAATCTTGTCAAAATAACCTAGCCAAGGCAGGTATGCCGACTGATGAATAGAAATTATCATTGTTTGTAATACCCTTCTTTTATTATTGCTGGATTACCAATAACTAATGAATATGGAGGGATACAAATACCGTCTACTATAGTTCCTGCACCAACAACACAATTATCACCAATCGTTGCACCTCCTTTGACAACTGAATGAGAACCAATAAAAACATTGTTACCAATAAGAATATTCCTCCTCTCTATTTCATTGAATAAACCAATACATCTTTTGTGAGAATCAGCACAATTTATCGACACAAAAGAGGCAATATCGCAATTATCACCAATTACAACTTTTGCATTTTTTGCATTTATTTCAGAAAACCCTCCGATAGACACATGCTCTCCTATTTTTGGGTTGCCATTTATCCAAACCAATGGGTGATAAGGGTTTTCCTTAAAGGTAGTAAATTTAGTAAATATTTTCTGAATTATTTTATTGAACATCTTCTAATTCTAGTAAATTGCCTTTAACCAATTTTCGTGAAGCAAAAGAGCCTAACATGTCTTTTATAAGGACAGGTGCCAGCCCACTACCCGCTCTCCTTAAGCCGATATTATCTTCAGTAAGTTCATCGCCTTGTTTAATGTCTTTTAATATGACAATAGTGCGTCTTGCAAGTTTTCTCATCTCTAACTCTTTTGATGTTGGCTTCACTAAGGCGTTACCCATCATCTTGTAAGATTGATGAATAGACTCAACCCAAGCCTTTAAACTTTCAGGATTTTCAGAGAACCAATGATCTGGGCCTGTCAAATTATTATCTAATGTAAAGTGTTTTTCAAAAAAAACAGCACCAAACCCAACTGCCAAAGATGAGGCCAAGCTTCCTTTTGTATGGTCAGAAAATCCTAAAATCAAATCAGGAAAAGCATTTGCTAATGTCTTAAGCTTTAATAAATTAACATCCTCTGGTGGCGTGGGATATTGTGAAGTGCAAAGTAATAAAATCGTTGGATACCCCTCAAAAGTGCCAATAACATCCAACGCTTGATACACCTCTGCTAAATCAGACATTCCACAAGATACAATCATTGGCAAATTTGTTGTCACATAGTCTTCCAATAATGGCAAGTTAGTAAAGTCATCCGAGCCTACCTTGATAGCAGGCAAACCCAACTCTAACAACAAATCTAAATCTGGTCGGTTTTGTGGTGTTGATAAAAACAAGATCTCCTCATCATCACATTTTTTCTTAATTTGAAACCATTCATCACGGGTAAATTCATATCGCTTGAACATTTCAAACATAGATTCTGTTACCTCTTTACCTTGTGATTGATAGGTAAAGGTTTGCGCTTTATCCCCACAAAACTCTTCTGCTCTAAAGGTTTGGAATTTAACCGCATCAACACCGGACGCCTTGGCTACTTCTATCATTTCAAACGCTTTTTCTATCTCGCCATCATGATTTATACCTGCTTCTGCAACGATAAATGGCTTGCCGTAATTTTTAAGTTTTTTGCTATCTATTTCAACCATTTTTAACCTTGTCATATGTGTCACCAAGTACTTCATTCATAAAAAATACTTTACCCGTTGCACGACCAATAAAAACAATGTTTTTAAAATATGATTCACAATATTCATTCAATTCTTTTTGTCCTTTAAGAAACTCATTAGTCAGTATAGGAAAACCGTTTTTAATTGGTCTATATTGCTTAAACATACATTCATTATTTTTATCGACTAATCCCATTTCTATTAGCTCTAACTCGATATTATCAACCAAACCATCTAATTCAACTGAACTATCTGCGAGCACTTCAACCGTACAACTATAGTTATTATTTTTAGATAGATTCTGGTATAAGGTTACTCTAGCCGAATACATATTGAGATCATAAATATTGATATAGCTCGATTTTAAATTCAGAGGATTCCTAAATATAAAATCGAACAAGCCTGTATTTCTAAATTCAGGTGGGGAAGTTTTTTTATTAATTCGTGATAAATATGTTAAATAACTCGTTGGTAAAGTCCATATAAGCCTGTCAACTTTTATTACCTCTTGATCTGTTTTTATACCGTTAACATTACCATCAATTTGTATTATTTGTTTTATGTTTGTATCAAGTTTAATAGTGACATTCTGAGCTTTTAATTCTTCTATTAACAATTCAATAATTGCACCTATTCCGCCCTGCTTAGGGTAATATTTCATAACCCCCTCTGTCTAACATGGTGACCTAATTTATTGTTGTATACATCTAACCTGCAAAGCTTTGTAGTTGTCTTTTCATCAAATGCTATTAAACGCGACATATCAAAAAAGTGCCCTACTTGAGCCGCTAAAAGCTGAGGGTCAACACCTATCAATTTTTGAATCAGGGGTTCAAAAATACTTTTATAGAAAGTAGGACCAAACTTTGATAATAAATTTGCTTTCAAATCAATCTCTTCTGGAAGATTATCTAGCCCTAACAATTCTTTACAGCCTTTTTTAAATACTTCCTTATCAAGATAGTTAGTGTCAACATAGCTATTTTTTGTATTCATAGCACCGTTAAAATAATTAGCTATTTCAACCTTATTAGTTATCACACAATTACTATCATTTAACTTACCAAAAAGAAACTTATCCAACTCTTCAATGTTTGTTTCTGACATTAAATGAGTGCCATAATCAAAGTGTCGATTATTGAAAAACTCACTTTTTAAAAGCCCACCAACTCTATTGTCTGACTCAATTAATGTAACTGAATTACCTTTTTTTGCTTCAAAGTATGCTGCTGTTATTCCAGCAATACCTGAGCCGACAATAACAACCTCTTTACGTAACATAATCGGTTACCTTTCTAACACCCAAACCATCACAAATATTTTTTGAATTTTCACATAACCCTCGCCATAAACTAAAATCATTCACAACAACTGCTAAATCTTTCTTTAGACTATTAACAATTTTAACAGCGCCACTTTTTTCTAAATTCTTGGCTATTTCTTTTTGATTATCTGCAAGCATAACAATAATAGATGGCAACCCCAAACAACACCGCTCCCAAGTCGTTGCACCCGCTGCTCCAATAGCTAAATCTGCATTGGCCATGAGCTCTGCCATATTATTGACCGCTGTTTTTATTTGCGTTTTAAAAGGCATTTCTTTAGCTTGTTGCTGTACCGCTTCAATATTAAGGGCTGTTTCACCCAAAATAACTGTCACCTCTAATGCTTGGGGTAGCTTACAGCTTTTAAGTGCCTTTAATACTTGCCCTGTCACATTGTCAGGGTCTACGCCACCCATAGTAATTAATAATTGTTTAAGTCCAGGTTTTGTCCTGCGCTTTAAACTATACTCGCGCCATTGCGCAAACTCAGGTCTTAATAGTGCGTATTGTGAACCCAAGAGCATTTGACAATTTTTAGGAACATAATCGATATAATCCTCTTCTGATCGACCGAAGGTCTGGTCTAATAATAGATCACACTCGTGTGTTCTATCTGCCAGATCATCTATCACCATTAATTGCTTATAGTTGTCTGTTAACAATCTCTGCCAAACAATGTCAATGGCATAATGATCAATAATTAACCAATCAGGTTTTATCTTTTCTAAAATCGGTTGGCATTGTTCAGCATCTTGTTGTTGCGTACCACCTAACCATGGCGTGCCATATAATCTTTCTCTTTCGGTACTATTTATTAGCTCTGCATCATTTATGTTTTCTATGCTTTCAGGTAATTTGTAGATTTTAAAGCCGTGTTGTTCTATGCGAGCTAATAAATGACCTTTATGCGCTCGACAAATAAAGGTAATATCTGCACCTTGTTGCTTTAATGCCTCTGCTAAGGTTAAACAACGCATCACATGGCCTGTGCCAATTTTTAGTGAGGCGTCTGTGCGAATAACAACATCCATCATTTTAATTTAATCGTTTAAACCCAGAATGACAAATAGGACCTTTTAATAAATCCTTTACATTTCTTCCTGCTTCGCATTCTTTTATTAAAACAAATATAGGTTCAAGATTTTCAAAATATTCATCAACAATATTTGAAGTATGTTCTGTACACACATAAATACTGTTAGATGCTAGGTAACCTCTTTCTAACATTTCTTGTGTTAATAATGTTTTATAAGCGATAGCATTATCTGCAATAAAACTAAACCCATTTAAAGCAGGCAATCCCCACGTTGCAATGTCTAATTCATATTTTCTAGCTAACTCTTTCCATCGTTCGGTTATACCTATCCCTGTATTGGTAATCATATCC
>Ga0209494_1001244_pt1 | contig 11312 bp, 9 predicted proteins | sample EN1Hudseemescosm_FD_184628 | JGI IMG/M metagenome (GOLD analysis project Ga0209494, IMG submission 184628) | Methane-oxidizing microbial communities from mesocosms in the Hudson Canyon - EN1B Hudson Canyon (SPAdes) (version 2) | ecosystem: Environmental > Aquatic > Marine > Cold seeps | place... | reverse complement strand
CCTTGATGCTGAGCTTAGAGTTGAAATGCGTGTTGAAATTTCACGCCTGCATCGTGAACTTGGAACAACTATAATATATGTTACCCATGATCAGGTAGAGGCAATGACACTGGCCGATAAAATTGTAGTCCTTAAAGAGGGTCTAATTCAACAGGTAGGCACTCCATTATCACTTTATGATGACCCTCAAAATGTATTTGTAGCAGGCTTTATTGGATCTCCAACTATTAACCTCTTAAAGGGAAGTGTGACTGATACAAAATTATCAATACTGGGTCTTGAATCCTTAAAGCTTAATGTAAAAGATGCAATGATCTCCTCTAGAACTGAACTGATTGTTGGCCTTCGACCACAACACTTAAAACTAGCAAAGTCTGGCAATCTTGAGGTTGAATTCACTGAGGCGCTTGGAGATATTTCTTACGTCTACCTGAAGACAGTCAATGGTGAAAGGGTTATTGTAGAGTCTAGAGATGAAAAATTACCTGTAAATGGATCTAAAGTGGGAATAGAGGTAATTCCCTCGAAAGCCTTATTTTTTGACCCTAAAACGCAACTTCGAGTCAAATAAAAATCACCTCTTAAATTGACTCCCAAATAACTCCTGATGGTGGCAACTTAACTCCACCAACAATTGATTCAGTTTCACTATAGTTAAACCAGAATCGGTATTTTAATGTATCACGCAACCTCACATTATTTGGTAAGCTTGTAATAGAGATATTTTGAGTAGAACACGAATCACTCAATATTCGCCTTAGCGCTTCTTGATCAGGCCAGCCTGTCAAATATTGCCTATTCTTATTTCCAATAAGAGCGGGTCGACCATCATCGCATTGCTCAATCACATTATCGCAATCAACTAAATTTTCCATCCAGCAAATAAAATTTCCACCTTCTTCAATTGATATAGAGGCATTCGGTCTAAGGGTTTCAACACTAGCAACTGTTCCCTTAATACCTGGAACAATTGGAGGTAATTCTTTAGGAACATGCATATTTAAAGTTTTTGAACCTGTTCTTGGGCCTGCAATTAAAACTCCTTTAAAAGACTCAATCGCCAATTCAAGCGATTTATCTATATGCATTAATCCCGGCATAACGACAATTTTGTAGTCATCCAGATTTTTATGATATGGTGACAATATATCTATTGATAAACCAAGACTTCGAAAGGATTTATAATAATCATAGATGAGCCCAAAGTAGCTAAAATCTTTACCTTGAGGTTGAACCTCCCAAGCCCAACAACTTTCATAATCAAAAACTATGGCAACTTTAGCTTGAACTTGCTGAATATCTTTTAATTCTTTTAATTCTTTAGCAACTTGACTGGCCTGAGCTAAGCCAGGAGCTGATGAACCGTCAGGTCTTTGAAGTCCAGCATGCATCTGTTCTTGGGCAAAAGGTGCTTGACGCCAACGAAAGTAACTTACAACTTCAGCTCCATGCGCTATCGCCTCCCAAGACCAAAGCCTGACCATTCCTGGAGCTGGTTCGGGGTTATAAGGAGCCCAATTTACTGGGCCAGGTTGTTGCTCCATTACCCACCATCGACCTTTTCCAACGGTCCTGTAAAGGTCATGATGGAAGGCTTGAAAATCAGGGTCACCAAAACGCATAAATTGAAGTTTAAAGTCTTCGTCTTGAGTGGAACGATCCTCCAGAAATCCTAAAGGATAACTATCCCAACTGGCAATATCTAAGTCATCTCCAACAGCGTAGTGGTCAAAATCTGTAATTTGACCCATATAGTTATGAATAAGTAATGCTTCAGTATGTGCTCTCATTATTTCTGCCTGAGAACGATTGAATTTAATAACTTGGTCAGAGCTAAATCTTCTAAAGTCTAATTCATGACTCGGATTGACTTCACACACCGTCTGATTTGGCAAATCAATTTGATCAAATCTGTTATATTCCATCGACCAAAATACATTCGCCCATGACTCATTGAGAACATCTATCGATTTATATTTATTAGTCAACCAAGACCTAAAAGCCTTGGCTGCTGAAACACTATAGGATAAAGTAGTTTCATGACATCCATATTCATTATCTAGTTGCCAAGCTTTAATGTAAGGGTTTTTTCCATAGCGCTCAGCCAGAATCTTTGTAATTCTTAATGACTCCTGTAGATAGCCTTCGTGAGAAAAACAGTAGTGTCGTCTTGAGCCAAATTTACGAGATTGTCCATTAGAATCAACAATAAGCATATCAGGCCATTTATCAACAACCCATCTTGGTGGGGCTGCAGTTGGAGTACTCATAACCACATCCAAACCAGCGCCGCCTAGAACAGATATAGCTCGGTCAAGCCATTTAAAATTTTGAGCACCCTCTTCAGGCTCTATACGGCTCCAGGCAAATTCGCCTATTCGAACCCAAGACAAACCTGAATCAACCATGTCCTTTGCGTCCTTCTGCCATTGCGCCTCAGGCCAGTGCTCGGGGTAATAGCAACTTCCTAGTTTTGGAATCATAATCTTCTCATAATTTAACTTGATATTCAGCTAAGCCAACTATCTCCGATTGAAAATAAAATACCTTTCCAGCTAAAGGCTCAACTTTTAAATTTTCATTATTTAAGTTCTGATAGGCCGAAGTAGTATAAATAGTATTTAGTGAGTCTCCACCAAAAACAGGACAAGTAACCTGAGAAACTGGAAAGTTAAACACTTTATCTAATTGACCATTAGGACTATATCTTACTAGTCTAGAGGAGCCATACTGTGCATTCCACAAATAACCCTCACTATCACAAACTGAACCATCGGGATGAAGCCCCTGAGACTCGAGATCAACAAATATAGCTGGATCATCTAGAGGCCAACCAGTTGACTGATCTAATTTCTGCTTCCAAATTTTCTTTTTTCGTGTATCCGCAAAATATCCAATATCTTGATCTGGGGAAAAACAAATGCTATTAGGGATTGTAATATTTTGGTGTAATTGTCTTAGCTCGCCTTTATAGAAGCGATAAATAGAGCCAGCCTCTTCTTCCGCATTTAGTCCCATTGTACTGATCCAAAAACCGCCCCATGGGTCAGCGCGCCCATCATTTGATCGGGTGTGAACCATGTCACCCTCTAAATCAACAACCAACTCTCTTTTGTCAGTTGATAAGGCAAGTTTAGTTAATGAAGATGCAGTCGCAACCATTAAATGCTCTTCATCAATCCAACCTGCAGCTGAAACTGGTTCAGCAAATGCCCAAGTTTTTAATTTACCGTCCTTCCAGTTGTGCATCTTGAAGGAGTTTATATCAAACCAGAATAGGGACTTTAGTTTTGGATGCCATAAAGGCCCCTCCCCCAAATCAGACGAATCTACTGGCAGATAGTCATCTATCATTTTTACGCTTCATCGTATGACAAAACAATCGATTCAGCCTTCTTGGCAACTATCTCAGAGGAGTCACCAGCTTTGTAAAGCCCCGATCCTATTCCAAAACCAGTAGCTCCAGCTTTAATCCAGGATGCAAAGTTTTTTGGACCAACGCCACCGACCATGAAAAGAGGTATATTTGATGGCAAAACAGCCTTTAATGCGATTAAATTATTTTCCCCAATAAGAGAGGCTGGAAAAAACTTTAAACCATCAGCTCCACAATTTAATGCAGAGAAGCATTCTGTTGGAGTAATTACCCCAGGATAACTCAATATATCTGCTTTTTTAGTTGCCTTAACAACAACAGGGTCAAAGTTAGGTGAAACAATAAAATTTACACCAATTTTAGCAAGGACTTCAACCTGCTTTATATCTGTTACTGTTCCAGCACCAAATTGAATTGATCCTTCAAATTCATCACGAAGTAGTTGAATACTTTCAAAAGCACTAGGTGAATTAAGAGGCACTTCGACTTGGCTTATTCCGGCTTTAACAATAACATGAGCTATATCAAGAACTTCTTTTGGTTTAACGCCACGCAATATAGCAATTATATTTCTATTCATATTCTTACTCTTATTCAGAGTGCAGCTCCATATAAGCAGAAGTCAGTCCTGATAATGTCGCAGCCTCAAGGCTAAAAGGATGACTTTCACCGCCAAGTATTTTTAATCCTTTTTGATAATTATTAGTTAGAAGCTCAGAACCAATAAGGATTACATTTTTATCTTTCCAGTAGCTTGTTGCCCCGTTGAGCTCAACTCCTAATAGTAGTCCAGAAAGAGTTGCTCTTGCAGAGCTAGAGTCTAAATCATTAACTATTGATTCAGATCGTAATGAAAAAAGATCCGAAGCAATTAAACCTGGATTGTCAAAACCCTTGATAACTCCATTATCAAAACTAATTTGATCCCACCCTTCTGACTCAATTGAGTGCTTAATTAAAGTGTTATTAGAAATTACACCAAAAAGCTCACCCGTCATAAAAGTTCTAAAATTTTCTATTTGACCTGCCCTTACATTAACCCATTTTGTATGCGTACCAGGAAGGCAAACAACGCCATCAAAGCTTGGATTTTCTTTAATAAATCCAGCAATTTGAGTTTCCTCGCCCCTCATAATATCTGCAGGCTTATGCTGCATTACTCCCGGAACTAGGTTGACTTGTATCCGTGAATCCCTGGTACTGGTAACTGTAAGTTGAGTTTTATCGATAGGAACGCATGGGGTTTTTAAATATGGTGTTTCAACCCACCCTTGACGAGCACCAACCATTCCACAAGCCATAACCGGCGTTATTTTTTTATTATCTAGCCAGGTTTCAATAAGGCGTAATAATACTGGCTCGAACTCATTCTGCTGAAGATCTTTCATACCTTCATTAGATTCACTATAAGCAAGAACTTCGCCCTGCTCATTAATAGCCCAGGCGCGCATATGAGTTGTCCCCCAATCTGCAGCAATCCATTTAGCTTTTAATTCTTTCATTTTTTTTATCCTGTAACTACAACTCCGCCATCAATCACCAAAGCTTGGCCGGTCATCATTCGTGATGCATTCGAAGCTAAAAATAATGTGGAGTCAATTAAATCGTTAGGCATCAAATGTTCCTTAATGCATTGTTTTTCCATGTGACTTGCTAAATCTTTATCATTTGCCCAGAGCTTTAACTGCCTTTCAGTCAAAACCCAACCTGGAATAAGACTGTTAACTCTAATACCATCATGACCAAGTTCACGAGCTAGGCTTCTCGTCAAACCTGTAATTCCAGCCTTAGATGCTACATATGCTGGGTATCCAGCGTTACCCATCATATAAGAGTTTGATGAAAAATTAATAATACTACCGCCTCCCTGTGCTTTCATTAATGGTGCTACAGTTTGGGCTGTAAAAAAATGAGGCCTTAGATTTATATTAACCGATTGATCCCACTCCTCTGTTGTCATGCTTGCAAGGTTATGGCGTGAGTCATTAGCGGCATTATTTATAAGAACATTAATTCCTCCATTAGCCTTACTAGCATCTGAAATTGCAGACTTTAGAGCATCAATATCAGTAATATCACATTTAATAAATAAGGGGTTATATTTATATTTTGAGGAAATTTCATCTAGAAATTCATCACAATCAGATCTCTGCACAAAAGCAACTTTAGCGCCTTGAGCTAAAAAACCCTCTGTCAATGAAGCTCCTATTCCTGAGCCACCTCCAGTTATAAAAACTGAAGTATCCTCTAAATCTTTAAAAATTGCATAATTATTCATTAATGAGATTCTCGTGTTGGAAGGCGCGTGTCTTTGCCTACTAGGAAGTCTAAGTCTGCACCTTTGTCAGCTTGCATGACATGATCAATATAAAGTTTTGCGTATCCACGGGTGTAATTTACTTGTGGCTCTTTCCTTGCCATAAGGCGCTTATCAATTTCAGAATCTGTAACTAGAAGCTCAAGTACTCCATTCAAAGCGTCAAGTCGAATACGGTCGCCTGTTTCAACTATTGAAATAGGGCCACCTACATTTGCCTCAGGAGACACATGAAGCACTATAGTTCCAAAAGCAGTGCCTGACATTCGAGCATCTGAAATACGTATCATATCTCGAACACCTTGTTCAATTAAAACCTTTGGTATTGGCATATTACCAACCTCAGGCATTCCTGGATAGCCCTTCGGTCCACACCCCTTTAAAACTAAAATAGAGTCTTTTGTTACTGGAAGGTCAGGTCTATCAATATTAGCCTTTAGATCTTCAATATCTTCGAACACATAAGCCAAGCCTTCATGCTTTAATAGCTCTGGTGTTGCTGCAGCTGGTTTAATAATTGCTCCATTTGGAGCCAAATTCCCCCTCAATACTTTTAAACCTGCAGCAGGCTTTAGTGGGTTATTTATTGGCCGAATGACGTCCTCATTGAATGTTTCAGCACCTTTAAAGTAGCTGGTTATATCTTTGTTTAGAACCGTATTAGCAGGCTTAATGTGATTCTTAATTTGCTCCAATACTGCTGGAACTCCTCCTGCATAACAAAAATCTTCCATTAGATACTTACCTGAAGGCATACAATTAACAAGAAGCGGTATATCTGCAGCTTTCTCAAAGTCCTCCAAAGTAAGTTCAATTTCAGCTCTACCCGCTAAAGCCAACAAGTGAATTACTGAATTAGTTGAGCCGCCAACTGCGCTGTTTAATGTAATCGCATTTTGAAAGCTTTCTTTTGTTAAAACTTTGGATAAGTTCAAACCCTCTTCAACCATTTCTACGATGCGCTTTCCTGTCATATGCGCAAGAGCCATTCTCCTCGCATCAACGGCTGGAATAGCTGCGTTTGTTGGTAAACTCAATCCCATCCCTTCAACCAAGCTTGCCATTGTGGATGCAGTCCCCATTGTCATGCAAACCCCCGATGAGCGGCTCATTCCTGTCTCAGCAGACATAAAATCTTGTAAAGACATATCACCAGCTCTAACATCTTCAGAAAAGCGCCAAACATCGGTTCCAGAACCAATATCTTGACCTTTATATTTGCCATTAAGCATTGGGCCAGAAGAAACAACAATTGTCGGCAAATCGACACTTGCTGCCCCCATTAATTGTCCCGGGGTAGTTTTATCACATCCACCAAGCAAAACAACGCCATCAATTCCATAAGCGCGAATACTTTCCTCTACATCCATAGATAGAAGATTTCGAAAAAGCATTGCGGTTGGTTTCATTTGAGTTTCACCCAAAGACATTACAGGAAATTCAAGTGGCAAGCCTCCTGCCTCCCAAACACCTCTCTTAACGCCTTCAGCTAAAGTTCTTAAACCTGCATTACATGGGGTTAACTCAGACCAAGTATTGCAGATTCCAATTATAGGGCGACCATCGAATACATGGTCAGGAAAGCCTTGACTCTTCATCCAGCTTCTATGAATAAATCCATCTTTATCCATTTTTCCATACCAATTAGACGATCGACGATTGTTAGCTTTACTCATGCAGCTTTATCCCCTTCTATTACCATCATATTAGCAGGAAAAGCTTTAGGTAATTGTAATCCATGACTCATTAAAAAATGCCCGCTAAGTTTTAATGTCTTTTGTAAAAGACCGCCTTTTGTTTTACCAAGAGAGCTGATCTGATTTTTATTATATAAGGAAATATTATACATTGACATTGGCTCAAGCCCAGCCAGCACAAGTGGTACCGGAGAGCTGAAATCTGATGATGCGTTTTGGCCTGCAAAAACAACAAAGTGATTCAAGCTTGAATTTATTTGAATTTCAGCGGTTATGCTTTTATCGACACAAGGCAATCTCAAAATGTTTGCATCTTTCATCCACTGGCGATTTTCTTTCCACCAACCAGTAATAGCTTTTAGCAGTGTTTTATCTGAAGACGAAAGTTCGCGAGGGTCCATCTCAAACCCCATATGTCTTTGCGCTGCAACCCAGGCCCTGAATGCTAGTGGGAGTTCACGCCCAGATGTGTGGCAAACTTTTGGACCAACATGACTTCCTGTTACTGATGAAGGCAGCCATAATAATGCTTCATGCTGAATGCGTAATCTTTCTAAAGCATCGTTACTGTCAGAAAGCCAAACTCTTTGAGTATTTTTTAAAATTCCATAATCAATTCGGCCACCACCAGATGAACATGACTCAATTTCAATATTTGAATGCGCCAATCTAATTCGTTTTAGGAGGCTATAAAGGCTTCGAGTTTGAGATGCATCTGGATAAGGCAAAACACGGTTGTGATCCCATTTAATGTACTCAATTGGGTACTCAGTTAATAAGGCTGAAATTTTCTCAAAAAGGTAATCTTCGACATCTTTTATTGAAATATTAAGAACCAATTGATCTCGCCCAAGAGTTTGGTCTTTGTGGCCCATTATCCATTCAGGATGAAGGTGATAAAGGTCGCTATCAGGACTAACCATCTCTGGCTCAAACCATAATCCAAAAGACATGCCAACTGAATGAATATGATTAATTAAAGGTTGTAAGCCTTGTGGGTATTTTTTCTTATCAACAACCCAGTCACCAAGACTAGATTTAGCGCTATTACGATCCTTAAACCAACCATCATCAAGAACAAACCTTTCGGCTCCAATCTCAGAAGCAAGGCTTGCTATTTCTTTTAATTGATCAAGGTTATGATCAAAATAGATAGCCTCCCAACAATTATAATGAACTGGTCTAATGCTATCTTTTGATAAATCAACAATTGAATTTTCTACATGCTCTCTAAAGGACTGCCCTACCCCGCCAACTCCATTTCTAGAGTGGCAAATAAATAGCTTTGCAGTCTCAAAGCTATTTCCAGAAGTCAGTTCACTATTTTCAGTATTTCCAAATTGAATTTGCCTCCGACCATCTGGAAGCTGCTCTGCCAGCATTCGATGCCCACCAGACCAGCCATAATGAAAACCATAGCAAGAGCCTGAATTCTCTGAGCATGAAACAGTTGGAACCAGCAAACCTGGAAAATTAGCATGACTTGTTGTTCCTGATCTTGATTCTCTTAAATGAATGCCAGTAACCCAGGGTGTAACTTGGCTTCTAAATTCCCCGCTCCACTGACCACTATAATCAACCATCTCACAACTATTTTGAGAAACAGCTATAACAGGAGCAGAAAACCATTCCATAAATATTGGTTTTTTACTATCAAGTTTTGCGCTAAGAACATAAACATCATCAAATGCACTTATTGAGGCCGTATAGGTTAAATCTAACTTTTTATCGACATAAGTTAAAATTAGTGAGTTACTAGTAGCTTTATCTTTTGAAAAAACAAATGTTGATGAAAGAATCTTGCCATGAGTATCGCGTATCTTACAGCCAAGTTGCCCAGAAAAATTAGCTGATTGTTCAGGCAAAATCGAAAGATTTGGAACTTTATCTAATAAATTATCACCCCAATCTTTTTTTGTAGCCTCACTTAAATCATCTAGGCTTTCATTATTAGGTAGCCTCGCTCCCCAGTATACAACGGATGGAAGTCTGTCATTCACAGATGACAATACTAGGGTTTGGTTCTCAGTATCTAGGCGCCATTGACTCATTATTTAACAGCTCCTAGAGTTAATCCAGCAATAAAGTGTTTCTGCATAAGAAAGAACATAAGTACAGGAGGTAGAGCCGCTATTATCGATCCAGCTGATACAAGATGTTGGTTGTAAACCCATTGCCCATTGAGCGAGTTTAATCCTGCAGTTACAGGCATTGCTTCTGCACCTTGCGTTAAAACAATAGCCCAAAAATAATCGTTCCATACAAATGTAAAAATAAGTACTGACAAAGCTGCCATTGCAGGGCGCATGAGTGGAAGCACAACATACCAAAAAATTTTAAATTCAGAGACACCCTCTACCCTGGCGGCTTCAATCAACTCAAATGGAAGTGCACGAATAAAATTACGCATAAAAAAGGTACAAAAACCGGTTTGAAATGCTATATGAAAAACCACTAACCCCCAAACAGAGTTGTAGAGTCCAAGTGAAAGTGAAAGATCTCTGACTGGAACCATGAGTATTTGAAAAGGAATAAAGTTTCCAGCAACAAAAATAAAAAATACAAACAAGTTAAGCTTGAATCGATAAACACCTAATGCAAAACCGGTAAAGCTTGATAGAACTAAAGCACCGATAACCGTTGGTATGGTTATCTTAAAACTATTAAAGATATAATAACCAAGCGGTGAGTCTGTAAAAACAGCGGTATAGTTTTCGACAAAGTTAATTGAAGTTGGCATTCCCCAGTAATTTCCAGAATTAATGTCAGCTCCAGAGCGGATTGATGTTAAGGCCACAGCAATGAGTGGAAGAAGCCAAATAACGATTGAAATTGGCAGTGCTATCTTATAAAGAAGCTGAGTGGATGGCTTGGTTCTTTCAATTGGAGTCGGAAACATAATTAACCACCCCTTTCGTCACGATACAATCTATAAAGAATAGTTGCAATATAAATCATCATGATCATAAGAAGAACAACTGCTATGGCAGCACCATAACCCATTCGGAATCCGTACTCCGAGAAAGCCTTTTCGTACATATAATAAGCAAGCACCCTACTGGAGCCCCAAGGACCACCACCGGTCATTATGTCTATTAAATCAAAAGACCTTAATGCACCAATAATTGTAACAACAACGGCTATAAAAGTTGCAGGCTTGAGTTGAGGTAAGATGACGTACCATAACATTCTCCAGCCCTTTGCATTATCAATTCGACCCGCTTCAATTTGTTCTGAATCAACTGAATTTAAGCCAGTTAAATAAAGAATCATGCAATAAGCAGTTTGAGGCCATAAACCAGCCGCAATAATGCCATATGTAACATAATCTTCTTCCGCAAGAATAGCTATAGAATCAAAACCAAAAAATTCTAAAATAATGTTTAGTAGACCATTGGAAGGATCATAAAACCAGCTAAAAACCAATCCAACCACAACCTGAGAAATAACAAATGGAAAGAAAAATATAGACTTATAAATCCTTATCCCTCTGACTGTTTGATTAAGAAATAATGCTGCAAATAGCCCTGCAGGAACTGCTAAAAGGTATAAAACAAGCCAGATAACATTATTTTTGAGTGAAACAAGAAAATACTCATCATCTAAAAGTTCAATATAGTTTTCAGCGCCAATATATGTTTTTGTGCCTAACCCATCCCACTGATAAAAACTTAAGTTAATAGATTGGAAAATTGGAAAAATAACATACAAAGAAAACATTAAGATTCCTGGAGCTAAAAATATCCAGGGAGCTATCTTTAATTGATTATTTTTCCAGTAAGAATACATATATTTAATATTAAAAATATTAAAAAAAAGTCCCGTGTCAAGAATACTTGAACACGGGACATAGTAAAACCTTATTGATTAATAAAGTTTTTGACGAGCTTTTTCTAGACGCTCTAGAATTTTCTCTAAACGC
>Ga0209494_1001242_pt1 | contig 11314 bp, 15 predicted proteins | sample EN1Hudseemescosm_FD_184628 | JGI IMG/M metagenome (GOLD analysis project Ga0209494, IMG submission 184628) | Methane-oxidizing microbial communities from mesocosms in the Hudson Canyon - EN1B Hudson Canyon (SPAdes) (version 2) | ecosystem: Environmental > Aquatic > Marine > Cold seeps | place... | reverse complement strand
CCTATCTATGTTGGAATTGCGGTTTTTGGATTAATGATGACTGTTGTAATTGTTCTTCTTTTGAGATTAGATTGGGCTAAAATTCTTGGAAAATTTTTACCTTGGACATTAGATGAAAATAATGATGACAAGAATGATGGTTAAATTTTGATACATACTTTAAAGCTCAAATATGATTTTTGTTGTGATTATTCGTAAATGATTGATAGAATTTTCATAAAAAAAATCCGAAAAACCTGTTAGTTAAGACTGTCTCCGTCTAATCTATGCTGGGCATTTAAAATTCCATAGTTTCTCTTTACCTTTTCTAATTCCTATTCTTGTCGATTTGGTTATTTTTTTAACTTCTATTCCTTCTGTAATGTATATTTTTGATTTTTTTGTTAAATCTAAACCATAGTGTTCTTTTGTAATTTCTAATGACTGTGTTAATTTCGCAGGACCATTTGTAAGTTCTTTTATTTTTTTAACATTTCTGTTTCTTTGCATCCTGGTAATCCCTTTATCTGGCTTAATTCCTCGTATTAGCACTGCACCGGCATGTGTTTCAGAATTTTTTGCTACAACATTAAAGCAGTAGTGCATGCCATATGTAAAATAAACATAAGATGTCCCTACATCGCCAAACATCACTTTGTTTCTATCTGTAATTTTTGTAAATGCGTGGCTTGCTGGATCATCTTTATGTCCATATGCTTCTGTCTCGATAATGATTCCAGACATTTCATAGTTGCCTATTCTTCTAACTAATTTTTTTCCTAGAAGATTTTTTGCAACAACCACTGTGTCTTCTTGATAGAATTCTTTAGGAAGTATACTCAATGTCTATCTTAATTTCTTTCTGATTTTTTAATTCTTTTGTTAATTTGAATAATTTTTTCATATCTTTTTTCAACATCTTAATTAATTTTTGATTGTAAATTGTGGCTGCTGGATGAATTGTTAAAAAATACAGTTGATTATTTTTTCTAGCAATTTTTCCTCTAAATTTTGTAATTTCATTTCCATTTAATACTGAATTAAATGCTGTATTGCCTAAAATACAAATTATTTTTGGTTTGATTATCTCTATTTCTTTTTCAAGATAATTTTGACAGGTGTTTCTTTCAGTTGTTGTTGGAACTCTGTTTTTTGGTGGTCTGCACTTTACGATATTTGTTATGTATACTTCGTTTCTAGTAATGCCTGCATTCTCAAGTGCAATTGATAACTTTTTTCCTGCAATGCCGATGAATGGCTCTCCTTCAACATCTTCATTTTTTCCAGGTGCTTCTCCTACAAAAATAACATCTGCTTTGAAATTCCCTTTTCCTGGAACTGATTTATTTCGTGTTTTACTAAGGTCACATTTTGTACATTTTGTAACTTGTTGCCTAATGTTTTCCAATTTCCTCCTCATGCTAATTCACACTTTTTACTGTCGCAATTCCCCTGATTGTAGGACCGCCATTTCCCATAATCATTGATTGCATTGGATCTCCTTTGCCGCAATTAGTTATTGGTCTTACTGTAAAGTCATTTCCACATGCATCAATTGAATTAAAAAATTCTGGTGCTGTCCCCATTACTATGACGTCTCTAAGCAAATCTGTTACTTCCCCGTTTTCAATTTTTTGTGCATATTGACATGAGATACTCCAATTATATCGCTTCATGTCAATCGATGGAATTTTCATATTCGAGATAAGATATCCATTTTTTACCTCTTTGATTATCTCATCTACATTTTGATCCCCATTACCAATACATGTGCATGCCATACGAATTAATGGCATGAATCGATAACTTGTTGCTCTCATATTTCCAGTTGGCACCGTGTTGAATATTTCTGATGTTTCTTTATTTTGCATGTGATTTTTTAAAACTCCCTTTTCGATTAGATTGGTTTTTTTAGTTTTTACTCCTTCGTCATCAAACTCATACCATCCTAAACTTTCTTTGATTGTTGGATCGTCAAACACATTTAATTTTTCAGAACCTATTTTTTGTCCTATCTTCCCTTTCCACCATGCGCCCCCTGCCCATGCCATCTCTTTTCCTAACACTCTATCTGCTTCTGAAGGGTGTCCTAGTATTTCATGTGTAAGTAATGATACGAAATCCGGATTCATCACTACGGTGGATTTTTCTTCTTTTACTGGATTTGCAAAAATTAATTCTGACGCCTTTCTTGCAATGTCTGTTGCACTTTGTTGAGCTTTATCCACAATTAATTCTAATCCCCCTCTTCCTCCTTCTGTAATGTTTACTGATTGTGTTTGACCTGATTCATGCGCTGTAGCCATCATTTCTATCACGACGTCTGTAAAATTTTGTAATATTTCTGAACCTTCACTATTTACAAAATATTTTGAACTAACTGTGTATTCTGGATTGGTAATCGATTTTATAATTTTTGGTGTATTTTTAATAATTTTGTTACACTCTAACCCTATTTTCATTAGTTCTTCAATTCCTGGTTTTTTTATAACTGGAAAATTAATTTCTTTACTGTTAATTGGACTTTTATGTAAATTAATTCTTTTTCTTCTATCCGAATTTTTATAATTTGAATTTTCTATTGTAGTGTCTAAAATCTCTTTAATTTCATTAAACGATTTTGGATTTGTTATCGAACAAAAACTCCATGCTCCATTTTTTATTAACCTGACTCCTATCCCGATATCTTCGCTATTTCTGATATGTTCAATTTCTCCATTTTCTATCAACACCGATTTTTTGTCTTGTTGTTCTGCTCTGGCATCACAATATTGCACTCCTGCTTTATCCGCATATTTTACTATTTTATCTGCAAAATCCCGTAAATCTTGATCCATATTTTACATATTTTGGCGAGTTCTAAATCTTGTACTATTGATGATTTGATATTGCAGGCATGGTGAAATAATATTCATCCTCAAAATCATAATCGACTACGCTTTTCTTCCTTAAAAATTCAAAATACTGTGTACAATTTTGATAAAACTCCGTATTTTTTGCTGGTTCCTGATGCATGTTTAGTCTTCATATGTTTCAATTTTTTATGGTGAGTGAGTGATTTTAGTTCAGAATGTTTGTTTTCTTTAGCTAGATTTTGTTGGATATTTTTTATACTAACACGTTGACTAAATTTTATGAGTTGTGCAATTGTTGCTGATACTAGTGTTATCATAAATGGGTACCTTGCTGATCAAATTGAATCTGGTTCTGTTAAAAACTCTGATATTATCATTCCTCAAGCTGTGTTTGATGAATTACAATCTCAGGCTTCTAATAGTAAACAACAGGGGTTTATTGGATTAGAACAAATTCAAAAACTTAACAAATTATCTGTCAGTCATGGGCTAAAAATTATTTTAAAAGGATCACATCCTGCTATCGATGATATCAAATTTGCTGCTAGTGGAAGAATTGATGCATTGATTATTGATATTGCAAAACAAAATGATGCTATTCTTTATACTTCTGACAAAGTACAACATCTAGTTGCACAAGCTGAAGATATACAAACTGTCTTTCTCAAACCTGTCAACAATCATGAGACACTTGAATTTTTAAAATTCTTTGACAACGACACTATGAGTGTACATCTTAAAGAAAATCAATACCCACTTGGCAAAAAGGGAAAACCTGGAGAATTTTTACTTACTAGATTGAGTGGTGAGATTCTTTCTAAAGAATATTTGAAAATGATCTCTTCGCAAATTTTGTCTTCTGTTAATATTTCTGATTCTAGTACAGTTGAAATTTCAAAAACTGGGGCATCTGTTATTCAACACAATGATTACCGTATTGCCATAACTTATCCTCCCTTCTCCGAATCTTATGAAATTACCATTGTTCATCCTACTGTAAAACTATCTCTTGAAGATTATGATATATCTGAAGCATTGATGAATCGCTTAACCGATAGAGCTGAAGGCATTGTAATCTCTGGTTCTCCTGGCTCTGGAAAAAGCACATTGGCTTCTGGACTTGCAAATTTCTACCACAGTCAGGGCAAAATCGTTAAAACATTTGAATCTCCTCGTGATTTACAAGTTGATCCGGGCATCACTCAATACAGTAAATTGGATGGAAGTTTTGACAATACTGCTGATATTTTACTGTTAGTTCGTCCTGACTACACTATTTTTGATGAAGTAAGGCGACGAGAGGATTTTACAACTTTTTCTGATCTACGATTAACTGGTGTGGGAATGGTTGGAGTAATCCATGCTAATTCCCCTTTAGATGCAATTCAACGATTTATTGGTAAAATTGAACTTGGAATAATTCCTAATGTTTTGGACACTGTGGTGTTTGTAAATAATGGAAAAATTGAAAAAGTGTATGATTTGGAATTAAAAGTCAAAGTTCCTACTGGCATGACTGAATCTGATTTAGCTAGACCTGTTATTGAGATAAGAAATTTTGATGATGACGTTTTGGAATATGAAATCTATACTTTTGGAGAAGAAAATGTCATCGTACCTGTTAGAAAACGTGGGGAAAAAGTTGGGATTGAAAAACTAGCTGAGGATAAAATTAAAGAGTATTTTAAAAGATATGATTCTGATTCACAAGTTGAAATTTTGTCTGAAAATCGTGTAAAAGTAACTGTCCATGAAGATTGCATTGCATCCATAATTGGTAGGGGTGGTTCAAACATAAATGAAATTGAAAAATCTCTTAAAGTTCACATTGATATTGTTGCTAAAGATTCCGAATCATTACATTTAACGTCAAATGAAATACGTTTTAGTTTTTCAGAGTCAAAAACTGCTTTATTGCTAAATGTCAATAGGGAATATGCCTCTATGCATGCTGACATTTATACAAATGAACGGTATCTTGATTCTGTTAGAATTGGAAAAAAAGGACAAATAAAAATTCCAAAACGATCTGATGTTGCAAGAAATCTTATGAATTCCACTGCATCACAAAACGATATTCAGTTATTTCTTAAAGATTTCTGACTTGTTTATTCTGATTGAGGAAATTAATTTTTCTTTAGAATTATTTTTAACTGATATTGTTTGACTCCCATTTCTCTAGATATTTCATTTTTGAGACTTGCATGCCCCTTGATTTTAAATTAAATAATTTTCAATTATTGGTCTGATTTATTTTCATTTATGTCTTTTTTAACCTATAATTGCCATTCATTACCACTGAATACCAATCATATATATAGTGATAAAAATGAGAGCAAATATGAGTACACAAACTGTAAAAACAAATCAGTCAAACAGCGTATATTCAATCTATCAGCAAAATGTGCAAAAATACTTTGAAAGTATTTCAAAAAATACTCCACAGTATTTTCAAGCAACAACACATTTTCAAGAAGAATGTATGAAAGCTGCTCAAAAATCATTTGATGCTGCAATCACAATGCAACAAGAATTTGCTCAAAAATCTGGACTATCTGCAAATATTCCTGATGCTGCAAAATCTGTAATTGTTGATTCCAACAAACAAATTATTCAAGCAAGCTCTATTCAAAACCAAATTGCAAAAACTGTAATGGATGCCACTACTCAAAATGTAAAAGCATTCAATGACAATGTTAATGCATTTACTGATTTGAACAAAAATATTATCCAATCCTGGATAAGCACATTCACTCCTACAAAAAATTAGGGTGATTTTTTTATTTTATTTATAAAATAGGCTTTTTGCAGCTCTATTGATAATTTCACTATCTGTATTGTGTAAACTTTGTGCAATGATTGCAACTTCATCTTGGTTAACTGCATGATCTAGTGTAAGATACACTGTAAACATTGGAATGTACACCATTAACTGCTGCATTTTTTCTCGCATGATGTGAATGTATGTTGTTTTTCCATAAACCTCATCAAAATGCTCTCGTCTGTTTCTCCTTGAACTTACTTGATAATAAAATAATATTCTGTCACGATCTGGGTCATTTGCAACTGTTGCTTTTGAAGATTTATCTAAAACAACATGTCCTTCTAAATCAATTAACCCTAAATGCTCTATTCCTGAATGAATTTGAAAAACATGTTCTGCCAATTCATAAATTTCTTTAGTTGTCACAAATTCAATTAGTCTTACTAGTATAAAATTAATTTGTGTAATTATTTTCAAACAGGGGTTTATTTCACTAATTCTTTTGATTGCATTTGATTGACGAATTCCGCTAATCTATTTTTTTACATTCTAAACTGTTTCTGTTGAATTTGTTATGCCTGTGTGCATGAATTAGAAATTTTTAAAATTTTCAATAATTTTTGGGTTTGATTTTAAAAAAGTAATGAATTTTCTTAACTGTTTTATTGTTTTTGGATTTAGGTGATGTTCAATTCCTTCTGTGTCTTGATTTGCAGTGTCATAATTTACCCCTAAAATTTCAAAAAATTCTAATAGAATGCCATGATTTTGGCGAATTCCTTCTGCAATTTGTATTCCTTTTTTTGTAAGATTGATTCCGTGATATTTTTCATATTCCAAAAATCCGCCCTCATCCAATCTTTGAAGCATCTTTGTTACGCTTGGGGCACTCACATGCATGTATCTTGAAATGTCCAGTGTTGTTGCGTACCCTTTCAATTCGACTAATTCTGATATTATTTCTAAATAGTCTTCCATTCTGGAACTGGATCTTGTTTTTTCTAGTTCATGTGCAGCTTTAATTGATTCTAGTCTTTTGGAATTTTTTGTTTTCATTGTTCTTTGTAACTAATGGAAATCCACTATAATTGGGTGTCTGTTTGTCTTTCTTAGCTATTCTTTGTTGACTTGAGGGTAACCATTGTTGATCTTTGAATCTTAACTATTTTTTTGTAGAATGATGTTGAAATGAATGATCCGTTAAAGGCACGACTGGCAAAATTACAAAAATTTTCCGATTCTGCTAAACGTAGAGCTAACTTGTACTCAGATATAGCTAAAATGGATAGTTCTCATACTGCTAGGTCATTGGGTGCACTGCAAAAGGCACCTGCACCAGGTAAAAAATTACAAAAAATTGGATTTCTAATGTTATGGATACCTGAACCTACTGGTGTAACCTGTGCTATAGGTGGTCCAATGATCGTTGCTGGTAGATATTTGGATAAAAAATACAATGGTAGTACAATACACGATATTGGGCACCATACTAAAAATACCATTTCTACCATTAGTGATTTTAAAAATTCAGTAACCTAACACATTCAGTTTTTAAAAGGACTCTCTTAATCTAATTTATGACCACTAGGGCACAGGCAATTATTCCTATTTTTATTGCTGCTGTAATCATTGGTTCTATTGGGTTGCTAACTTTACCCAGTGAAATAAAATTAGAACAAGTAAAATTTCCTCGAGGATTGATCAAAGTAGATAATGTTCCCGTTGAAGTGCAAATTGCTGATACTGAACCAAGTCGTGTTCGTGGTTTGATGTTTCAAGATCAATTGCCATTAAATGAAGGGATGCTTTTTGTATTTCCTGAACAAGGTTTGTATTCTTTATGGATGTTAAACATGCAGTTTGAATTAGATATGATATGGTTTGATGGCGATGGCAAAGTTGTACACATCAAAACAAATGTTCCTCCGTGTGTGATCCCTGTGGAAATAGCTGCTGGATGTCCAAGTTTTGTCCCTACTGGTGAGGCGACATATATTCTTGAAGTTACATCTGGTTTTGTTGAACAAAATAATATTACGACAGATTCTGTTTTAGAAATAATATCCATCTGATATTGCAAAACCTTATCTTGTAATCTTTTTTTAAATGAGTTATGAATAACAAAATCCTTCTTCCAATTATTGTAATAATTATATCAGCTATTGCTATTTTTTTGATTCCTGAAGACACTTCTATGCCTTCTTCAGAAAATCTATATCAATACGGTTTCACTTTTTATGATGTTGAAAAAATAAAAGCATCTTTGTCTGAACAAAATATTTTCATGTCCATTCCTACTTCTGTAACAGATCATACTATTGGAAATTACTGTGCAATTCGTGATGATATTTTGTCTACTATCAATTATTGTACCACCACTGCTATTCAGGGTCCTGATGGAAGATCTCTTGGAAATATCAGTATGGGTGGAACTCCTGATAACCCTATAATGGCAATTGCGTTAGTTGAATCATCTCCATTTCTAGATTCAAAATCAAATGAAATTGAAATTGTTTTTGAATCTATGGTTGAATCTTTAGTATGTGATTGTTGGAATGAAAAACAACCTGGTGGCTTTGAATCTGTTAGCGCTTGGTTAGACGCTGCAAAAACAAAATATGCTGAATCTTCTCAAACTGTTCCTCTGAAATCAACAATTACTGGATTAGGTGATGAAACACTAATTCTTGAAATTACTGCAAAAAACGACTCTTATTTGTGGACTTTAATTGTTCTAAAGTAGTCTAATTATATATGATAAAATTACCTGATTGGAGATTACGATGATTGATCAAGTATGGTTAATTCCTTTGGGGTTTGCTGCTGGAATATTGGGTTCCATGATTGGTCTTGGAGGCGGGATAATCGTTGTTCCCATTTTAACATTTTTGGGTTTTCCGCCCACAGTTGCTGCAAGTAATAGTCTTTTTGCAGCTTTAAGTAATTCTATTGCATCCACAATTTCGTATTCTCGACAAAAAAGAATCGAATATTTTTTGGGGTTAAAACTTGGATTGCTTGCAATACCTGGAACGATTTTGGGTGCAATAATCTCTACTGATATAGCTCCGGATATTTTTAAAATTTTATTTGGGTTTGTGTTGGTTGCGTCTGCAATTTACATTTTTTTGAGAAAACAAATTGAATCTAGAGAAAAAGTAATCTCTAAACAAATGATCCTTTTTGCGATTGGCTCTAGTTTCTTTGCAGGGATAATATCTTCTTTCTTTGGGATTGGAGGTGGAATTATTTTTGTGCCATTAATGGTAGTTGGAATGGGAATGTCTATGAAAAAGGCTGCACCTACATCACAATTAATTTTATTATTCGCATCATTGTCCGGTGTGATAGTTCATAGTATTTTGGGACACCCTGATTTTCTTCAAGCTGGATTTTTAGCAATTGGTTCTTTTTTTGGTGGATTAGTTGGTGCAAAATTATCTTTAAGCATCAAAGAACGAAATTTAAAAATTCTTGTTTCTGCTGTGATTTTGATAGCTGCCGGAAAACTCTTTTTTGATTCTTTAACAAATAATTTGTTTTCCCTTGGATTTTAGCCTCAAATTTTTTACCATCTTTTTATACTAATTTTTTGATAGATAGTGTTCGTTGGGTCTCTTGATCTGATGGCTGAGGAGATTAGTTGGCTCCTCTGTTTTTATTTTGTTAACAACGTCGTGTACATCTTGATTCTTTCTTTTTATATTCTGTTGGCGATCTTTAGCTGTCCAATTGTAACAAGTCCAATTATTATCAAGATGCTGCCAATGGGTAAAAGATAATCGAGATCAATTTCCCAAAACCACGAATATAAAAAATAGACAATCAATACGGTTATGCCTGATAGCATGAAACCTGCTATTCCATTAATTGCTAAATTGGTCATAAATCTTCATTTAGTCAATCTGTTTTATCTTTAGTTATTTTTTTTAATTCAGAAAGAATCAAAACCAATATCTCTTTCTCATTTAGTTTCAAAAGTTCTTTTGTTTCTTCTTCAGTAAATTGAATATCTTCATTCAATTTATCATATGTAGTCAAGGAATCTGTCATGAGTTATACTGATAATGTCTAGTAATTATATCGTATGAAAGGAGATTCATAATCAAATGATGTCGAAATAAAGTATCTGAATTAATCCATGCTAGTCTGTTTTTGAGTTTTATTTTTAATAGATTGCTGTGCTGGTTCTTTTTTTATCCTGTAGATATTTTTTTTTGAAATTATGATTAATTCGTTATCTTGAGTACTTCCTTCATAATCAATCACTATTTTCCCAAATTCCCTATCAATGTCTAGTTTTTCTGATATGGTAAATTTTAATTTTAGAACTTGATTTGTATGGAGAGGTTTTAGAAACCTGGTGTTTCTATTATTCCAACTTGGATCCCCATCTGTTCCAAGAAAAATAATGTGATTTCCGTATATTTGATCCAATCTTGTAAATTCGCCTTCCATTCTTGATAATATTGCTCTCCCTGACACTAGTTTTTGATTATTTTTCATTTTGTCCTCCAAAAACACATTTCTGATTTTTGAAAATTTAAGATATTCTCCTAATTCGTCATCTGAAATGCTGCATGTTGAATGAAATGATTCGCCTACAACAAATTCTGAAAATCTTTTCATCCTTATCTTGTTTCATCTACACAGAATACTATTTCTGCAGATGAAGCTGCATTTTCCGTTACTAGGAAATTAAATGCATCGGCAATTTTTTGGTTATCTGGTTCTGAACCCGTTACTGAACCTGGGAAAACTGTAAACATTCTGATTTTTGATTTTAAAACATCACTTAGTTCTTGATTGACTGTTGTAGTAAATGGTCTTAATGCCCCTCTGAAAACCTCCACTTGTGCCCTTTGAGTTCCTGTAACTTTGCGTCCAATTGGTAAATCTGGACCTATAATCATGATTGCACCCTTGGTATCTTTGTATAGTCTTGGATCTTTGTCCCCTCCTGGAACAAAGTGTTCTAGTGTTCTCTGTGCAACAGTTGCTGGTGTTGAAATGAATTTTGCAACTAATTCTTCCCATCCTGCTCTGCTCAATTCTGTCAGCTTGCCTATTTCTGGAAGTTTTCCAGTTACGTGAACAACACTTAAAATTTCCCCTAGATTTGTTTTAGCAGTATTTAGCCATCTTTGAACTTCTTCGGGATTTGTGATATCTACAATATGTGAATGGAATTTACTGCTAATGTATTCTTGAACTTCTGTTGGGGTTGACTGTGAAATGAAACATGCTACTTTTCCCCCATTTTTCTCAACATGTTGTGCTAAAAATTCTACTCTTTCAGCATCTGTTTTATCGGTACCATCAACTGTGAATACAACTGATTTACCTGAGAAGTCTGGTTGATGAACTCCTGGGGTTGTTGTTCCAATATGTGGTTTTACTGGATAAAATACTCTGTCTCCTGGAATAACTTTGCCGTTAAGGATTTTTGCAATTTCGTCATCACACAAGTTAAGAACTGATTCTGATACTTGTTTTTGAGCTAAAAATTCTCTGTTTGCAATCATGTGTGATGTATTGTTTTGAACTTTTTCAGCTATTGTTTGAATTTTAGTAAGTAGATTTGTAAACGTCTCTGTTAGTTTTGCAACATCTTTTCCATTTGCCAACTTCTCTGCAGTTTTTGCAATTCCTTCTTTATCGATTCCATCAGCAAGAATGCATTCTAACAAGTCATCTTTTGCTTCCTCAACTTCTA
>Ga0209494_1001241_pt1 | contig 11315 bp, 10 predicted proteins | sample EN1Hudseemescosm_FD_184628 | JGI IMG/M metagenome (GOLD analysis project Ga0209494, IMG submission 184628) | Methane-oxidizing microbial communities from mesocosms in the Hudson Canyon - EN1B Hudson Canyon (SPAdes) (version 2) | ecosystem: Environmental > Aquatic > Marine > Cold seeps | place... | reverse complement strand
TTTGTAAAAGGAATGGCCCAAGCGTTACCTGAGCCCTGTTCTTGTACGACTACCTTAGTATTAGCCGTTCCAAAATCTAGTCCTACCACTAATTCAGTTTCATAGTCTTGATTAGTGTTTAGTTGTGTCCGATTGGAGTCAGTAAAAGCTTCTACAATAATATTTGTTTTAACTGGTGATAAAAGTGAAAGAGATAATGTGCTTTGCGTGGTTAGTCCTATGCCTTTATGGGTATCTATCCCTACAGAATCTGTATTTGGCTTTATTGTGGGCGTTTTTCCTTGACTATGGATGCTAACCTTTACCTTCTGCACTATCCCATTTTTAAAAACTATCTCATGAATATTTTTACCCTTAAGGCTCTTAGTTCTTAGGTGTTCTATAATTTTTGATAATTCACTGTAGGAACAGTTATTAATTTTGTTGAGGGCTTTATTAGTGAAACTATAATTAAAGCAAAGCTTTTTTCGAAGTTCATTTTCCCTGTTAATATTCTTTTTTGAATTATTGTTTTCGGTTGAATGTAGGGTGTTTTTTGATGGGGGCTCTCTAACTTCTATGACTTTACCATTTTTAAAAACGAAATTAGAAACAGTCTTGTCTTTAAGGTTATGATTTTTTAAGTATTCATTAATTGTCGATAATTTATTATAAGAATAACGGTTTATTTTATTAAGGGCATCATCAGTAAAAGTATAATTAGAGCAAAGATTATTTATAAGTATATTTCTACTTTCTCTATTGGAAACAACTCTCCCGTTTGTAATGTTAATTTGACTGTTATGGATTGAAGAAGAGGGGGTTCTGGAAGGCTCTATTTTGTTTGGTTTATCTTGCTTTATTGTTGGTTTAAAGCCAAGGCTCTCTAATTTTTTTTGTATTTCAGTTTTACTCTCTTCAGTAGACATTTACTACTCCTAGTGTCACATCTCTGGGCTCACTGTTTACATTACGTTGAAGATTATATTCGTGAATGCGTTTTTTTCTTGTGTCCTCAAGCTTCTTAATTTGACCTTCAAAGAGTTTGACCATTTTTGTATTATTCTTCACAATGAGTTTATAGATAGTTTCTTGTCTGGAGGCAATCTGTTTATCTATTTGCCCGTTGAGTGTGGCAATATTAAAGTCAATTCTATCTTCGTTTTCAAATCGCATTTGCGTGCAGTATTCATCAAATTGGTCATCAAGTAGTTGTTCCAGTAAGTGGTAACATTTAAGTGCATTATTGTGGTTAATTGTGGCCTTAGCAGTGAGCCAATCCTCACCATGTGATACTGCAGACATTAAAAGTTTTTCAGACGGCATGTCATCAATATTCTGAAAAGTGTCTATATTGATTGCACGATAGATTAAAGACTCAACGGTTTTAGAGCCTGTCGTGCTCCAGCATTTAACTATAACCATATAATTACCAATAGGTATCTTATGATTAAGATCCTTATCTAATTTAATGCCAACTAATTGGTGGAAATCATCTGTATCAGTATTTTTAGCTGCAAATCTAACCAATGGGTGATGATGATTAATGACTTCATATTTATTACTTGATAGGTCAATATTGTTATAGAACAGGCATCGCACTGGTTTGCCTGTTGCATTGGAGGCAAGTTTTGTCTGTACCGTATTATTGAGTGGATCAATGAAATGCTTGAAATCTGTTTTAGCTTCTAGGGATAAGTCAATGTCAACGGTTAGCGGTGATATTTCTCTTTCAACTAAATTTGATCCACTGTATTTTGTCTTGAGAAAATCACGTATATATATCCATAGATTATCCCCATCAATAAACCGGCGCATTTCTTTAGCTGCTGAAACCTTGTTGAGTACGTAATCACCATGCGCGGCTAGCCCTGCTGCCTCGGATTCTAGTTCTTGTTGGTTTATTTTTTCATTTTCAATGGCTGCAGCTGTTTGTTCAATGCGAATGTTTTCTTCTTTCTCTGTTAGTTCATGGGTAAATAGTTCGCTGGTTAAGGTACGAATTCTTTCCCCTAATATAGCTTCCAAGTCGCCTAAGGCTTGTTTAAATATGTCTAATCGCAAAAACAATCTGTTATAAATTCTATCGTCTAATGTGTCATCGTAAAAGAGATTCCAAATCAATATACGATCTTTTTTTTGCCCAATCCTGTCAATCCGGCCAATCCGCTGCTCGACTCTCATCGGATTCCAGGGTAGGTCATAATTGATTAGTGTGGATGAAAATTGTAAGTCAACACCTTCACTAAGTACCTCGGAGGCAAGGAGGATTTTAATGGAAGCATCATCTCTAAAGTTTTCAATTATTGATTCTTTTTCATCACCCATTCCGCCCATGAGTAATAATGATTTAATACCGTCTTCCTGGAGTCTTTCTTGCAAATATTTAAGAGTTTCTCTGTAGAAAGAAAAGAGAAGAACCTTGCTGTCTTTATTGGTTTTCCAGTAGTCAATAAGACTGTTTAGTAATACTTGATATTTGCTATCGTTTGCTTTTAATTCATCAAAATCTCCGATTTCTAATGCTAGTTGTGAGAGTTCGTTTATTAGAGGCCCTGATTGATTAGATTTTTTTTTGATTATATCTTCGACATCTAAATCGCTGTCAAATGAATCTCTAATAATATCGTCGTCAAAAAGAGCTACCTTCTTTTGCCACGCCCTAATTGACGCAGGCATTGAACTACACATTTGACGCTGTGGTATTGTTAATAAAAATCCTTCAAAAAGACTGTAACGAGAACAGTAACTTCTTACTCTTTCAGTTACAGCTTCGTAGAAATCACGCTCGATTTCATTCATTAGTATTTGAGGAGCGGTAGGGATACGTATTACTCGCTGTTCTTTAACATCGCGCTTTCGAGTTCTATTAATAACACTGCCTAGTAAATTAATGCGTTCAATACGGCTAGCTAATTTAATGCGGTATTCAATGGTATTTAACTCATCTTGTTTAGGAGGATTGTCTTTAAGGTGTAGCAGCTGTCGATTTGAATGTAAAAGAGGTTTAGCTAAACAATCATTTACTTCACTTAGGAATTGGTCCTGAGAACATTCCCTAGAGCGCAATAAAGTAGACAGTGACATGATAGGTCTATTGGTATTAAGAACACTATCAAATGCCTCTTTGAATTGAAAATTTTCACTGTCGATAATATTAAGTAGGTGATAAAGATCGTTGCTCTTTAGCTGTATGGGAGTTGCAGATAGAAGAACGATACTTTTAGTTGCTGGGCGTAATAGTTGGCCTAATTTGTGCGTTTGGCTTTGTGGGTTTCGCATGTAATGCGCTTCATCAATTATAATGCAATCAAACAGTTCCTTGGCTGTTGATGCCTCAGTGATAAAACGGGCTAATTTAGCTGAATTTGTTTGAACTTCTTCGTCATTTTCCCAGTTTTTAGAAGGTCTTATTCCCTGGATAGATGCAACTATTGCGAATGACTCACCCCCTCTTGATGTGTCTTTTAGCCGGGATAGGGCCTGCGATGCGTCACAGATTTCTGCTCGAATACCAAACCTATGATTTAACTCAGAAACCCACTTGTGTCGTAAAACCGCTGGGCAGACAACTAATAGTTTTTTGGCTTGTTCACGAGCCCTCAGTTCTGTCCATATTAGTCCGGCTTCTATTGTTTTACCCAGGCCGACTTCATCAGCAATTAAAATGCCATTGTTTGGGGAGTCTAGGAAGTTAAGTACGGGCTTAAATTGATATGCAAAGAACTCAGTATTGGTTGTTTCCATGCTATAAATAACATCCGCTAAACGGCCTGTTAATCTTGCATGTGTTATGGCCCCACGAAGGTTTTTTGCTCCACCGTATTTACCAGATCTTAGAAGATCTTCAATTGATTCATTTTCTATTAATAATTCTAGGTTTTTTTCAGGAAGTCGCTGTTTAGCATCTGGAAATTGGACCATCCACCGCTTTCTATTGCCGATGATTTGGACTTCACCTGTGATGACGCCAATTTTGTCTGGGGCCGACCTAACCCTGACCCTATCGCCTAACTTCATTCAATATTCCTTTAAATATGGGGTAACTTTATTTTTATAAGAATTGGTATGTAGAAAATCAGTTAGTTATATTTTTATCATAGTGACTTTGGGAACACAAATAATGAAAGTAAGCTGGAGGTGGATTAAGTTTTATAATGATTAATAAGATTATTATTTGTCTATCTCCTGGGTTGTTTTTTGGTTACCAAATCGGTTACCTTTCAACGCGTTTTGACCCTGCCTTACTCCATTGAACCCAAGTTCTGCGGGTCGTATACTATTGATATACAAGGTGTTGGTCGTATTTTAGATTAACCTATAGTCAATATAATACATTTGTTAATGTTATGGCTGTTCTGTTAAATCGGCTAAAAACAGCTTGTATAAAGTATCATATACATCAAGGTATGTTTTATGAAAGAAAATGAAAATAAAAGTGCCTCTGAGTACATAAGGCTAGGGAACGATTATCGTAATGGTCGAGGTGTAGAGAAAGATGAAGATCTAGCTTTGGACTGGTATCAAAAAGCGGCTGAATTAGGGGATGGTGAAGCATCTCTTATTTTAGGTGATATGTATAATTATTATTATCAGGATGGAGAAAATCATGAAATGGCTTTTTATTGGTACCAGAAATCAGCTGACTTAGACTATGCCGAAGGACAGCAAGCAGTAGGGTATATGTATCAGCTTGGGTTGGGTGTTGAACAAGACGATGAGCATGCGGTTTACTGGTATCAAAAAGCAGCTGATCAAGGTTATGCTAGTGGTCAACACAATTTAGCGGAGATGTATTGGGATGGTCACGGTATTGATCAAAACTTTGAGCGGGCATTTTATTGGTACCATAAATCAGCTGACCAAGGCTATGTCTTGGCGCAACAGTCAGTAGGCTATATGTATCAGAATGGATTAGGTGTTGTACAAAACGATTTGCATGCAGTTTACTGGTATCGCAAAGCAGCTGATCAAGATTATTCTGTTTGTCAAAGTAATTTAGGGAGGATGTACGAAACAGGCCGTGGAGTAGGGCAAGATTATGAGCAGGCCGCTTACTGGTATCGAAAAGCGGCTTATCAAGATGATGAGCACGCTCAAAAAAGACTTCGTAAAATGTATGCGGAGGGAAAAATAAAGTTGAACATTTTACGAATACATTAATTTTTAAATGTTACTTATCAAAAGAATAATCCTATTTTTAGCGCGAATCATAGCGTCAGCTTTTGCATCTCTTTTTGTCACATCATTTTTTTTTACAGCATGGTTTGTAATTCCGTACCTGCCATTACGTAGTGAACTATTTAATTCAGCAATGTGTTACGTTTTTCATGCTATTCCCATATGCGAGTTTAATTTTTTAAGTCTGCTGGATTTATTATTCTCATTTCCAATCCAGTATGAGCCTCCTGATTTTATTAATAATATCTTAGAAGGTTACAACTACATCGTAAAACATCTTATTCAATCTGCTCCTTATGTAGTTTCAGGATTCATTGCCGTATTAGTTTTTAAGTTTATGTGGAATGATACCAAGCCAAAGAATAAGGTTTCTACTGGCTTGAGATAGCTACCCGTGTCATGTTGGGCATTGTATTGAAATTTTACTGCACCACGCCTGTCACAATCTACCCAGACGGTAAAACCCTCGTAATCTAGTCGCTTTATTTCTGATGCGTGTACGAAGCCATTAATGAGGGCGGTGAGCAATATGGCTAAAAAATAAGTATTTGTCATATCTAAGTGGTCCTAGAGATTTTTTTAACACACTTTTGATGACTAAAGGCGGAGTAGATAAGGGTGTGTTCATTTTTTGGCTTAATCCATAGCCAATATGATACATTTGTTCACATTATGGTGAATCTACTTACGAAGAACAATGAATCTTAAGGCTTAGAGCAATAACGAACATAAGAACCCATATGAACCGTGAGAAGTCATATGGGTTTTTTATGTGTGGGTAATTGAGTAAAGAAGATGTTTTGGTGTAAGGTAGAAGTTGGTTGTTTTTGATCTAAACTGTGAAATACAAGAAGTTTTCAAAGGAGTTAGACATGCAAGTTGCTATTCCACCAAACTCACTAATATAAAGGAGATTATCATGGGTTTATTAGACATTATTCCGGGTGTTTCTGAAGGGAAGGCACTTGCCTCCGGTGCTACTGGGCTTGGTGTAGGAGGGGCCACAGGTTACTTCTTTGGTAGAAGAAAATCTAAAAAAGAACTTGAGGATACTCAACGACAAGCCACTAAGATGCTAGATGCAGCCAATAAAAAAACTGCTGAAATACAACAGCAACTAGATGCAATTAAGAATAAAGCTCTTAAAGAAGAAGAGGCGCGTGAAACAAGAGAAATAACTCGCATATCTATCATGACTCAATTGGCACTGTCAGATGGGGTTTTTTGCGACTTAGAACAACTCTACATATATAATTATATTATTTTCACCCCAGACTTATGCTCAGAAACAAAACTTCAATTATTAACTGAACTCGCCACCGCTAAAAAAACAAAAAACTTCTTTCAACTCTTCGATAAACACTATTCATCAGACGCTATAGGTACAACTGACGGAGAGCTAAAACAATTCAGCTCCGTATTAATTGAGCTTATGGGGGTTGATGGGAAAATTGATAAGAAAGAACAAAATTACCTGAATAATATTTTTAAATCGTGTGGGCTACCAAAGCTTACACATTAAATCATATTTAAAATCACGATTTTTTTTGTAAAAGATTTATCAGCAATGGAAAATGGCTATAAAAAAACAACAAGCGTTGTACAAGCTTGCTCAAAAACGACAACTCACTAGGTGGGATGGATATTCATGTGTCGCTGACTTACATGGCGGTGCTTACGAATGTGATCATGTTTCGCCCTACACAAAAAGTGCTAGCAATGTGGATGCTGAGGTCATGTTAGTATTGCAAGACTGGGCTTCATCAGAGTATTTTGAGAGGCATGATGGTGTTATCAGTGATCTTATTGAACTAGGCTATGATTTCTCAGTTGATACTAATATTAATCTTAAACGTTTACTAAAAACCCACCTTAATCTTGATCTACAAGATACGTACGCTACAAATCTTATGCCATTTATTAAACAGGGTGGTATGAGCGCCTCAATTCCTATGAAAGTTCTCGTGAACGCCGCAATAGAATTTGCATTACCTCAAGTAAAAATAGTACAACCTAAAATTGTTATCTGTTTTGGTTTGCAAACATTTAATGCTATGCGTAGGGCTTGCTCAGAACAGAAGGTGAATAATATCGATGACGCAATTAACTCACATTTTTTATACGAATCATCTACCGTTTTCTGTCACGCACACCCAGGGCGATTAGGCCAAAATAATCGGAATAGGGGGGGTGTTGATCGTGTATCTATAGATTGGAAAAAAATGAGAGTTGTTCTAGAGTAGTACGTTTAAAAACAGGAGTGTATTAAATGATAAAAATCATTTTCTTTACAATAATAATAACCACATCTTCATTATTATCTATTGGTTATTACGCTAAGGATATTTTAGCGTCTTTAATAGGATATAGCCCTTCTGTAAGCTTAAGTAATAAAATTTCCAAACGATTGAATAACAAAATAACTAAAGCAAAAACTAAGGCCAAGAGCATTAAGCTTTTTGCAAAGAAAGGTCTTGTTAAGAAGTTAGGTAAAAAGGGAGCTTCTGTAAGCGCATCTTATATTCCATTGGTTGGTGGAGCGGTTGCTACCACTGTGGTTATGGGATTAATTATTGATAATTACTGTGAGAATCGGCAGCAGTTTACCAATATTATTAATATTCTAGATGATAAGCCTGAAGAAAAATATAATCTTCAAGAGTGTGTAACAGAGACTGGGACATATTTGAAAGCTGAGGCCTCTAGCGAAGTAACCGGATTTATTGATGGTGCTAATGAATGGGCAGCTAAAAAATATAATGATTTGAGGCGTAATTAGTATTAACTTTTGGTAGGGATTTCACTAATAGCAAAATAGTGCAAAAGCTGATTGGTCAGCTATATTACATTCAATTTAATGATAAACCACATCAAAAAAATAATCCTATTTATAGCAAGAATTATAGCAGCAACTTTTGCATCTATTTTTGTCGAATATGTTAATGAAAATGGAGTGTGTGTATGTTAGTAAACATTCGAGTTAACCAAACCAGGACTTTTGTAATGCGTTTGCTTTGCCTTTTAATTGTGCCTCTGGTGAGCTTTTCGACATTAGCAAAAGAGTTCGAATGTGTTACCAGTATCAAGGGGGAGGATATTACTATTGCCTATGACACCGAAGAGATTCCTGGATATTATAAGAATGTAACTTGGACAGAGGCCTTCTTACGCCTAGGTTCTTGCGATGGCTATATGACACTCCGTCATTGGACGCCAAAGTTGTCAGACGAAGAGAGAGGCCCACTTTGCTTGAACTGGGATGAGGTAAAGGAGACATACACCTCCTATGAGGCTGGTGAACGAGATGCTTATCTCCATTGTACGCTGCCCACTGATGATCTCCTATTTTCCATGGCCTATCCTAAGTCATTCCTTCAAACAAATAACTTTAGTTATTTGCTTATAGGCGGAACTATCGTTGCTAGCGCGGCTGCTACCTATGCGACCGCTGGCGTGGGTGCCCCCGCAATTGTGCCAGGAGCAAGTAGTCTAATCGTAGCTATTGGAGGAGGTGGTCAGGGCGCGTATATGGCAGGCCTATCAACCATTGGGAGTGTAATCGGGAGTAACGCTATCGGCGGCGCGGCAATTATAAACGGAGCTGGCGCTGTGGTCGGATTAGGTGCGACTGTAAAAAATGGGGCCGTCTTTGGCGTGGCACTGAAAAGTATGACTGGAATTGCTGCTGCTGGATATGATGGAATACTAGTAGGCGAGACTAAAAAAACGGACCAACTAACGTGGGTGGCCGAGCTGAGACTGCCTCTAACGATTGGATCAGAAAGAGTTCGTGCTCTAGCAGAAAGCGTTCTAGATAACGAGAAAAAAGTTGTCGATTTCGATGAGGCGAAGGATCTATACAATGCGAAGCGCTATACATCTTATGTGGAGGCGGATCTCGAGTCGGGTGTTGAGCTCTTGGAAAAGTGTATGGATACTTGCATCAGCCCTGGAGCCGAAAATGAGAGCATCGAGCTGCATCGTGATGACCTGATTACGCTTGGCATAATGGCTCACAAGTTAGGAAAATTTGAACTTTTCCAAGACGCTATTGAATTGGCTCATCGAAGTGCCCGTGGGTTTTATCGCTCTAAGCCATTTTTAGATTATTTATATGGTTATTCACTTATCGTGCAAGACAGGGTCGATGAAGGGAGTAAATTCTTACTCGATGCTGCAGACGCTGAGGAGGGCGCTATAGAGCCGAGCCTTCTCTATATTGTGTATTTGGCTAGCGGCGACTTTAAGTCAAACGAGGGCGAAATAAATTCGCGAGTAAAAATTCTGGAATCCGAGTTTGATGATGATCACTATGATTCGATATATTCGCTTTCGACCGTGTTTTTTCGGCTTGGGCTAATTTATGGTGACAATGGACGGTATATAAAAGCACTACACTATCTTAAGAAAGCTAAAAGCAACCTAAACTGGGTGGAAAAATGGGCTGTTTTAGATGGCTTTGTTCATCAGAAATTCCTTGCCGATATCGACTTGAGGATCGCCAATATACTCTATCGTCAAGGAGAGCATGGCCAAGCGCGAAAGCATTTTTCTAAACTAGAGGAGCGATGGGAAGACCAAAATCGCCCCGAAATAGAAAGAGAAGTATTCCGGAGGGCGTATGTGGGGGAGTTGTAAATATATTCTTCTAATCACTTTCCTTGGATTTTTTCTTTTCCAGAATGTAGCCTCTGCGTTCAACATTGTCAAGATTGCAGGAAAGGGGGCTAGAGGTTCTCGATCCCTTAGGTATCTCGATGATCCGGCAGTAACGATTTCTGCGCTAACTAGGTCTAGTCTAAAAACGAACGGCAGTAACATCCAGAAGAATATACATAAGTTAGCCAACTTGGGGATTCGCGAAGGAAGAATTAACGAAATAGATGCTATTCGGTACACGAGAAAATACTCTACTCTACCTCAGGGCGGTGACATTGTTTTTCTGGAGTGTTTAAAAGCAAAAAAGTGTCCATTGGGTAGCTTTTCCCAATCAAAAGTCACCCAGGAGGTCTGGAGGAACCAGCTGCATCTGCAGCATGCCGCAAGGTGTCCGAGCTGTAATCGAGCAAATATCTACAAGCTTTCGGGAGATACCACAGAATCTGTTATGCACGCTTTCTTCAAGCGTAGTGGGTGGCAGCAACTGCAAGGTGAGATAGGTAATAGCGGTATCGACGGTCTTTATGTCAAAAGGTCGAATTCTGGTGTGGTGGCTGACGTTCTTATAGTGGAGGCAAAATACAACACTTCTCAACTTGCAAAGACGCGCACAGGAACTCAAATGTCAAAAGTATGGATTAAGGGTAATCTGAAAAAGCTTAAGGAGAAAGCTACTTTGGATGGGCGCAAGGCCGACGTGAAGGACTACAAACAATTAGAGAGATATGTCGATACTGACAGCTATCGTGCCCAGGAGTGGCGAATGAATGTCGTTGACGACAAGTTAGTGATCGATAGAGCGGTTATCAAAAGCAAGGGTAAAACCATTGAACGAGAGCCTTATTTCAATAGCCTTGTAGGGCAGTTTAAGGGGGAAGGTCGTCTAGAGATCGATACTCTAAACCCCAAGTCAAAATTTGATAGCGATATCGTGGCAGATTTTTGGCAATCAGTTAATTCCAATTGACGGTGTCCGCCTTTCCCTTTTACTAGTTGTACCGTTCTAGACCATCGTAGTTTATTCTTTTTATTTCTGAAGAATGTATTTAGAAACTGGTGACAATAATTGTGATTTCCGCTAACAAATAAACTGCTTTCATATGTTTTTATTTTGTTCTTAGAAGATTGAAATATGATACTTGTAAATAAGACAGCACCAACTACTTTAATTATTGTGTGGCGTTTTGATCAGCGTTACATGCTTCTTAAAATTAAGGTGGGCGCATCCTGACAAGAGTTGGGGTGCGTCTTTTTTATTGCCTATCAGGTCAGAAAACCCATCTTTTTCGGTTACCAAATCGGTTACCACTTCAGTTACCTTTCAACGCGTTTTAACTACATTAGACACCATTGAACTCAAGTTCTGTTGAGCGTATACTATTGAAATACAAGGAGTTTGGTTGAGTTACCAAGAGTCCTTTGGAGTGGCCGCAGGTTTCATAACCCTGAGGTCGGTGGTTCGATCCCACCTATCGCCACCAGTTAAATCAATAACT
>Ga0209494_1001229_pt1 | contig 11393 bp, 9 predicted proteins | sample EN1Hudseemescosm_FD_184628 | JGI IMG/M metagenome (GOLD analysis project Ga0209494, IMG submission 184628) | Methane-oxidizing microbial communities from mesocosms in the Hudson Canyon - EN1B Hudson Canyon (SPAdes) (version 2) | ecosystem: Environmental > Aquatic > Marine > Cold seeps | place... | reverse complement strand
ATCATGAAAAAAACTTATTTTCTTAAATTATTACTTTGTTTATCCATTGGATATGGACAGGAAATTTCCGGATCAATCAAGGATAAAATAACCAATGCATCACTCAATGGCGTGAATATAACGGTTGAAAATTCTGATTATGGTGTATCTAGTGACAAATCAGGGAACTATATGCTGGATGTATCGCCTTTTGAAACAGATCAAATGGTAAAATTTCAGCATATTGGTTATGATGAAATATCGATATCAATTGAAAAACTTGAGAAGTCACCGCACATCAAACTTAAACCCCGCGTCCTTCAATTTGAAGCAATTGAAACCTCAGGAGAGAAACGAAAAGCAGCCATAGAAAAGGATTTACCTCAGACAGTTTCTATCATCCAGGCTGAGGCGTTTGAATTGCGGGCGTTCGTGGATGCGGGTGATTTGTTGGCCACTGATCAGAGTGTCCAAATAGAAGAATCTCTCAGTGGCAGAAAAACGATATCCATTCGTGGTGGAAATGCAAATGATGTGCTTGTACTTTATAATGGATTTCGTCTCAACCGTCCATATGATAATGTATTCGATTTATCTTTAGTGGATATGCAAAATGTAGAACAAATTGAAATTGTAAAGGGCGGACATTCCATTCTTTACGGTCCTGATGCTTTTTCAGGTGTGGTGAATATTGTTCCAAAAAACACGAAAGATAAGCATGTAGGTTTTTCTCAACAATTTGGAACTTATGATTCAGGATTCTGGAATGTGAATGGCCAAGTTCAATTAAAGAATACATTTTTATCTCTTAGTAATAAAAGGGGGTCCTATAAACGGATATTTGAAGGCCTTGAAATAGAAAACAGTGGTTTATTTTCTAACTTAACGCACACTACTGTAGATATAAATAATAAGATTGATTGGAATAAAATTACAGGTAACCTGGAATTCAATCTCACTCGAGATATGCAAACATTTAAAAATACGCGAGATTTTAATACCATTAATTCTACCAATGATCTCTTTGGCGTCCAATACAATGGTGTTTTAGGCTTTCTAGGGGAAGTAGATATTGCATTTGCCAATCACGGGATAAGTGAAATTCAAGGCTTAAATAGTTATACAGGGGCGGTGTCCAGGAATTTGGATCATAATGCCCGAAAAGTGGAAACAAGAAAATATATCGATTTGAATCGATTTGAATGGATGATAGGTGTCCAAATGGAAAATTCTATCTTAAAATTTTGGGATGATCGAAATCTTACAAATGTGAATCAAGTAGGGTTAAAAGGTGCCACATTGAATCGAGACCAAGTTGGCGTTGCTACCGTTTTGAAACTGCATTCAAAAGGAGATGATGATGGCCGATGGCTTACAGATTTGGATGTAAGTTATCGTCAAGACAGAGTGAAAGATTATAAATCAGATTTGGTATATCGAAATGATCATATTGGCGGTACAGAAGATTTGGCATTTATGAAGTTTGGGGATAATAGTTGGCAAAATAACATTTTCAAACTATCTACCATCGCATCAAAACGCTCTCCGGGGCAAACCATGGCATTTTGGGTCACCACTGGAAATAATATTAAATTTCCCACCCTCCAACAACAGATCAGTATCACAGATATTCCTGTGGATCAGCCGCGAGCACTCGTACCCGAAAAAATGAAATCATTAGAAATTGGTGTGAACCTAGTTAGTCAACCCAAAGATGTACCTAACGTTGATCAAATTGAATTTCAAGGTAGTTTTTTTAGGAATGATTATTCAGATAAAATGCGTGTGACGTATTTACTGGGAATGCCGGTGGGATTTTATGAAAATATTGGGCATGCCAATATGATGGGCATTGAGGGAAAAATAAAAATGAAGGCTTACGGTGGACGTGTATTCGGTGATATGGCCTTTTCAAAATATGATGTATCCGATTTGAGTGCATTCCCATTTAAATCCACCTTTAAAGTAACCGCCAGCATGACGGCGAAATGGAAATACTTTTCCATCGGTTCTCGCTGGTTCCAAGAGGGAGAGCAGGTAGGTATGATTCATGTGCCTGATAAAGGGTTTAATAAAATTGAGCTTCCCTCATTTTCCAATTATGATATTTATTGGACCCTCAAAGTAAATATTGGTCCACTCAAAGGTAAATTGGCTTATTCAGGAAGAAACTTGAAAAAGAATAAAACTTCTCTGGATGGTTTACTATTAAGGGATACTCGGGAATATTATACATTTAGCGCAGAATTTTAATGAAAAAAATAACGTTAATTAGTGCAATCTTCATCCTTTTCTCATGCACAGAAAATCCATTTGGTGGAAATAAAAAAATAGCCAATAGAACGATTACGGGGAGAGTTGTTCTTGATCGCGTTGAAAGTTACCCCAATGGATTCCACGATGGTGTGTTCGTTTGGTCTGAAGGGCTAGGCCTCCAGGCAACAACAGATATTGATGGTACATTTGAATTGGTACTTCCCGCATCAAGCGAACAATCCAGTGGTGCCATTGTGGACGGAGATTATACCATTCATTTCTTTTTGGGTAATTACCTCATATCTAATATATCGGTATCATTTGCCACAGGACAGGTAGTCAATGATAGTAAACTCATTAATATAAAAGGCGAAATTTTAAGAGATATTTCTCTCACAAGGATTTTGGGTGTACACACATCCATTTCGCCGAAAATAATCACATCCGGATTTGATAGTGAGGTAGAAGTTATTATCGAACTTACGCCGGACCGTCCACCTATTTTCATGAACATAAGAAAAGTTGTAACCCAAGGGGACGAAATTTATACAGGCGTATTATTCAAGGATGAAGAAACCAATAAGTTGATGTATTCTGTCGATATTGATACAGCCTCCACAATGAGGGAATTCATCGCCGGTCCCACCAAAAAAATCGTGATTAATTTTGATTATGTGAATGTGAATCTTCCTACGGGAAATTACGAAGTGATCCCCTATTTTATGATTGATAGAAAGGATATTCCTCAAGGTATTCTTAGCGCATTAGGGGCAGGGTATAATACTTTTTCAGAAAACTTTTTTAATCTTCCATTCTATCGTACCGGAGGAAAACTGGTAGTTCAATAAGAATGAAATGGACTGCTTTACCATTTTACGTTATTTTTCTTTTCTTGGGGGCGTGCGAGAATAATCCGTTTTTTGGTGATGATAAAATTCCAGAACGTGAAATTACGGGAACGGTCTCCCTGCAATTTGCAGAGAATCACAGTGAAATTTATGTTTGGTTAGAAGGGACAGAACTTATTACCCAAACCGATGAAAATGGCGATTTTACAATGCCATTACCAACACCCAGTGAACAGGGTACAGGGTCCATCGTAACTGGAACATATAAATTATATTTTTACTTGGCAAACTATCGGCTGGAATATGTGAGAATAGAATTATTAAATGGAGAAGTAGTCGAGGATCTATCTACAATTAGCAAAGAAGGTGAACTAAAAAGAATCGTATCGCTTAAGAATATCCTCACGCTTGATACAAAAATAAGTCCCCAATCTTATATACTAAGCGAGGATGATTCTATTACAGTTAATGTAAAATTAAATCCGAATAAACCTGAAGTTTTTATTAATACGATTGTAAGGGTATATGACCGGGGTTATGTCGTTCGAACTGGGTTTTTAATTTATAATGACAATCATCAATTAATTCAAAGTATTGATATAGAAGGATCAAAAAAAAGACGAGAGGCAGTCATGTCTCCAAGAAAAGAATGGACGGCCGAATTTCCATTAAATAAATCCTTTTACTCATCTAAAGGTGAATATAATGTTATTCCATATATAGTGGTGGACAGATCGGATGTACCCCCAAAACTTGAATCGCTTATTGGGGCTAACCAAAAATCATTTGATCAGAATTTTATACTATATCCCTTGAAGCGTACTGGCGGCAAGTTCGTAGTTCAATAATATATCGAAAAACAATAAATATTTATTGATTAAAGGTATTGATTAAAGGTGGTCTTTGAATTAATTTCACCGCCCGATTTTAATCATTGAGAGGATTGTTTTGTCAAAAAATCTAAATAATAAATTAGTTGCTGCGGCAGAAATTGTGTTACGCGTAACCTGGTATCTGTCTATTGCAGGAAGCATTTTTTTTATGGGAAAAATGTTACTCGGCCCCGTATTGGGGATAACAGAATATAGCTCAGGCCTAACCACGCCTATTGAATTTTCCGTGAATGAACAGGGAACTGCTACATTTGATTCTGATCAAACGGTTCCAGTCAAAATTAATCATGCCAAAGGATATTTTCGAATCGACAGGCCGATTCCCACCACGCTCATAGTCGTGTTTTTTCTTTTAAACTTAGTGGTCTCGGGGTTGATTTTATGGTTGATTTATGTCTTGTGGAAAATTGTACAGTCTGTTCAACAAAAAAATCCATTTATTGTTTTAAATGGACGGCGTCTTCGCATTATTGCTTTCTCAATGATTGGAATTGAGCTAAGCCAAGGACTTGCGAATTTGATTAAAATGTTATATTTGGAACCACGATTACAATTTGAAACCATTATCATTCAGTCAAAAATCCATGTCAGTTTTCATGTAATTGTGGCCGGGTTAGTCATTCTTGTAATCGCAGAAGCTTTCCGTATTGGAGTGGAAATGAAAGAAGAACAGGAACTCACCGTATAATGGGTATTCGCATTAACCTGGACGTGATGATGGCTAAAGCCAAGATACCTCTTGGTGATTTGGCAGAACGGGTGGGAATTACCCAAGCGAATTTGTCCATCCTTAAAACGGAAAAAGCCAGAGCAATACGATTTTCAACGTTAGAAAAAATATGTGAAGAATTGGGTTGTCAACCGGGGGATATCCTGGAATATGAAGCAGATGAAAAAAATAAAAATGATTGACAACCAAAGGAACATTTTTGAGTCTAAGACGTGGCAGGTATTAGATATTTTATCATAATAGAGGTAGGAGAATATAATGTTTGGAACAATGATTAATGCCATCACCGCACCCGGTGAAACATTTGAAATCATCGTTAAAGAATTTAACTTGAAACAAGCCTTAATGCCCATTGCCTTACTCATGGGTTTGGCAGTGATTTCCGGGTTTGTACTTCAGGATTTAATTGCGGATATGCAATGGGAACAAATTGAAAAAAGCATCGAAGGAAATACGCAGATTTCCGAAGAGCAAAAAGATGAAATACTTTCAAAACAATACGATAGGGTTTATTCAAAAACAGGTATGAGTGCCATTTTTACTTATATAAGTATGGCCATCTCTTGGCCCCTGCGGATCGTCTTTTGGTCTCTGTTTGCCATGCTGGCTGCTAATTTATTTTTAGGTGGCGGAGGAAAATTTGGTCAAATATTTACAGTAAGTGCATTTGCTTATATGCCATCGGTGATTGAATATATCATCAAAACACCTATTCAGTATATTTCTGACAATATGATGATTTTTACGGGATTGGGTGCCTTGGGAATTGGTGAACAGGGAGATTTCATTAACAGTTTTCTTGCGGGGTTGGATATCTTCGCTTTCTGGCGTGTATTCCTCATGGCTGTGGGAGTTGGTATTATTTATAATAAAACGACCAAAACTTCATTAAGCGTTATGACAGGTTTATGGATATTTGGTTTGATCGTATTTGCGGGAATTGGGGCAGCAGTTTCAGGCATGTTTGGATAAGAAAGGACATAACAATTATTAAACGACTATTATTTTTGATCCCTTTTACCATTGGGATCAGTCAATCCTATTCTCTGGAGGAAGCGGTTGAAATTGCTTTAGAGAACAAGGAAGCGTTGAAAACGTCGGCATTGGATTTACAATCATCCAGACAAGGTGTTAAAGGCTCTTACAGTAGGATTTTGCCCTCACTCCGGTTTTCGGGAAACGTGAGCGAGTCTCGGTTTCCCGTACAGACCGGAGGTTATAATGAAACCACCGGAGAAATTACCTTAGACAAGATTAGCAGCCTAACAAGCTCATCTTCCAGTATTTCTCTTTCGCAGAATATTTATGATGGTGGTGTGTGGTGGAATACCATACGTCAGGCTAAAAACAGTTTTCGTATCGTAGAACAGTTTGACCGTCAGGTGATCACGAATATTATTCGAAACGTACATTCAGCCTATTTCAATTATCTAAAGGCTTCGCAGTTACTCGATGTAGCTCGATCTAATCTCATGAGTTCACAACAGCAGTTAGCATTGGCGGAACAAAAATATAAATTAGGTTCAGCGAAAAAAACAGATCTATTAAAAGCAGAAGTACGGTTTGGTCAGGCGAGAGTAGATGTAATTAATAATGATGCAATGCTCCAAAATGCATACCGTACCTTGAAAAATGCCATGGGGTTAATAGGGACAGATCGATATTTTTCTGTCGAAGAAGTGGAAATACCCTTGGAGATCATTCCTGAAATTGATACTGGATTTGAACTGATTCAAAAATTTAATCCAAGCGTTAAAGCGAAGCAATATCAAATCACAAGCGCAGAACTCAGTGCAAAAATTGCCAAAGGATCTCGTTTGCCCACCATTAGTGCAAATGCCAGTTATTCCGGCAGTGCAGAAAATCTCGGCGATGCAATTACCAACAGTTTTAATGATCAAAAACGAATGAATACGGGAGTGTCCATTTCTGTTCCAATATTTTCAGGAAATAGTATCAGCACTCGAATTCAACAGGCGAAGATTGCTGTGGATAAACAAGAATCGGAATATTTGACCCAACTACAAGATCTATCCGTCCAATTGCAAAGTATGGTTGATCAATTGAATAATTACCAGGAAATTATCCCAATCAATGAAACTGTTCTCATTTCTGCAGAGGAAGATTTAAAACTGGCGCAGGTGAGATATACCCAAGGATCCACAATTATTTTAGAAGTGTTGGATGCGCAGGTTTCGGTAGTACGGGCGAGGTCATCTCTGATTCGTTCAAAATATGACGCTTATATTGAACAAGCAAATTTAAAAGCCCTTTTGGGAACACTGGATACGAATAAATAAATTAGAGGAGAAAGCAGTGGCTAATAAAAAATTAACTAAAAAGAAAAAATGGCTCATCTTTGGTGGCGGTGGCGTATTACTCGCCATACTGATTGCAGCAAGTCTGGGTAAAAAAGATGATGGTGCCATCAAAGTGGAAACGGAAAAAATTGTTCGACAAACAATCATTCATAAAGTGAATGCAAGTGGAAAGATCAAACCGGAAACGGAAGTAAAAATCAGTGCCACTTCATCGGCGTGGATTGATTCTATTACTGTGGATGAAGGAGACCATGTTATTAAAGGTCAGCATTTGATCACTTTGGATCGGAAGCAACTATTGGCCAACTATAATTCTACCGCATCCTCGGTTCGGTCTGCAGAAGCGCGGGTCAAACAGGAGTCGGCCTCAAAAAAACGTTTGGAAACAATGTATGAACAAAACTTGGCATCGGACCAGGAACTGGAAGCGGTTCAAGCATCGCATCAGATTGCCAAAAGTTCTTTGGAGCAGGCCAAGTCTTCTCTGGAATCGCGGAAAGATGATTTGGATAAGGCCCGCATTGTGGCACCCCAGGATGGTATTGTTACAGCCGTAAATAAAGAGGTAGGTGAAATGGCAGTGGGGGGCATGTTCCAAGCAGAAGTGCTCATGATTATTGCTGATCTGAATCGCATGGAAGTGATTGTGGATGTAAATGAAAATGATGTCGTTTCCGTCTCCCTTGGGGATACCACAGAAATTGAGATTGATGCATTTCAGGATACAATATTTTATGGTATAGTCAGTGAAATTGCACATATGGCGCAGACATCAGCCATGGGTGCAGCTGAACAGGTAACAAATTTTGAAGTCAAGATCCGTATAATTGATGTGCCGGATGGTATTCGCCCCGGAATGAGTGCCACGGCCAATATTATTACAGACAAGAAAGATGATGTGTTGGCTATTCCAATCCAGAGTTTGACGGTCCGCCCCGAAGGTTCTGAAAAAATGACCTTTGGGAAAGGAAAAGGCTCAGATAAAAAAGATGGTACCAAAAAACCAAAAGCGAAGAAAATGGAAGAATTGGTATTTATAATTGCAGAAAAACTCGGCGGTGTTTTACGAAATGGAACACTTTCGGAATTGGATGAAAAATCGTTGAAAAAAAGTAAAAGGGGAAAAGGTGGAAAAGTTGTTCATATTCGTCCAGTAAAAGTGGGTATTTCATCTGAAACCCATTATGAAGTACTGAGCGGAATCGATGAAGGGGAAGAAATTGTTACGGGGAGTTATCGTGCCATTAGTAAAGATTTGGCTCACAATAAAGCAGTTACCACTGGTGAGAATGATGAAAGCGATAAAAAGGGTTTTAATATTTCGATCAAAACCTCAAAGTCCGATTGACCATGGCCGATCTCATATCACTTAAAGAAATCAAACGCCATTATGATGTGGGTGGGGAAGTGGTCCGCGCATTAGATGGGATTGACCTAACCATAAATCATAATGAATACATTTCCATTATGGGTCCGTCGGGCTCGGGAAAATCTACCCTCATGAATATGATCGGCTGTTTAGATACACCGACAGAAGGTGTCTATGAATTTGAGGGCGAACTCGTCCATGAAATGGATGATAATCAATTGGCGTCCATTCGGAACCGGAAAATTGGATTTGTATTCCAGACCTTTAATTTATTGCCAAAAGCGACAGCACTGCGAAATGTGGAAGTGCCATTAATCTATGCAAATATGGTTAAGAATGACAGAATCGAAAAAGCCAAAAAAGCGCTCATTGCCGTAGGATTAGAAGAGCGGATGCATCATAAGCCCAATGAACTTTCAGGTGGACAGCGGCAGCGTGTGGCCATCGCCCGGGCCTTGGTAAATGATCCCTCCATTTTATTAGCAGATGAACCTACGGGAAACCTGGACTCCAAAAGTGGTATTGAAATCATGAAAATTTTAGATAGTTTGCATGCAAATGGCAATACCATTATTCTGGTTACTCATGAAGAATATATAGCAGACCATGCGGACAGAACGATTAACCTTTTTGATGGTAAGATCAAAGAAGATCGTAAAACAATAAAAAGAAAAGTGGCAGTGGCTTGATTTCACTTTTTTGGGAAAATCTGCGTATCTCCCTTGGCTCAATCTTTGGGAATAAATCTCGCTCAATTTTAACGGCCCTGGGTATTGTCATTGGTGTTTTATCTGTCACCTTGATGGGTACACTTATTTCAGGATTGGATCGTACTTTCGAAAAAAGTATGTCCTTCCTCAGTCGGGATGTTTTAATTATCAGCCGCATGGATTGGTTCGGCGGTGATTTTGATTGGTGGGAATTGAGAAACCGTCCGCGCATTAAAGAAGATTATGTGGAACAAATCCGAGAGAAATCCCAGTTTGTTGCTGCGGTTGCACCCATGTCCGAGCGAGGTGGTAGTATCATTCGGGGAGATTTACGTACAGACACACGTTTCTTTGGTACGACACCAGAATATATGGCCACAAATGAATCCGCTGATGTAGTGATAGGACGTTATTTTACCGATGGAGAAAACAGGTCTGGTTCCCGGGTGCTGGTGATTGGCGGCGATGTGGCAGATGGGTTATTTCCTGAGGAAGATCCCATTGATAAATATGTCAAAATTGGTTCTCATAAATTTCGGGTGATTGGTGTTCTCAAAAAGCAGGGGAAATTTATGGGGTTATTTAGCCTGGATAACCAGGCGGTAATGCCTTTTGGCACCTATAAACGATTGTTTTCGCGCCGGGGTTGGATGAATGTGAGAGTCAAGGTGAATACGGATAATTACGACGAAGCGAAAGAAGAAATCTATGGTGTTATGCGACAACTTCGTGGCCTAAAACCCTTGGAAAAAGATGACTTTGCCATCAATCAATCCGCCACCATGGAAGCACAATATAAAGCAATTAAACTGGCAATCGGTGGCACAGGATTATTTATTACGGCGCTATCTTTAATCGTAGGCGGCATCGGCATCATGAATATTATGTTTGTATCAGTTAAAGAACGAACGCGAGAAATTGGCGTCCGGAAAGCATTGGGCGCAACCCAGTCTATGATTTTAGGACAATTCCTCATGGAGGCCATTTTAATATGTTTAATTGCCGGATTGGTGGGAATGGGATTGGCCGGGGGATTGAGTCTCCTTATTAACCAGTTTTTCCCCTCATCAATGCCAGTGGGATTGGCCATTGGATCCATTATTCTCAGCGTTGTAATAGGTATTGTATCCGGATTGATTCCTTCTTATCAAGCTGCTCGATTAGATCCCATTGATGCACTGCGATACGAGTAATGGCTAAGCAGTCCCATTTAAAAAATACAATTAAAGAAAGTTTTCGAATGGCCATCGAATCCATTCGTCAAAACAAACTTCGATCGATTCTGACTTTACTCGGTATCAGTATTGGTGTATTCTCCGTGATTGGTGTTATGACTGCCATCCGAACCTTGGAATCATCAGTGAATTCCCAGTTGGATATTTTTGGCACCAATACATTCATGGTCCAGAAATCTCCCGCAATTCGAATACACGGCCCAGACAACAAGTATCGGAAACGAAAAAATATTCAATATGCCCATTATGAGGAACTAAAACAAAGAGCAAAATTGCCGCTTCGGGTCAGTGTGGCTGATGGGACATCGGAAAGAAATATTCGCTATAAAGATAAACGATTAAAGAAAACAGCAGAGGTATCTGGTGTAGATGAGTGGGGCTTGCGTTCATTCAAAACCTATCTTGCGGATGGACGAAATTTTATGGAAGATGATATTCGCTTTTATCGCAGTGTTACGGTTCTTGGCCCCGATTTAGCAGATATTCTTTTTCCGTTTGAAGATCCCATTGGGAAGGTCATTCAAATTAAAGGACTGGATTATACAGTCATTGGTATTACAGAACGAAAAGGACAGGCTTTCGGTCAGAGCCAGGATTATTTTGTAATGATTCCGATTTCAGTTTATATCCAACGGTTTTCCAATCGATGGACATCCTTAGCTATCAATGTTGAAGCAGAATCGACTGAATTGTATGAAAAAACCATGGATGAAGTGATTGGCCTCATGCGTGTTATTCGCAAGGTACCTCCCGAAGAAGAGAATGATTTTGAAATTATTTCCAACGAAGAACTCATGGAAACATTTGCCGATTTTACCGGGGGCATAAAGCTATTTGCCGGTGCTGTCAGTGTGATTGCCCTCCTTGTGGCGGGAATCGGAATCATGAATATTATGCTTGTTTCCGTCACGGAGCGAATCAAAGAAATCGGTATTCGAAAAGCAATCGGCGCCACAAAACGAGATATTCTCACCCAGTTTCTCATGGAGGCCATTTTCTTAAGCCAGTTCGGTGGCGTTGTGGGTGTTATTCTAGGAATTGCCGGGGGGAAC
>Ga0209494_1001227_pt1 | contig 11410 bp, 9 predicted proteins | sample EN1Hudseemescosm_FD_184628 | JGI IMG/M metagenome (GOLD analysis project Ga0209494, IMG submission 184628) | Methane-oxidizing microbial communities from mesocosms in the Hudson Canyon - EN1B Hudson Canyon (SPAdes) (version 2) | ecosystem: Environmental > Aquatic > Marine > Cold seeps | place... | reverse complement strand
CGATGGTGGATAGTCGTGTTAGACCGCCATTAAATGATGAACTATTAGAAAAAATGCCTGATGTACCGGTTTTTACCGGATGCTTTGATGAGGGGGTTTTTTCATTAGCAACACATCTTGTAGTGAGCCCAGGAATTTCAATGCAAGAGCCGGTGATTCAGCAGGCTTTAGCTAGAGGCGTGATTGCCTTAAGTGATATTGATTTAATAGCCTGCTCGGTTAATAAGCCGATTGTTGCTATTACAGGCTCAAATGGAAAAAGTACGGTCACGACTTTATTAGGCGAGATGGCAAAGGCTGATGGTGTACGTGTTGCTGTCGGTGGTAATTTAGGAGTGCCAGCCTTAAATCTAATTGCTGATGATGTCGAATTGTATGTTTTAGAGCTTTCAAGTTTTCAGTTAGAACGTACCACACAACTCAATGCGACCGTGGCGACAGTGTTGAATATTTCTGAAGATCACTTGGATCGATATACCGGAATGCAAGACTATATTGAGCAAAAGCATAAAGTATATTCAGGTGATGGCGTGATGGTGATTAACGTCGATGATCCGGATGTGAGTAAAATGCAAAATTCGGCACGGGAGCTGATTACTTTTGGGTTAGATAAGCCGGCGGATTATCATATTAAACAATCTGAACAAGGTGCTTATTTAGCCTTTAAAGAACATAAAATATTGCCAATTAATGAATTAGCTATTTTAGGTAAGCATAACCAATCCAATGCGCTTGCGGCATTAGCGCTAGGTAAAGTTATCGGCTTATCTGAACGGGCAATGTGTCACGCCTTAAAGCGTTACAAAGGCTTAAAGCATCGTATGCAATTTATTGCAGATATTAATGGCGTGCGCTGGGTAAATGATTCGAAGGCAACCAATACGGGTGCTTGTATTGCAGCACTGCAAGGTTTTGACGAAAAAAACATTATTTTAATTGCAGGGGGAGATGCTAAAGGCGCGCATATGGCTGAATTACTACCCAGCATAAATGGAAAAGTAAAAGCACTGGTATTAATTGGTAAAGATGCAGAACTTATAAAGCAAGCAGTTAATGAAAGTGTGCCAGTTATTGATGTGGGCACACTCAAAAAAGCAGTGAAACAAGCGAAGAAAATTGCACAAGCAGGGGATATTGTTTTGTTATCTCCGGCCTGTGCGAGTTTAGATCAATTTGAGAGCTATAAAGCGAGAGGCAAGTGCTTCATTGCGGAAGTTGAGGCCTTGCTGTGATGGTGGAGGTATGGCGTGAAAAAGTAATGCTGAGTGTGACTTATTTGGATAAAACATTGTTGTTTTCCACGGTAAGTCTGATTTGCATTGGTTTTTTAATGGTGTCTTCAGCATCGTTACATTTAGGGTTAGCGCGTATGGATAGTCTTTTTTACTACCCTTCTAGGCAGCTGTTACATATTACGATTGGATTGATAGTAGCGAGTATTATTTATAGTCTGCCGATGCATTTATGGGAAACCTATGGAACACAGTTATTTTTTATAGGGATAGTTTTATTGGTTTTAGTGTTAATTCCGGGGATAGGAATTAAAGTTAATGGGAGTACTCGTTGGCTTGCGTTACCTGGCTTCAGATTTCAAGTATCTGAAGCGGTAAAGTTTAGTGTTGTTATTTATATGGCAGGATTTATTACCCGGCACAGTGAAATCGTGACTAATTCAGCGTATGGATTAATCAGACCTGTATGTTTTTTAGCTACTGCTGCGAGTTTATTATTAATGGAGCCAGACATGGGTTCTGCAGTGGTGATTATGGTTATCGCTATGGGAATGATGTTTTTAGGCGGTGCAAAACTAAAGCAGTTTGCTGTATTGCTGGGATTGACGGCTGCATTGGGAGTGCTTGCTATTGTTCTATCAGAATACCGACAAAGAAGAATGAATAGCTTTTTACACCCTTGGGAAGATCCCTTTGGTGATAGCTTTCAGATAGTGCAAGCGTTTATCGCATTTGGGCGTGGAGAGTGGTTGGGCGTGGGGTTGGGAGCAGGTGTGCAAAAATTATTTTATTTACCCGAAGCACATACCGATTTTTTGTTTTCGGTATTAGGTGAAGAACTTGGGTTTGTAGGAGTGCTATCGGTGATTTTATTATTCACGGTGATTGTTTGGCGTGCTTTTGTTATTGGAGTAATGGCGGAAGAGTTAGGACAGCGCTTTTCAGCATTTATTGCCTATGGGTTGGGTATTTGGTTTGCATTTCAATCCTTCGTTAATATCGGTGTCAATATGGGAGTGCTGCCGACTAAAGGCTTAACACTTCCTTTTATGAGTTATGGCGGAGGCAGTATGATTATTATGTGTAGCGCCATCGCCTTACTTTATCGAATAAATAGAGAAGTACAGGAAATAAAGCAAGGAAAAGAGCGAGAGGTGCATTATGGATAAGCGCATTGTGATTATGGCGGGTGGAACAGGGGGGCATATTTTCCCTGCATTAGCCGTTGCTCAAGAGTTACAAAAACAACAGTGGCAAGTGAGTTGGATAGGAACGGAGCGCGGCATGGAAAGCCAGATTGTTCCACAAAATAACTTAGAGATAGATTTCTTAAGTGTTAATGGTTTGAGAGGGAAGGGGCGATTGGCATTAATTAAAATGCCTTTCATGCTGATAAAAGCGTGTTTAGAGGCGCGTAAAATTTTGCAGGCAAGAAAGCCGAATGTTGTTTTAGGAATGGGTGGATTTGTTGCAGGCCCTGGCGGACTCATGGCTAGATTAATGGGTATCCCTTTGGTTATTCATGAGCAAAATCGAATACCCGGCACAACCAATCGATTATTAGCAAAAGTAGCGAAAAAAATCTTACAGGCTTTTCCTGACAGCTTCCCGGTAAAGGCGCAAGCTATTTGTACAGGAAATCCACTGCGAGCAAATTTTTTAAAGCAATATAAGCGTGAGCAGCGAGCGACAGATAGTTTATTAAGGTTACTTGTTGTCGGCGGCAGTTTAGGTGCGCAACGCTTAAACCAAGTGATGCCGGAGACGGCGAAGTTATTAGAGAATATTGCAGTAAGGCATCAAGCGGGCACAAAAATGCAAGCGGAAGTTGATCAGAGTTATCGGGCTAAAAATGTACAAGCGACTGTTACTGCTTTTATTGATGATATGAGCGAAGCTTATCACTGGGCGGATGTGGTGGTATGCCGTGCAGGCGCAATGACGATTAGTGAAGTCGCAGCGATGGGGGTTCCAGCAGTGTTGGTTCCTTACCCTTATGCGATTGATGACCATCAAACAGCAAATGCAGAATACTTAGTGGAAGCGGGTGCTGCAGTAATTATTCAACAAGATAAATTAGAAATAGGCTATTTAGCTGAAACGATTAAAGATTTGATGAAAAATAAAGAAACAATGACGCTTGCAGCAAAGCAGAGTGCGAAATTAGACGCGACACAACAAGTGGCTAGTTACTGTATTGAGGTGGCGAAATGAAATTTTCTAACCATTTAGCAATCCGCCAACCCTTAGGTGATATCCAAAATATACATTTTGTTGGGGTGGGTGGCACAGGTATGAGCGGTATTGCAGAAATATTATGCAATCTTGGATATGCCGTATCGGGTTCCGATATTAAAGAAAGCCCTGTGACAGAGCGTCTAAAATCCGTAGGGATTAAGATCTTTGTCGGTCATGATGAAAATAATGTTGATGCTGCCGATGTGGTGGTTACCTCAACTGCGGTTAATAAAAGTAACCCTGAAGTGAAGCAGGCGTATAAAAATCGCACGCCGGTGATTCCTCGCGCTGAAATGTTAGCGGAAATTATGCGCTTTCGTTTTGGTATTGCGATTGCGGGAACACATGGTAAAACGACAACGACGAGTTTAGCCGCGAGTATGTTGGCTGAAGCGGATATGGATCCGACTTTTGTTATTGGCGGACGACTGAATAGCGCAGGAACGAATGCTAAATTAGGGCAAGGTCAGTATTTAGTCGCAGAAGCGGATGAAAGCGATGCCTCATTTTTGCATTTGCAGCCGATGATTGCGGTCGTGACGAATATCGACCAAGACCATATGGAAACCTACGAAGGCAGTGTTGCTCGATTAAAAGATACTTTCGTTGAATTTTTACATCATGTGCCGTTTTATGGCTTAGCGGTTATGTGTATTGATGATGAGGGCGTACGAGATATTTTACCTCGTGTGCTGAAGCCCATTAGAACCTATGGTACTCGTGAAGGCGCTGATATAAGAGCAGTTAACATCAAGCAGCAGGGCTTATGCACAAGCTTTACTGTGCAGCGCTGGGATGATCATGAGGATTTGAAAATAACCCTCAACATGCCAGGCGAGCATAATATGTTGAATGCCTTGGCTGCGATCACCATAGCAACAGAATTAAAAGCAAAAAATGCAGCTATTATTAAAAGTTTGGCGGAATTTAGCGGTGTAGGTCGACGTTTTCAACTGAATGGGGAGCTTGCTTTAAAGCAAGGCAGTGTCACTTTAGTTGATGATTATGGGCATCACCCAACTGAAGTAAAGGCGACGATTCAAGCATTAAAACAAGCGTGGCCAGATAATCGCTCCGTAGTAGTTTTTCAGCCGCATAGATATTCCCGTACACGTGATTTATTTGAAGATTTTGTGAATGCTTTATCGGCAGTCGATGTATTGATTTTATTAGAAGTATATTCGGCAGGTGAAGAACCTATTACCGGGGCGGATGGGCGTGCATTAAGTCGAGCAATTCGTCTACGTGGGCAGGTGGATCCTATTTTTGTAGAAGATACGCAAGATTTAGCCAGTATTTTAACGGGTTTATTACAAGACGATGACGTTTTATTAACAATGGGCGCGGGGAATGTAGGCCATATCTCTACTGAACTTCCGGCGCAAATTACTGAGATTTTGCAGGGATGATGCAAATGACCAGTCAATTGACAGGACAATTATTAAGTCATGAAATATTGGCTAAATATACCAGTTGGCGGGTAGGCGGTGTTGCGGAAAAAATGTATATTCCGAGCGATAAGGCAGATTTAGAGTTATTTATTGCAGGATTAAGTAAAGATGAACCGATTTTTTGGTTAGGTTTGGGTAGTAATCTGTTAATTCGTGATGGCGGATTAGCTGGAACAGTAATTAATACACGTGGCAAAGTTAAGCAAATGACATTAGTAGATGAAACTCATGTCTATGCAGAATGTGGTGTGCCTTGTGCGCATATTGCGCGATTTTGTGCTGAAAATAATTTAGCTGGCGCAGAATTTTTTGCGGGTATACCGGGTACTTTAGGTGGCGCATTAAAAATGAATGCCGGTGCGTTTGGTTCAGAAACTTGGAACTTAGTGGAGCAAGTTGAAACGCAAGCGGCTGGTGCAGCGATAGAAAAAAGAAAGGCGAATGATTTCGATGTAGATTATCGTTCAGTAAATGGCATAGATAATGCATGTTTTTTATCGGCGACTTTAAAACTAACACCGGCTAAAGATCAAAAAGGACAAGTATTAATTAAGCAATTATTGGCAAAACGTAACGCATCACAGCCAACACATTTACCTAGCTGTGGATCGGTTTTTAGAAACCCTAAAGATGATTATGCGGCACGATTAATTGAAGCAAGTAATTTAAAGGGCTACAAGCTTGGTGGTGCTGAAGTTTCCACTAAACATGCTAATTTTATTGTTAATACAGGCAATGCAACGGCAATGGATATAGAGCAATTAATTAGTTATGTTCGTGATGAAGTAAATAAAAAGCAAGGTGTTGAATTACAAACTGAGGTGTGCATTTTAGGGAGATATCTATGATGCGGGCGGATGATTTTGGCCGAGTTGCAGTACTAATGGGGGGCACCTCTGCAGAGCGCGAAATTTCATTAAATAGTGGCATGGCAGTTTATGAATCCTTATTAAGCAGTGATGTTAATGCAGTAGCAGTTGATGTTAAAAATAATGTGATAGAAGCATTACAAGGGCAAAAGTTTGATCGTGTGATGAATGTTCTACACGGTCGCGGTGGTGAAGATGGCGTGGTGCAAGCCGTATTAGAAAGCTTGAGCTTACCTTATACCGGCAGTGGTGTTTTAGCTTCAGCACTCACCATGGATAAATTACGCACTAAATTATGTTGGCAGGGTGCTGGATTAGAAACACCCGCATGGTTTGTTTTGCAATCTGCTGAGGATGTAGAACGTTGTGCGGAAAGTTTAGGCTTCCCCGTTATTGTGAAACCGGCGCAAGAAGGCTCTAGTCTTGGTATGAGTAGAGCTGAGAATAAACAAGAATTATTAATTGCTTGGCAAGAGGCCGCGCAATACCAGTGTGATGTGTATGCAGAAGCATGGGTACAAGGGAAAGAATATACGGTTGGAATATTGGCGGGGAAAGCATTGCCAGTTATTCGCTTAGAAACACCGCATGTATTTTATGATTTTGATGCGAAATATCGTGAAAATACTACAGGGTATTATTGCCCGGCGGGATTAAGCGACGAAACTGAGCTTGCGTTGGCTGCTTTAGCCTTGGAGGCGTGTGAGGTTGTTGGTGTTACAGGATGGGGGCGAGTCGATGTGTTTATTGATGAGCAGGGCAAGAGTCAATTAATTGAAGTGAATACGGTGCCAGGAATGACTGATCATAGTTTAGTGCCTATGGCGGCAAAGCAAGCAGGGCTAGATTTTGCCGCTTTGGTGCTGGAAATATTAAAAACAAGTATTAAATAGTGGAAAATTCAGAACGGTATGAGCAGTTAGGTTTCTTTGCTTTTATTTTATTAGTGTTAGTTCTGAGTTATTTTCCTATTAAGCAGTTTATTGAAAATTACCAACCAATTCGTTATGTTCGTGTAGGTGGAGAATTTCAATATATTAAAAAAACAGAGATTCAAGAGAAAATTAGTCCACTCTTAAATACAGGGTATTTTTCAGTAAATTTACTGGCAATACAGCAAGCGGTGATGACTTTACCTTGGATTGATAAAGTATTAGTCCAGCGCGTTTGGCCGAATCGTTTAGAGTTAAAAGTTTATGAGCAAAAACCTGTTGTACGTTGGGGAAAAGATGCCTTGTTGAATGCACGGGCTGAAGTTTTCAAACCGATTAATATAGACATTTTTCAATCATTACCGATGTTAAAAACACCGGACGGATTGAAAAAAGAATTATTGCTAACCATGCAAGATATGACGAAAGAACTAGAGGTTAGAGACTTAGAGTTAACAGAATTTAAAGTGAATAAACGTTTGTCGTGGGATATTTTATTAAACAATGGAATGCAAATTCAACTCGGAAGAGTTGAGCCATTACAAAAATTTATGCAATTAATGAATACATTAAGTGTTTTGGGTAATAAGGTAAGCAAAATAGCTTCTGTCGATATGCGTTATCCAAATGGCTATGCTGTAGCATGGCAAAAAAATGAAAAAATAAATTGGTAAAGAAAGATAGATTTTAATTTGATAAGGCACGTCAAAGGCAAAGGTTATGGCAAAACAATTAGATCGTAATTTAATAGTAGGACTGGATATAGGAACCTCTAAGGTGGCTGCTATCGTTGGCGAGCTCAACGAAGATGGCGAAATAGAAGTCATTGGTATCGGCTCTACTCCTTCGCGTGGCTTAAAGAAAGGCGTGGTAATTAACCTTGAAGCAACAGTGACTTCAATTCAGAGAGCGGTTGAAGAAGCGGAGTTGATGGCGGGCTGTGAAATTAGCTCGGTTTATGCAGGAATTGCGGGCAGCCATGTTAAAAGCTTAAATTCGCACGGTATCGTTGCCATACGTGAGAAAGAAGTCACGCAATATGATATTGATAGAGTTATTGATTCGGCTAGAGCAGTTGCCATTCCGGCTGATCAAAAAATTCTACATATTTTGCCGCAAGAATTTATCATCGATATGCAAGAAGGCATTAAAGAGCCAATTGGCATGTCGGGAATACGCTTAGAAGCAAAAGTACATATGGTGACGGGGAGCGTGAGTGCCTCGCAAAATATAATTAAATGTATTCGCCGCTGTAATCTAGATGTAGATGATATTGTGCTGGAGCAGTTAGCTTCGTGTTCTTCTGTGCTGACGGATGATGAAAAAGAACTCGGTGTTTGCTTGATTGATATTGGTGGTGGAACAACAGATATTGCTATTTTCTCTCAAGGTGCAATTAAGCATACGGCGGTTATTCCCATTGCAGGGGATCAAGTGACTAATGATGTAGCGGTTGCCTTACGCACACCAACACAAAGTGCTGAAGATATTAAAAAAGCTTATGCTTGTGCACTCACTCAGCTTGCTGATGCGAATGAAATGATTGATGTGCCTAGTATTGGCGATCGACCTTCGCGAAAAATATCGAAACAAAATTTAGCGGAAATTATTGAACCTCGCTATGAAGAGTTGATGTTATTAGTGCAGGCTGAATTAAGACGCAGTGGATATGAAGGTTTAATGGCAGCAGGTATTATCTTAACGGGTGGTAGCGCTAAGGTAATGGGTTTGATTGAATTAGCAGAAGAAATTTTTCATATGCCAGTTAGATTGGGGGTTCCTCAGCATATTATTGGTTTAACCGATGTCGTAGAAAACCCTATTCATTCAACAGGAGTGGGTTTGTTGTTATATGGCAGAGATCACTTAGTGGGAAGTGAGCAGGTAACTGAATCAGGAGAAGGCGCTTTTTCTAAAATGAAGGGCTGGTTTCAAAGAAATTTTTAACAGTATTGTAAAACTATTTTTTTAACAAATAAGTAAATTGGATAAATTGGGGCGGGGATCATGAAATACGAATTAATGGATTTGGGCTTAGAAAACGCGGTCATCAAGGTTGTTGGTGTTGGCGGTGGCGGTGGTAATGCTGTTAATTATATGCTAAACAAGAATATTGAAGGTGTTGAGTTTATTTGCGCTAACACGGATGCACAAGCGCTACGTCGTTTAGATGTAGAAAGTGTTATCCAGCTTGGGGCAGAATTAACACAAGGTTTAGGTGCAGGAACGGATCCTAATATTGGTAAAGAAGCGGCAGAAGAAAATAAAGACCTGATTCGTGATGTGTTAGAAGGTGCAAATATGCTATTTCTAACTGCAGGCATGGGCGGTGGTACAGGAACAGGTGCGATCCCTGTGATTGCGGAAATCGCTAAAGAATTGAATATTCTAACCGTTGCTGTGGTCACTAAGCCTTTCGATTTTGAAGGGAAGAAGAAGCAAGCGGTTGCCGATATGGGAGTTGCTGAACTAGAAAAGTTTGTTGATTCATTGATTATTATTCCTAACCAAAAATTATTACCGGTTTTAGGTGCGAATGCATCAATGAATAAAGCGTTTAGCGCGGTTAATGATGTTTTATTAGATGCGGTACAAGGAATTACAGAGCTAATCACTGCTCCAGGTATTATTAATGTTGATTTCGCGGATGTGAAAACAGTAATGTCTGATATGGGTGCTGCTATTATGGGTACGGGGCAAGCAAACGGTGAAAACAGAGCGCGTGTTGCAGCAGAAAAAGCAATTTCTTGTCCTTTATTAGAAGATATTGATCTACAAGGTGCTCGTGGCATCTTAGTTAATATTTCAGCAGTTGATATGGGTATTGCTGAATTTGATGAAGTGGGTCAAATTGTGCATGAACTAGCTTCAGATGATGCGGTTATTAAAATTGGAACAGCCGTTGATGAAACTTTAGGTGATGATATTAAAGTAACCGTTGTTGTAACTGGCATGGGCACTAATCGAGGTGAAGCATTAAATAAACCGGTTAAATTAGTACAGCCTTCAGTATCGACTGAAACAGCAACAACAGGTGGAACGGATTATTCAAGTTTTGATACACCGCCGGCGTCACGTAAACCGACTGAAAGCAGAGAAACACGTTTTGGTGCACAGCCTAAAAATAGTACCGATATGGACTATTTAGATATTCCTGCTTTCTTAAGAAGACAAGCAGATTAATAACGCTGAATGAAAATCAGTATTATTGGTAGAATATGCCTAAAGAAGGCGATTGTAAAAGTGTCAGTATCGATGTTTGATACCAATACTCATAATTAGGCATATAAGGTTACGCGGTAGATGATAAAACAAAGAACGTTAAAAAATACAATCAGAGCAACGGGTGTTGGTTTACACACGGGCGATAAAATCTATTTAACGCTACACCCAGCAGCTGAAAATACAGGAATTAAATTTAGAAGAGTTGATCTAGATGAACCTGTCACGATTGATGCAACACCTTTCAATGTTGGAGAAACGGTTTTATCAACCACGTTAGTGCAAGATGGTGTCAAAGTATCCACGATAGAGCATTTATTGTCTGCGATGGCGGGTTTAGGTGTTGATAATGCGTTAATTGATGTTTCTGCTGCCGAAGTGCCCATTATGGATGGCAGTGCAGGGCCTTTTGTATTTTTATTACAATCGGCAGGCGTGCAAGAGCAAGCAGCGCCAAAGCAATATATTAAAATTAAACGTGAAATAAAAGTAAGCGATGGCGATAAATGGGCTGCTTTTGTTCCTATGGATGGCTTTAAAGTCACTTTTACTATTGATTTTGAACATCCTGCGTTTCAAGAAGATGTGAAAACTGCCACTATGGATTTCTCATCCACTACGTTTGTAAGAGAAGTGAGTCGTGCGCGGACTTTTGGATTTATGAAGGATATAGAATTCTTAAGAGAAAATAACCTGGCTTTAGGTGGTAGTTTAGATAACGCGATTGTTATTGATGACGACAAAATTATAAATGAAGGCGGCTTACGTTATGCGGATGAGTTCGTTAAACACAAAATGCTCGATGCAATTGGTGATTTATATTTACTAGGCTATAGCTTAATTGGTGAGTATCAAGGTTATAAATCGGGACATGGTTTAAATAACCAATTACTACGAGCATTGCTCGCAGATACAGATGCATGGGAAATGGTTACTTTTGAAAATGAAGACGATGCACCGATTTCTTTTATGCGTTCAGCTGAAACAAGGTCTGGCGAATAATAACAATATAAGCCTTATTTTTTAGCTATGTCACCGTTAAGTGTGGATTTTTTTAATTACATTTGTTCTTAAAAGCCCTCTCCAAAGGGAGAGGGTTGGGTGAGGGGAAATAGAAAGTATGTTATCAATATTTCTTTCATGTCTTTGTCAGTAATTAAGAGAAACTTGCAATATCTTATTTTAACTTCTCTCCACCCAACCCTCCCCAGCAAGGGAGGGCTTTAGGTGTTTTTTTGTAAGGTTGCGCTTAGACTTAATAATGCGTCTTTTAATTTACTGTCAGAAGTGCCTTCAGCGCTACTTCTAATTAAATTAACACTATCGATAGAAGGGAATATTTTTTTTTCTTCAACTTCCTTTATAAATGGCTTAGGGTCTAAAACTCTAATACGCACCTGCTGGATTCTTGCATTACTTTGTTTGTTGACCGCATCTTTTATTTGCGTGCTTAAAAAACGCAACTG
>Ga0209494_1001222_pt1 | contig 11444 bp, 10 predicted proteins | sample EN1Hudseemescosm_FD_184628 | JGI IMG/M metagenome (GOLD analysis project Ga0209494, IMG submission 184628) | Methane-oxidizing microbial communities from mesocosms in the Hudson Canyon - EN1B Hudson Canyon (SPAdes) (version 2) | ecosystem: Environmental > Aquatic > Marine > Cold seeps | place... | reverse complement strand
AGTTGATGTGCATGAGGTTGAAGAAATTGTCGCTAAAATTGCTAGAATCCCAGCTAAATCTGTTTCCAGTAATGACCAAGATAAATTGAAAAGTCTTGAGAAAAATTTAAAAATGTTGGTGTTTGGTCAAGATGAAGCGATTTCTGCTTTATCGTCGGCGATTAAGCTTTCTCGTGCAGGTTTGCGTGATGCCAGTAAAACAATTGGTTCTTTCTTGTTTGCTGGGCCTACAGGGGTGGGTAAAACCGAGGTAACTAAGCAGTTGGCTAAGTTGATGGGTGTTGAGCTGATTCGCTTTGATATGTCGGAATATATGGAGCGTCATACGGTTTCGCGTTTAATCGGTGCGCCTCCAGGCTATGTGGGTTATGACCAAGGTGGGTTATTGACCGAGCAGGTTACTAAGCATCCTCATGCTGTTCTATTATTAGATGAGCTGGAAAAAGCGCATCCCGATGTGTTTAATTTGCTCTTACAAGTGATGGATCATGGCACGTTGACGGACAATAACGGGCGCAAAGCTGATTTTAGAAATATTATTTTGGTGATGACAACTAATGCGGGTGCTGAGGAGGGTAGTCGTGCTTCTATAGGCTTTACTCAGCAAGAACATTCTAGTGATAGTATGCGCGTGGTTGAAAAGGCCTTTTCGCCAGAATTTAGAAACAGATTGGATAGTATTATTCAGTTCAAGCCGCTTGATATTTCAGTGGTTGGGAATGTGGTTGATAAATTTATCTTTGAGCTGGAAACATTGTTACTAGAGAAAAATGTAACTTTTAGTTTAGATCCAGAAGCCAGGCTCTGGTTAGCAGAGAACGGTTGCGACCCTAAAATGGGAGCAAGGCCGATGGCTAGATTGATTCAGGAAAAAATCAAAAAGCCTCTGGCGAACGATTTATTATTTGGCAAGCTTGAGAGGGGTGGACATGTTCATGTCATTGTTCAGGACAAAGAATTAGCGTTTACTATTGAAAGTAAAGAATTGAGTATCCTAGAAAAAAATTAATGCTTTTGTTTGCGCTAGCCTTTCGGTTAGCGCATACGGAACGTAATGCGACCTTTAGTTAAGTCGTAAGGTGTCATTTCTACTTTAACCTTATCGCCCGTCAAGATGCGGATGTAATGTTTGCGCATTTTTCCAGAAATATGTGCAGTAATAACATGCCCGTTTTCTAGTTCTACTCTAAACATTGTATTAGGGAGGGTATCGATAATCGTACCATCCATTTCAATTTGATCTTCTTTAGCCATCTTTATTGTGTTCTCTAAAATATGTAAAAAATTTTCTTATCATAGCAGATAAGTTTTATTGGGAATAGGTGTAAAAAATAAAAAGGGCATATAGGGAGTATTAATTCTATTTATGCCCTTTTTACTTAATTTCTAATCGTTTTCTTTCGCTTTTACTGCTTCTACGGTGGTGCTTGTTTCTTTAGCTTGCGCCGGTTTAGCTGTAACGCTACCTTCTTTTTTCTCTGCTGTTTTAGCTGGAGTAGGCGCTGGAGAAGCTATTTCAGTCTTGGCGGTAGTTATGTTTTTTTGATAATCTGCTGCATAAGACTGAGTGCTAGTATTGCGCTTTTCCTGTGTAACAGACTCATTCTGAGAAGAGTTTCTATTCTCAGTAAAGTTGTTGTTAGGCTTGGCATCACTAGATTGAGTTCCTTCAGTTTTTTCTCTTGGCTTTCTGTTGTAGCCTCTGCGGTTAGCTCTTTTTTGCTGATTTCTAGGTTTAGCTTCCGGGTTTGCTGCGCTGTTATTTTCAGTAGCAGGACCTTCTTTGCGTTCCTTTTGAGCTTGAGGTTTAGCCGCAGTTTCGCTAGTTGCAGTTGTATTCGCGTTTGGCTTCTTGTTGCGGTCGCGGTTACTGTTTCTATTGCGATTTCTTTGGTTATTGTTTCTATTGCGGTTATTTTGTGGTCTTTCGGTGCGCGGTTGCTCTGTTTTTGTACCAGTAGTAGTTGGTGCAGGTTTATCGACGCTTTCTTCTTCCGCTGGACCAACAAGTTTATTCCAGAAGCGGCTGATTAGGCTGGCTGAATTTTTCTTGTTTTGTATCGGTGGTGCAGGCGCATCAGGGAGAAACTCTTTAAGTGCCGCTTGTTCGATTTTGGGTGCCGCTTCTTTAGCAAAGTCAGGCGCTGCAATCTCTTCATTTTGAATTTGATTGTAGCTTGCGACTTCTGTAGAGCCATCATCGTCCTTCAGCTTAATGCGTTCTATATCGTAGGCAGGCGTTTCCAAGTGCTTGCTAGGCAAGATAATGATGCGTACTTTTAAGCGAGATTCAATTTGATCTATAGAGGGGCGTTTTTCATTCAATAAGAAGGTTGCGCATTCAATCGGCAAATGAGCGATAACTCTATCAGTTCCGCCTTTCATTGCCTCTTCTTCCAGTATTCTTAGTACTGATAAGGCTACAGATTCAACGTTACGAATTTCACCTTGGCCGTTACAGCGTGGGCAAGTTAGTTGCGTTGTGTCGCCTAATGATGGGCGTAAACGTTGGCGCGACATTTCTAATAAGCCAAAGCGTGAGATACGGCTTGTTTGTACGCGCGCGCGATCGATTTTTAATGCGTCACGCATTCTATTTTCAACTGCGCGCTGATTCTTATTGGCGAGCATGTCAATAAAATCAATAACAAATAAACCACCTAAATCACGCAATCTTAGTTGGCGTGCAATTTCATCGGCAGCCTCAAGATTAGTGTTAAGGGCCGTTTCTTCTATGTCGCTGCCTTTAGTTGAGCGTGCCGAGTTAATATCGATAGACGTTAGTGCCTCGGTGTGATCAATAACCAGTTCCCCGCCAGAAGGTAGAGGAACTGCGCGACTATAGGCAGTTTCGATTTGAGATTCAATCTGATAGCGATTAAAGAGCGGTACATCATCGCTGTATAATTTTGCTTTACTCAGATAGTGTGGCATTACTTGTTTTAGGAAGTTATGCACTAATTTGAATGCGGATTCCTTGTCGATAAGGATCTCGTCTATATCTGCGCGTAAGTGATCACGTAGAGCACGAATAATGACGTTGCTTTCTTGGAAAATAAGGAAAGGTTTGTTTTGTTCTTTAGATGTGCGATCAATTGCCTCCCATAACTGTAGTAGGTAGTTTAAATCCCACTGAAGTTCGTCTGTGCTTTTTCCGCAGCCTGCGGTACGGACAATGAGTCCCATATTTTCAGGAACTTCTAGACCAGCCATTGCATCGCGTAACTCGTTGCGCGTCTCGCCTTCGATACGACGTGAAATGCCGCCCGCTTTGGGGTTGTTAGGCATTAGTACAAGGTAGGTCCCAGCTAGACTGATGTAAGTCGTTAAGGCAGCACCTTTATTGCCGCGTTCTTCTTTTTCAATTTGAACGACAACCTCTTGGCCTTCTTTTAATAAGTCCTTGATTTTTTGGCGGCTTAAGTTCTGATCGTTTGAATTTACTGCGCTCGGTGAAACTTCTTTTAACGGTAAGAAACCATGTTTATCAGCTCCGTAGTTCACGAAAGCAGCTTCTAAACTAGGCTCAATACGAGTAATGATGCCTTTATAAATATTAGATTTTTTTTGTTCTTGTGAAGGGTGTTCAATGTCAAAATCATAAAGTTTTTGACCATCTACCAAAGCAACACGCAGTTCTTCAGGTTGCGTCGCATTGATAAGCATTCTTTTCATTAGTAATCCTTTTTTGACCCTGTTAGTCCGTGCGGAAGGTACGTATGAACTAGTTTGTTATTGTTAGTATATTGGTCTATGGGCATGAAACAATGATCCCAAGTAAAATTATTTTTGATTTATATTCAGTTGTTTGTAGGTTGTTTTTCAAGTAATTTAAGGACTTGTCACAACACAGGATATAAATTGAAAAATCAGTGTCTCAGAGGTAATAATCATGCGTGCCTATACTAGATATTTTATGTTGCAAATAACATCTAGCTAACAATAGGCCGTCCAATCTGCTGTGTTGAAAACACATATTCAGGAGCTGTGCTTGTACTGCTCTACTGGTGTTTTATTTCAACGTTTTTACAGTTTCAATTGAAAGGCCATATAAACTGTCTACCGTATCGTTCAGCCTTTATCAGGTCGAATATCGCTCATCATGGGTCGAGCGAAAAAACCCCAAAATTGTTATAGCTTTGTGTTTATTAAGTAATACTAAAAGCGACTTATTAGTTTGCTACTTTTAGTACTTTATCCACTCGAATAAAGACTCAATATCAGCTAATTATAGGGTGTATTTTTATTTTATCGCCTATAACTTTTCAATTATAACCTGTTACCGTAGGGAATGAAATTATCTTATAGTATGAAGTGATGAATTCCACTATTATATGCCGATGAAAACAGAAGATACCCCAAACATACTCAAAGTGCAGTTTGTTGAAATTACTGATGCACATGAAGGGCAGCGATTAGATAATCTATTGATGAAGCTACTCAAAGGCGTGCCGAAAAGTCGTATTTATCGCATTATCCGTAAAGGTGAAGTACGCATTAATAAAGGTCGGTGTGATGCTAAGCGTAAGTTAGTGATTGGCGATATTGTGCGCATTCCACCAATCCGTGTCGCCGAAGAAAAAGAGCATTTACCGGCTCCAGCCTATCTCAAGAAGTGCTTGGAGCGAGATATTTTATTTGAAGATAATGCTATTTTGGTAATTAATAAACCTGCAGGCTTTGCCGTGCATGGTGGAACGGGGCTTAATACAGGCATTATTGAAGCTTTACGTGAAATACGCCCAGAAAGCCATTTTTTGGAATTAGTGCACCGCTTAGACAAAGAAACTTCGGGTTGTTTGATTATTGCCAAAAAGCGCAGTTCTTTACGCACACTACATGAATATTTTCGTGGTGATGGCGTTAGAAAAAGTTATTTAGCACTGTTAGGTGGTCGCTGGGGGAAGGAAAAGGTCATAGTTGATCAGCCTTTGCTGAAAAGTACTAATCAAAGTATAGAGCGGATGGTTAAGGTCAATGCTGCCGGTAAAGCCTCGAAAACTTTATTTAAACGTCTTAGTCTTTTTCAAAATGCCACTTTAGTTGAGGCATCTCCTTATACAGGCCGTACTCATCAAATCCGAGTTCATGCAGCATGGCTAGGACATGCTATTATTGCTGATGATCGTTATGGAAATAGTGAAATTGATAAGGAATTTAAAAAGCGTGGCTATAAACGTTTATTTTTACACGCGCAGAAATTACAATTTGCACACCCAATCAGCGGTGAGTTACTCAAGATTGTGGCGCCACTACCGAGTGATTTGCAAACCTTGCTAGATAATGAAAAGTAAATTTGTTTTAATTGTCAGCTAATATTTAATGAGCTTACCGCCTTTTAAAATTAATCGGGTGAGTTTTTTGTTATAAAAATTTAAATTAGGAGAAAATTCACGTGAGTGAAAATCAGTGGAATGAGCCCAGTTCAGAAGTAACCGATAAAGCAAGTGGTTGGGAGCGAGAAGCAATAGAAAAACTGGCGTTTGCAGCCGTTACTGAACAAAGGCGTGCGCGTCGCTGGGGAATATTCTTTAAAAGTTTAATGTTTGTTTATCTAGCTGTTGTTTTAGGTATAGGCATGTACCCAACTTTCAAACAAAGCTTTGGCGAAGGCAGTGGCGAAGGACATACCGCGGTGATTAGTATTAATGGCGTTATTGCTGAAGGTAAAGAGGCAAATGCCGACTCAATCATTAAGTCTTTACGTAATGCGGTAAAAAATGAAGATACCAAAGGTATTATTCTGCATGTTAATAGCCCTGGTGGTAGTCCAGTGCAATCATCTTATGTTTATGATGAAATTCGCAAAATAAAATCTAATAACCCAGACCTACCTATTTATGCAGTTGCCTCTGATATTTGTGCTTCGGGGTGTTATTTTATTGTTGCTGCTGCCGATAAGATCTTTGTTAATCCATCCACGTTAATTGGTTCAATTGGCGTTATTATGGACGGCTTTGGCTTTGTTGATACCATGAAAATGCTGGGTGTAGAGCGTAGGTTGGTTACAGCTGGGGCGCATAAGGCATTAATGGATCCTTTTTCTCCCGCTAAAGGAGAGGAGAAAAAATATATGGAAGATCTTTTGGCGCAAGTGCATCAGCAGTTTATTACGGCTGTAAAAAATGGCCGAGGTGATCGACTAATAGAAAATGAAGATACTTTCTCGGGTTTAGTTTGGACTGGAGAGCAGGGCGTAAAAATTGGCTTAGCCGATGACTTTGGTACTGATGATAGTGTTGCAACCGACATTATTGGTGCTAAAAAACGTGTTGATTTCACTATTCAAGAACGCTTAATTGACCGTTTGGCCGGAAAAATGGGCGCTTCATTTGCGCATTCATTACGCAGTTTAGGGCAGCAAATTACGCTGCAATAAGTTATTATCATTAACATGTTAATTAGAGCTGATATGCTCTATGGTTTATAGGGCGTATTTGTTAGCTTGTTTTTAATTAGTATGAAGTAAGAGGGTTTTTAGTGGATATTGCGTCCTTAGTTGGGTTTTTATTAGGTATTGGTATTATTGTTGCAGCTATTGCCACCGGTGGTGATGTCATGCTGTTTGTTAATATGCCATCACTACTGATTGTTATTGGTGGAACCTTAGGTGTGAGCCTAATGCGTATTCCTTTGGCTGATTTTATCCGTTCTTTTGGTGTTTTAGGTAAAGCTTTTTTAAATAAAAAAGAAGACCCTGTTGCTTTGATTGAAGATGCTGTTCGCTTAGCGGATGTTGCAAGAAAAAATGGCTTACTTGCCTTAGAAGGCGAGGAAATTGGAAATCCTTTTCTTAAAAAAGGCATAGGCTTCTGTGTTGATGGTCATGATCCGTCATTTGTCAGAAAAATGTTACAGCAAGAAATTGACCAAATGGTTAGCCGAAATGAGACTGGGCAAGACATGTGGAAAGGGGTGGGCGATTTAGCGCCTGCGATGGGTATGATTGGTACCTTGGTAGGTTTGGTGCAAATGTTAGCTAATATGTCAGACCCCGCGAGTATTGGTCCGGCAATGGCGGTTGCGCTCTTAACGACTTTATATGGCGCTATGGTTGCTAACTGCTTTGCTTTACCTATGGTTGATAAATTAGCTTATGTCTTATTATATGAGCGTACTAATAAAGAGCTTATTTTAGAAACAATTTCCGGCATACAGGAAGGTATGAACCCTAAAGTACTTGAGACTTTATTGAATTCTTATATTTCTGAGAAGAAACGTAAAGTTGAAGGTGGAGATTAACCATGGCTGATTGTCCCAAATGTCCACCTGTTGGAGCGCCGCTTTGGTTAGCAACCTTTGCTGATTTAATGTCCTTATTGATGTGTTTCTTTGTTTTATTGTTATCTTTTGCGACTATGGACGCTAAAAAATTTAAAGCAACGGCTGAATCAATGGAAAACGCATTTGGTGTGCAGCGTGATATTGAAGCGGCTGAAATTCCTATGGGAACCAGTATTATTGCCCAGCATTTTTCCCCTGCATCGACTAATCCAACGCTATTAGAAGAAATTAAGCAATCAACTTCTCAATCCTCAACTAGTTTGGATGTTTCTCTAGAAGAGAAAGAGAAGGTAAAGCAAGAAATTATGGAGCAAGCTTTAGAAAATACGCAGGCTGAAGCTGAAAAAATTGAAAAGAAATTAGAGGATGATATTGATAAAGGACTTGTTTCGGTTGAGACGCAGGGCTTGAAAATTATTATCCGCATTAATGAAAAAGGCTCTTTCGGCTCCGGCACCGCTATTTTAAAATCTGGTTTTAAGCCTGTTATGAACAGAATTACAGAGTCTGTTATTTCAGCAAAAGGTAAAGTATTAATCGCGGGACATACCGATGATATTCCTATTTCGACGGATTGGTATCGCTCTAATTGGGAATTATCAGCAGGCCGTTCGGTGAGTGTTGCTGAGTTTATGTTAAAAAATAAAAAACTCGATCAAAAGCGAGTCATTATTGAAGGCCATGCGGATTCACAGCCTTTAGTACCTAATACCTCAAATGAAAATAGAGCAAAAAATCGGCGCGTAGAAGTCATTTTAGTTCAAGATGATCCAACGTTTGAGTTTGATAAAACCCAGAAACACGCGCAAGAATAATAAGTGAGCACAATTATGAGCAAAAAAAACGTATCTCAAGTGGATGAACGTAGACGTTTCTTTAGAATTGATGATGAAATTAATCTTTTTTATAAAAAAGTAGAGCCTGCATCAATAAAAAAGTATTCTGAAGCCTCTAGCGAGCTATTGAATAATTGTTCGCTTGCTGCGGCTTTAGATATTTTAAATCAAGAATCACAAATTATATTTAATCGAATTGAGCGTAGTAATCCTGATGTTGCCGATTATTTAAAAATAATGGACAACAAAATTAATTTGGTTGCTCGTGCTGTGTTAATGGATGGTACTGACTTGGTTGACGAGCAATCTCGAAATGTTAGTTTGAGTGCCTCAGGGGTTGCCTTTGAGTGCGAAGAATTGATTTCTGAAGGTGAGTTTTTAGAAGTGAGGTTATTACTCACTTCTAGTATGGCAGTCATAGTGAGTTATGGAGATGTTGTTTATAGTCATAAAAATCCAGAGCCTAAGTCTGGATTCCCTTATGTGGTCGGAGTTGCTTTTAGCGAAATGAAGGAGCAGGACAGAGAGTTGTTGATTAAACACGTTGTTAAGCGTCAAATGCAACAAATTCGTGAACAGAAAGAAAACTAGATCAACGCGTGCAATTTTCAGAAAAGAAGCAAGCATTATTGGGATTGTTGGCTGATGGGAGCTTTCATTCAGGTACTGAGTTAGCTGAGCAATTAAATTTCAGTCGCTCTGCGCTTTGGAAGCAAGTTAACGCATTAGAAGAGCTAGGGATTGAAATTGTAGCTGTTAATGGCAAAGGTTACCGGCTAAAGTCACCTTTAGAGTTACTTAATAAGTCTAGTATTATTAATAAATTGACGGCAACCACACAGCAGTTGATTTCTGTCTTTGATATTCATGACCAAATTGATTCTACCAATACTAATTTAGTTGCCTTAAGTAGAGCAGTACCGGAATCGACGGGTGTTGTTTGTCTTGCTGAGCAGCAGACTGCAGGACGTGGTCGTCGAGGCCGAGAGTGGGTCTCGCCTTTTGGTAGTAATCTATACTGTTCAGTCTTATGGCGATTCCAGGAAGGACCAGCAAGTTTATCAGGCCTAAGCTTGGCTATTGGTGTTGCTGTTATCAAGGCTTTAAATGCGCATGGCATTCAAGGTGTTGGTTTGAAATGGCCGAATGATATTTATTGGCAACAAAAAAAATTAGGCGGTATTCTGGTTGAAGTTTCAGGGGAGTCAAATGGCCCTTGTAGTGCGATTATTGGGCTGGGTTTAAATCTTCATTTGTCGAGTGATGAAGCATCAACTATCGAGCAAGACTGGGTCGATATCAGTCAAATCCTAGGTAGTGATCATAAAATTTCACGTAATGATTTGCAGGCTTCTCTACTAGAACAGTTTTTTCAAGTTATTAGTCATTATACCGAGCAGTCATTTGCTCAATATAGAGATGAATGGCGATTGTATGACTGTATGCAAGGGCAATTGGTTAATTTGTTTGTCGGTAAGCAAATCGTCGCAGGAACTGTACTAGGTATTAATGATGACGGGTTGTTGTTATTGCAAACTCAAGAGGGCAAGGTGCAATGCTATGCCTCGGGTGAAGTCAGCTTTCGTCGTTCATGAATTTATTAGTTGATATTGGTAATACTCGTTTGAAATGGGCGGTACAGCAATCTGGTAATCTGGATTCTTTTGGTGCGCTTGTACACAATCAAGATGATTTTTCCGCTACATTAATAGCTTCTTGGCGGTTGCTAGAGCTGCCGGACTGTATTTATATTGCTTGCGTCAGCTCTACTGAGCTTAAACAGTTACTGCTCAATATTATTCGGCAGTTATGGCCCGTGTGCCCTATACAAGAAATCCATACAAAAAAATATTCTCATGGGGTAAGTAATACTTATCTTAATCCAGAAAAACTAGGTGTTGACCGTTGGTTGGCAATGCTGGGAGCTTTCAAGCATTATTCCGCGCCTGTTTGTATTGTTGATTTTGGTACCGCGATTACCTTGGATGTCATTGATAAGCAAGGGCAACATTTGGGAGGTATGATTATGCCCGGTTTGACTTTGCTAAAGCAGTCTTTAAGTAAAAGTACGGCAGAGTTAAGTTTTTGCTCAGAGACGCATGAGCAAGGCTTGGCTAATTATACGCAAGCGGCTATTTATAATGGTTGTCTCTATGCTGTTAAAGGTTTTGTTGAGGCAGGGCTTATGCAAACTGCACAAACTTCGCGCTTAATTTTAACGGGAGGCGATGCTGAGTTTTTAGCGAATAATTTAAAGTTAGATGCTGTGATTGATACCGAATTAGTATTTAAAGGAATGGCCTTATTAAGTAGCGAGCAAAGTGAGCTGTGAAATTTCTATTTTTAAGTATTCTATTAGGCAATATTGTTTTTTTCTTTTGGGAGTATAGAAAAGGCGCGCCTGAAATTTACTTACCCATAAGTATTGAAAACAAGGCAGTTAACGATAATCAGCAGAAGATTTTTTTGCTCAGTGAACTCCCAGCTAAAGTTGTTCCTTTGGAGATCGATACTGCTAACAATAGCGAAGTAAGTGTTCCTGATATACATTCTGAAGAATTATTTATTGGACCAAAGCAAAAACTGACTGCTAATGGTGGTTTTGTTGGCCCACTGAACAGCATAGAGCAGGAAAATATTCGTGTGGAAGGTCAAAATATGGGATTTATTGGCCCTTTACTGGTTGATGAAAACATTGCGGATGACTCTGAAAAAGAGATAGAAGCGATTTCAATTACAAAGCCAGAGGCAAAGATTATTGAGTCTAATGAGCTACTTGAAGATGATCCTGAACCCGCAGAGTTAAATGTCAAAACCGAAGTATTGTTTGCCTGTTATCCATTGCAAGACGGTGAATATTCGGAGCAGATGTTTGCGACTAGCAATAAAAGCGAAACCTTTAAATTTGAACTCGTACGACAAGAACAGCAATATATTAGTAGTTATTTAGTTCTTACTTTGGCGGCTAATTCTTATCGAGAAGCTAAAGCGTGGGAGAGTGACATAAAACAACAGGGTATCAATGAGGTATGGTTGTTTACGCGCGGTAACTTTAAGTGGCGTATTTCCTTAGGGCTGTTTAGTACACAAAGCAATGCTGAAAAAACGAAAGCCTCTTTTTCCAAACGAATGGTAAGAGAATTAGAAGTCGTGCCTAGTCATAAAACTAGAGTGCTGACAGAGGTTAAAATAAGTGGGCAGGAAAAAGATATTTCTTTATTTAAGGGTGAATTTTCTCAGTATTTTAAGCAAGAAAGTGAGTGCATTTCAAAGTAGAACTGGATTGCTAGCTTCTGATATTTAAGCGATAAATTTTATTTTTCT
>Ga0209494_1001219_pt1 | contig 11459 bp, 4 predicted proteins | sample EN1Hudseemescosm_FD_184628 | JGI IMG/M metagenome (GOLD analysis project Ga0209494, IMG submission 184628) | Methane-oxidizing microbial communities from mesocosms in the Hudson Canyon - EN1B Hudson Canyon (SPAdes) (version 2) | ecosystem: Environmental > Aquatic > Marine > Cold seeps | place... | reverse complement strand
AGAAATCAAATGGAATGTAGGGAGGCGAGACAAATGCATGAAAACTAATAAGTGAAAGAGTAAGCACTCAAATATGGGTGCGGAAGCTTTAAAAGAGCAGTAGTAGGGGCGATAGACAGAAGCCCGTCATCCATTTTTGTTATAAAGTCATATGCTCATGCCGTCGCCTTAGTTAGACGATAACGTTTGCTCAATGGCCTCGGCCGAGGCATATAAGTGACAGGAAGTCTTTGCCCGAGTAAGTGCTGTGTAAAGCAAAGAGCGAGACAAAAGCTCTTGTGCTTGCATCGAAATTACAACAGATAACTTCTCATATTCAGAACCTTGGCTTTTGTGCACTGTCATTGCGTATGCAGGTTGTAAACCTGCTACCTGCAGAGGCGATACCTCCACCCGCTCATTAGAATCGCCAAAACATAGCAGATACTCACCATTCTGCTGCGCAATCACAATACCAATGTCGCCATTAAACAAACCTAAAGCAGGCATGTTCTTTGTCATCAACATTGCTTTTCCGTGGTAAAGGCTTAATGCTGCGCGCTTCGTTTCACCCTGGAAGTGCACTTCAACCAAATCATTTAAGGCCTCCACCCCTAAACTACCCTGATAACTGGGGCTCAATATACGGTAGCGATCAAGTTCAGCATATAGCGTCTCGTATGAGGCTCGCTTATTCACTAAATCAAAATACCGCTCATAACCGCTTAACAACCCTTGCCGTAAATCTTTATTCAGGCGCTGATCATCATGACTAGACCACGCTAAGTTATGCGTTGCATCGTGTTGTCGAAGAAGAGAGAACAGCCCATCGTTATGCCCTGCTTTGACAGACACCGCAGCACTGGCCAACGCGCCGGAGAAGCGGAAACTATGCTTAAGCTCGCTCAAAAAAGCAGGCGTTTCATCGCTCTTAATAATCGATATATCATTATTAAGCGTCCAACCACTAAGCTGCTCAATCTGCTGAGTCTGGCGATTGTTGCGTTCAAAAAACCTCGCTTGGCTCACCCACTGCGCAAAAACGTCACCGGGTTCAACCGCTGGCAGCTGAAAATAATCGCCCAACATAATCAAACCCTTCTTGGGTGATAAAGTCGAGAGCACTGCCTGCATCAATTCAAGGTCAACCATTGAGCTCTCATCGATTAATACCAAATCTGGCACATCCGTTACGCTATCGGCGAATAGACTACCCAAGTTAGTAGGGCGTGACTTGTTTGATCCCTGCGCTTGGTTCAAAAATCGATGAACCGTCATACCTTCAATGGCTAAGCTGCGCTGAATGTAGGTTTCTAATTCAACATTCAACTTTAAACGCGTCAATAAATTAGGCAGCTGCGACAAAATAGCACTGGCTAGCCTCTGGGCTGCTTTGCCAGTGGGCGCTAATAAGCATACTTTGGCCGACGAGACGTTTTCTTGCGACGTCTCATTTTGTGCAAAATACAAAATAATTAATCGCAATAATATGATTTTCACCGCCGTCGTCGTTTTACCCGTTCCTGGTCCACCACTAATCAAATTGAACGGCTGAATTGTGCTCTGAAGTGTCGCAAGTGCTTGTCCTAAATCAGGAGATGCTGGCTCAAAACAAACATTAGGAAATAACGCAACAAAGGCAGCAGACGCGTTTGTCAGTTGAAGCTTATTAAATACCGTTTTTTCTGATAACGCGGAAGAACGCCAATGGTCTATTTGAATTTGAGCGCGCCAAAAGCGATGCAAACTAATCTGTCCGTTGTCCATCACAATCAATGGTGGTGCCTGGCCGTCGTCAGCGCTGGACGGCTTACGATCGCTTTCTTCTGGAATCGTCACAACTGCTTCTAGCAAATCTAACTGCTCAATGGGTAGGGTTTCACTACACCTTTTATTTGCAGCCGCAACGACCTTGACGACCGGCGCAGCAGCCTCCAGGGTTGCTATCAGTGCTTGCTCACCGGGCAATTTAAACCATGGCGGTATCGTTTTACTGCTATAAAGCGATGACAAAGCCAGTTGTGTTTTACCCTCTCGGCTTGCATTGCCCAAAAGCAAGACTAAAACGGCCAGTAACTCTTTTTCGTCATGACTTAAATTTTCGTTTCGTCGCTCAACTTCACGCAAGGTAAAACGTGCAGCATAATAATCCACCCATCGACATAGACTATCGCCCGACTCGATTAATTGATGCAACGCATCAAGAAATGCCGACTTCTCCTTAAACATGGTCTGTTCCCTCATGCAACTGATCATGGTCTTGCATCATTGCATCTAAGGCTTCAATTACGTCACGAGAAGGACGCCGGAGATAGACGCCATTTGCTACTGAGTATTCTTCTCTGACCGTGTCATTGAGTTGCATACCGCGTAAAAACAGATAAACGGCTCCCCCCATATGTTGATCATAGTCATAGTGCTCACCCAGTCTTTGCGCTAAAAAGCGATGTGTTGCGAGTGTGTATAACAAATATTGCACATCGTACCGATGATGAAGAATCGCGGTATGCAACGACGACTCTGCGTAGTCTTCTGCCTGAAAACCTAGGTGATTCGACTTATAATCGAGTATGTAATATTTGCCATTGTGGCGAAACAATAAGTCAATCGCACCCGTCATATAACCGGCAAAACTTTTAAATAATAAAGGCGCAACCTCAGGACTATGCTTCAGAAGCACCTTATTTAGATGCGCCATGTCTAAATCTGCAACGGAAAACTGAAAGCTCATTTCAACCAAATAGTCTTGTGTCTCGAGGTTCGAGAGACTAAATCCCGGCAATAGAGGTTGCCGGCAAATATCTTTAAGCCAAGCAGATAAATAGGTGACCCAAGCCTGTAATTTTTTCTTTGGAACCGGGACCCGAGTCTCGAGCAGTTTTGTTAACATGTCTTCAAGCGAAACATAACGACGCGCATAGGCGCCACATAATTCACCTGTCGAAAAATCAACGGCCTCAAACAGCATGTGCAGCATAGTACCCGCCTCACTACCGCGAGGAAAATCAAGAATATCGCAGTAATATGGCAGGCTAACGCGGGGATCAATCAAGGCTTTATGTGCCTGCACCGCAGATAAATGATGATGCTCATTGAGCAATCCGGTAAAGCTCTGTACCTTCTTACTTTGCTTAATGGTTTGAGTAAAAGGCAGTGGAGATAAGCGAGCCATCTCACTTTTTGGCTTTGCCAACAGGTTCATCATCTCGTTACTTTGCCTTTGCAACGATTCAATCTCAGCGTCTGAGTAGTGTTGCAGATCAATATGAGCGCAGGCCTCTGTCAACGAACACAATACTTCTCGATAATAAGCATCATCTATCTGATCCACCGAATCACCGCTCATCGTACCTAAGACCATCATTCCCCAGGCACATCCCTTTATACCAATAGAACCTTTTGTATCATTCGACGCTGCAGTGCCCACATAACATCGATATTTAGAGCGTGTTAACGCAACATATAACAAGCGAATATCTTCTGCGCTGCGTGCTTGTTCAATGTCAGCTGCGTGCTCCGACTGACCGTGCAAGTCAAAACATAAGTTATTCTCTTGGTCATAAAACCAAGCCTCTTTACTCTTTTTTGCACTGAACATAAAAGGTAAAAAAACAACATCGTATTCCAAGCCTTTACTCTTGTGAATGGTCACAATGCGCACCAACTTTTCATCGCTTTCGAGACGCAAATGGGACGTATCGTCAGCCTCAGACCGGTCACTAAAAATTGAGGCATGTAACCAAACAATTAGGTCAGAGTGCACACTTAACTCGCGTGATTTATGTTGTAGCAATTCCGCAAGCTGATTGAAATTAGACAAACTGCGTTCCCAGCTTGCAATATCTGCCTCACTCTCAGCACGCTGCCAATGGGCTAGCACGCTTAATTCAACTAACGCCTCGCGAAGCATGGCCAACACGCCATGTTGCCACCAACATTGTTGTAAGGCGCGAAAAGTGGTCATTAACGTTTGCGTGGTTGCTGAGTACTCCATCAACTGCTTAAACTCTCGATCACCGTAATTAAAGAATAAGTCAGCAAGACAAGTTTTAATGACCTTGATATCTCCGGGATCAGCGACCGCTTTTAATAGCGCCAAAACCGCAATAGCTTCAGGCGAATCAAAAATACTCCTACGCCCCTCAAAGCTTGCGCGTATACCAACCCTTGCAAGCTGTTGTTGCATAAGTAATGCTTCAACTCTGTCTCTGACGAGTATCGCTATATCTTCGCTCGCGACGGGGCTTTCACACACGCTGCCCGACAATAAACTCAGAACTTGCTGCGAACACACCAGAGCAAGTTGCGCTTGAATGTAAGCTTTAGTTCGTGCCTTACCACCCCCATCAAAGCCATTGATCTGCGTGAGTTGCATTGCGGCCATTGGCCATTTTTGGTTTTCACCCTGTGCCGCTGATACTTCAACATAGGGAATCAGGGCATGCCTGAACGGAGAGTCGACAGCTAAAAATATGGCATTTATCGCCGCCACCATTGCAGCGGATGCTCGCCAATTTTGCTGCATGGTAAACACATAGCCTTGCGCATGATGCAGTACGTCTCGCTTTGCTTTTAAATAGGTTTGAATATCACCCCCACGAAACCCATAAATGGCTTGCTTCGGGTCGCCAATTAAAATCAACCTTGGGGTCAGATTAAAGTGAGCGGAGGCCGCACCAAAGACTCGATCAAATATTTGATATTGTGCGCGATCGGTATCTTGAAATTCGTCGACCATCGCAACATAAAAACGTTTGCGCAAAGTAGTGATAAACCCTGCCACTTGGGCTTTGCTTCGATGATCCGTTTCACTTACCGCACCTTCTAAGAGTGTAATTAAGTCATCAAAACCCATTGCATGCTGTTCAACTTTATCACTCAAAACGGTCGCATTAATCTGCGCATGGGCTGCTAATAAGAAACCCTCCCTTAACCCATTCAGTTCCCCGCCACTGACTTGCGATAAACGCTCGAACATAGGGTGACTGAGTGGCGAGCATCCTTTTTTTGTTTCCGAGATAACGGCTTGTGTCGAAAATCGAAGCAAAAGGTTCGCTATTGAGGAGGTACTTGGAAAATCTATCGACTCACTAAGCGCCCATTGTTCAATTTTATCCAACCATTTCAGTTTATTTTTCACCGATTTTAGATTCGACTCGGCCACTCGCTTTTTCACATCATCAATATGCAATGTCACAAATTTTTTATAGGCCTGAATTTGCCACACGGCTTGATCAAATTGCGTCTGCCATAGCGCCATATGCTCGAGCGGCGGCGCGTCTTGGAATAGCCTTGGTGCTGGTAACAGCCTATCTGCTTGACGAAGTAAAATCGGTTTAAGCACCTTGTATAGTGATTCGGGGCTCCGCCATAGGCTCAGTATATAAGTCAATGCTTGGTCGTTTATGCTTGAGAGGCCTACCCGCCAGAAATCTTTCACTGCACGTAATACCGATGGCTCTACTTCCTCGACTAAAACCTGCTGTGTCGGGATCTGAATATCTAAGGCATACTCTTGCAACATTTTCTGAGCAAACCCATGAATCGTATGTATCTCAGCGAGATCTATTTGCCGTTCAGCGATCAGCAAGCGAAGGCGCATCTCATGCAAGTCTTCCTCCGCCAACAGGAGATACTTTTCAATACCTTCATTCATATTTTCAATAAACAGCACCGTATTTTCTGCTGTGATTGCTTTGTCTAGCTGGGCAATCAGTCCAACGATCGCCGCGCGAATACGATCACGTAACTCCTGCGTCGCGGCCTTGGTAAACGTCACCACAAGCAACGATTCAATATCAATTTTTTTCTCGAGAAGATATCGTAAGTAAAGATTTACCAAGGTAAAGGTCTTACCCGTCCCAGCACTGGCTTCGATAAGCGACAAGCCGTCCAAGGGAAACGTTTCTAGATCCAATGGTTGTGCGCTTTGACTCGAACTACGCAAGCTTATGCACCTCAATTCTCGGCTGCTCTGAGCTCGACATTAACAAAGCCGCATATTTACAAAGTGGGTGTGTCGTGAAATCTGGCATTTCCCTTGAATCTTGAATAGGATCCTGCTCTAAACACGCGCGACGCCAAAGTAAAAAATCAGCCTCGCCCTCAATACTTTGAGAAGGATTACCTAAAAACTGTCCGCGCGCTTCAGCCTCTGAACCATGAAGCTGCCTAAAAGCGGTTTTTGGCAAAAATAATGAGGGCCTAGACTTTAAGCTTTCAATCAAGCCGAGCACCTCAGCCAAAGCGTCTAAACAAAACGCCTTGGATAACTTAGGAAATGAAATGTGAAGCGTTGGCGTGACAAGTACCGACCCATTCCCCTCGCCCTGTAAATTTGAGATGAGGTGCTGTAACCATGTCATAAAAAATAATTTGCCCGGCTCTTTTGCTAAACCAACAACAAGCGCTCCCTGCTCACTCATCGTTACACTCCCCTCTATTCGACAGTCCAAGGAAGGCAAAACCAAATCGATTGGTATATGGCTAATTGATTGCGGCAACGCGGCTATCATCGGCCGCAATTTTTCTGACGCGTCAGCATAATCGCGATCACCTGCCACATGATGCGGTAATTCGCCACATAATTTCAGATGCTGAAAAATAAAATCAGTCTCTTCACCGTTCGCATGCGCCATCAACATTTTTTCTTTTACGCGGTACGCATCCAACCCAGCGAGGGAAAAAGGCTCATCCTCTTGCAGGAGTGAGTCTTCAGCTCGGAGCGTTAAGGCCAATGTGTCCCGATAGTAACTCGCCAACGGCGCACCAACCACGCGCACTAAATCTTCTATTTGATACAGCGGCAACTCATCTTGACGATCGGGTGTCACCTTATCGACTTCAACAGAAACATTACTTTGCGCATTGCACTGCCGAGCAGCTGTATGCAACCCAGCCCAGGTATGCGAAAAAGTCCGCAAACCGTTTACTGTATTCTCATCAAAATAAGAAGAATGAAATGCCTGTAAGCGATGTTCAGCAGTCCAAAAAGGCAATATAGATAAACGTTCATTCTTATCATTCGTCGCATAGAAGTATTGCTCACAATATTCTTGCAATTCGCTTACAAGCACTGAAGGGTAACGGGCGGTGTTGTCTTTGGCATCATAGCCGAGGTATGAGATATACAGGGCCTCCCGCGCACTGCCCAATGCCTCCAGAAATAAATACCGATCATCCTCTCGACGGGAACGATCGCCTAAGCGCGAAGGGTAATAGCGCATTAAATCAAAACTTTGACGCGTTTCTAGACGTGGATACTCCCCCTCGTTCATTCCCAACATGCATACCCGTTTAAAAGGAATGGTTCGCATTGGCATGAGCGTACAAAAATTGATACGGCCAGACAGAAACCGCTGACTAACGCCCTCTTGTTGAAGCAACTCATGCAAACATCTTGAAAAAATATGTGCCGGTATTTTAGACGAAAAGCCTGCGATCGCAGTTTGCTCCGCAAATGCATTTAACGCATTATCTAACGTCCCCCGTATCGATGGCAGCAAGTCATCCATAACAAACCAGCGCCGCCATAGGCTTTCAACCGCCTCAATCCATTCACTCGCGCTGAGCACTTGTTTAGTAAGTGCGATGCTGTGCTCGATTAACTCAAGTAGATGGAGTAGTTTACCTATCAATACATGAGTGTCAGTGCCGCTATAATAGGTTGGTGACAAACCAAGAAGCACGCTCTCTTGCACACTTAACTCGCCGTACAGAAATCCCGCAAGTAGTCGCTGCATCCCCTGCAGCCATGTATTATTTTCATTTAAATCTTGTTCTTGATTCACACCTAGAACCTGAGATTTATGCTTACTCGATAAACCCCAACGAATATTAAGGTCTTTCACCCAACGCCGTACTTCAGACAGCTGTTCCTCTGAGATATTTAAACGGGCACGAACCAGTTCATGCGCTAAAAAGCCCAGCACATCATCACCCGTTAGACGCGATTGATCGAGATTAACAACGGTCTCAAACATAGCAAGCAGTGGATGATCTAGATACGCGCCTTGATCTGAAATCGCATAAGGAATAGTTTGCAGATCATCTTGACCGGTTACACGGGTCTTCAAATTAGACGTAGCCGTTACGACCGGCGCAGAAAATACAGCCTCAATAAAGGCGCTATATTGTTCAATATCTGGCACCATCACAATAATGTCCTGACAGTGCAAAGCAGGATCTTCCTGCAAACTCAATAATACGTAATCTCGCAATGCTTCAACCTCGCGAAGGCGAGAATGACATTTTGCAAACCGGATACTCGTGTCGGTGCTGTCAACTTCGCGAGGCACAGCGATAAGATCCAGAATATCATTTTGAATCCATCGTAAAGCACTGTTCTCAGGTTCTCGCTCATAGGCCTGAATGGACATATCCACACGAAGATTATTAGACTCCCCCATCTCTACCATTTGATAAAGATTAGAAAGATTCTGGCGCCCTAATCGCCCCCAAGAGGCAAGTAAAGGATTAGCTAATTCTGCCCCTTCCAGAACTGTTTTTGCCGCAACGCCCTGCGTTAACATAGTCCGTTGCTGACGACTCAATTGTTGCTGACTCATCAGGTCATGCCAATAATGTTCACTTGGGTTTACCAATAAAATATGGACATCACAATGCTTGGCGAGAGCAATAAAAATTGGTAACCATTGTGGTGGTAATGCTGACAAACCAAACACGAAAATACGCTCAGGTAACATGCCTTCGGGAATATGTGCTTGCTCCAGTGCTTTTAATAATCGCTGCAGCTGATCTGCTCGATGGTAACGCGCATTACTTGGCACCATCGGATACAAATCGCGCCATAATTGAGCTTGCCATACCTCGGATGGGTTCAGTTCATAACGAGACACTCCAACCTCCACCATTGGCATGTCATTGATACACTGATCACGTTCCCATACCTCAAGCCAATCGGCCCGGTAATTCTGATAAGCATCGAATAAATCGGCGATCAGGGAACTTAACTCAAACATCATAGCCGGATCATTGCCTTCCTGACCTGCATTTGAGACGGCCTTAAGATACTCTCGTAATGGGCCAAATTTGTCATCGCCTTGCGCGGTTTTAAGGGTTTCCGACAAGCGCGAAAAAATTTCCCAACGCAACGCCGACTTCTCAAACTGAGGGACAAGCGATTTAACATCGGGAGACTGTTGTTGAACGAGATTTGAGTGCAAGCGCCAAACAAAAGAAGCTGGAAAAGAAAAATTAATATTCGCAGCAATACCTAACTGCGTGGCTATTTGCTGCTGTAACCAAGTGCCCATACCGCGGCTTTGGATCAAGACGGTCTCTTCGACAAACGGATCAGACAAAGGCGACACCTTCATGATCTGCGCCATGATCGTCGCTAAGTTCTCCGTTTTATTTGAAGGATATACGCGCAGCATAACAGCCCTTAACTTTTAAATGAGTATACCGCGTATTGATATAATTCATGTAGCTAATTCATAGGGTATAACGCGGCTTTGGTGATTTTAAGGCACAAAAAAACCGGGCAAGCCCGGTTTTTTTAATTCCACGACCCGCGCGTAATCTTAACCCTGATCACGACCTCTTCCTGCAGCAATACGAAGCCGTAATGCACTTAGTTTGATAAACCCTTCCGCATCTTTCTGATCGTAAGCGCCCGCGTCGTCTTCAAAGGTCGCGATACTCTCGTCAAACAACGTATCCTCCGACTGACGACCCACCACCACAACGTTACCTTTGTATAGCTTCAATCGAACCACACCATTAACGTAAGTTTGTGTTTCGTCTATTAATGCTTGCAATGCCTTACGCTCGGGCGACCACCAATATCCGTTATAGACCAGCTCTGCATATTTTGGCATTACGCTATCTTTTAAATGCGCCGCTTCTTTATCCAAGGTAATAGACTCAATTGCACGATGCGCCTTTAACATAATCGTGCCACCTGGCGTTTCGTAGCAACCGCGAGATTTCATGCCCACATATCGGTTTTCAACGATATCTAACCGACCGATACCATTGTTACCACCGATTTCATTCAGCGTTTCAAGCACCGTGGCAGGGGTCATCGCTTCGCCATTCAACGCGACAATGTCGCCCTGCTTAAAGGTCAATTCGAGATAGCTTGCCTGATCGGGCGCCGCTTCGGGTGATACTGACCAACGCCACATATCTTCCTCGGGCTCTTGCCATGGATCTTCGAGAATATCGCCCTCATACGAAATATGTAGCAAGTTAGCATCCATTGAATACGGTGATTTACCCTTTTTCTTCTCAACGTCGATGCCATACTCATCACAATAGGCTAGCAAGCTCTCTCGAGAGCTTAAGTCCCATTCGCGCCAAGGCGCTATTACCTGCACACCGGGCTTTAGCGCGTATGCACCTAACTCAAAACGAATCTGATCATTGCCTTTGCCAGTTGCACCATGTGAAATAGCATCTGCACCGGTTTCATTGGCGATATCAATCAAACGCTTCGCAATCAGCGGGCGTGCAATTGAAGTACCCAATAGGTATTCGCCTTCGTAGATAGCATTGGCTCGGAACATTGGGTACACATAATCGCGTACAAATTCTTCGCGCAAATCTTCAATATAAATCTCTTTAACGCCAAGCGCCTCTGCTTTGGCTCGCGCCGGCTCAACCTCTTCACCTTGACCCAAGTCTGCGGTGAACGTTACCACTTCACAGGCGTACGTTTCTTGTAACCACTTAACGATCACGGAAGTGTCTAAGCCACCCGAATAGGCCAACACTACCTTATTTACTTTTGACATGAGGTCTCCAAAACTTGCCAACGCTACGCAGTGCGCGCAGGTTAATAAAAAGGCGTGTATTCTACTGAATTAAGGGGATGAAAAACAACTAGAGGAGTTGTTTAATTGTTAGCCGTGGTGACTGGCGATGTGTCGTCTTGCACATCACCCATGATACGGCGAACCCCTTTTTCCAAACGAACCGTTGTCCGGCGGTTTTTCGCTTTATTAGTCGTTGAATTATTTTCAGCAATCGGGTAACGCTCACCATGGTAGCGGGTCTGAATAATGGTCTGATCCAAGCCGGCATCCATCAAGTACTTAGTAACGACTTCCGCTCGCTTTTTGGACAACTTACGATTGTATATTTTACGTCCACTGCTGTCCGTGTAGCCATCCACGAAGATCGAAGTCACTGTGCTATCTGCTTTCACATAAGTAATAAGGTTATCAAGTGTGTTGATATCACGCGCGAGCAAGCGTGCTTTATCTACCTCAAAAAGCACCTTAGTTCGCTCCACCTGTCGAAAGTTAACGGGCAATAGTGAGGCTTCGCAACTTCGAAACCCTTGATACGCTTTATTGAAATTAATGCTGTTTAATGACACTCGCATAGCCTCATCACTAAACCAGGCTTTACGGGTAAAGGTCGGTTTCATACCATCCATGAGCCCGTCTATCATATGGCGCGCGCGTTTCGTTTCAACTATTAAAGGCCGTTCGCCATCACGCACGCGTACA
>Ga0209494_1001217_pt1 | contig 11462 bp, 11 predicted proteins | sample EN1Hudseemescosm_FD_184628 | JGI IMG/M metagenome (GOLD analysis project Ga0209494, IMG submission 184628) | Methane-oxidizing microbial communities from mesocosms in the Hudson Canyon - EN1B Hudson Canyon (SPAdes) (version 2) | ecosystem: Environmental > Aquatic > Marine > Cold seeps | place... | reverse complement strand
ACAATTAATGCTGAACAACTACTCAAAATAATACTCTAGCTCATAACAAGCACATTGATTTGCAATGTATTTTGTAGGTAGTCATCAGTCGTCACTCCTATGCTGTAATAAACCGCTTTAGGCAGCGTATCCAAAATCACTTGACCTACTTCATCAAATTCTGAAATACTCAAATCAGCGGTGCACATATCAATAATAACAGCTGTTATTTCTGTATTAAGCTGTTGTTTTTTAATTACTGCTATCTTTTTAAGTACACCTTGCAGTGCTGATTTAGTTCTATTACAGCCTATTGCATCAGCAGAAATAATAACACCGGTATTTACCGTTGAAATACAATGCCTCACATCTGCAAAACTTGATATTATCATTCCAGGACGCATAAGCACATTAATAAAAAACCATATGCTTTGATACGTACTTTCATAAGAAAGCATTCTATTATTCTTTCTGTCATTAGGTATGATCAAGTCACACTGCTGTAGTAAACCATCTTATTTTTGTGTCGGAAATTATTGGGGGATTATAATATTCTGTTTTTATTTTCTCTAGCTCATCAAGCAAGGAAAACCAGCCATCTTTATCTGAAAGATCCGCTAGTAAAATTTTGGCATGTTGGTTAAACCTACGTGCAACGTCGGGGTTAGTTTGATCCGCCTCAATGAGTGTAATAGAATGGCCATCACTCATTAATAGGCTTGCTACCGTTGTCGCTAAAAGTGATTTTCCAACGCCGCCTTTATTTCCATCACAGATAATAAGTGTCTGTTTTAAAGTTTGTTTTTTCATAATAATATTTTTTATAAGTTAAAGTTTTCTCGTTTTGCTCTACCTAGCGTTTTTAATCCTGTGCTTTCGTTACTTAAAAGCTGATCTTTTAGCTGTGGTTTTTCCTTTAAAGATAATTCTGCCGTTGCATCACTCATATTTGAAGCGATTGACTTTTCGTTCCGATCGACTTCCTTACTAAAACAAAGGCCATCTTCTTGCTTCATATTTGATTGTAATAAACACCTGACTGCATTAATTAGGGTTGTTCGCTGCAAACCTAAAGACTCGGCAATTTTATTCCACGTAATTTTCCTTGTTCTTGCATGAATAATCGCGTCAAAATTCAATAACACGATATCCTTTGTTTTTAGTTTAACCGGCTCCTCTATGAGGCTTTGTAGTGCCTCTTGTTGTTTTGAATGATTCATTACAGCTCTCTCAGAGACAACCTGATAGATTTTTTATGCAACATTTGCAGCATTCATTTTTTTTATGATCAGAAGTAAGTTTCTCGAAAACTGCTTTATCAATACTATTCATGAGTGACGAATAACTCATTCCTTCTAATCTGGCAATATCTGACCAGCTGTATCCTCTATTGCGTAATAGAAAGATAATATATAAATTACCCTTCACTTGATCAAAGCATGAATACCCATTCCGCCCTGATTTTTCATTTTTTTCAGACTTTTTTCGTTCACTTTTATTTCTTTCTTCATCTTTATTTACATCTATATAAATATTAGTTTCCATGATTTATCCTTTTTTTAAACACTTTTTAACTTCTATAAACAATTATAATCACAATTATTATTTTTGTTAATATATGCCTGCTATGCTGGTTAAATTAAACTATTCATTAATAGTAAGTTACTATATTAATAATAAATGTTTTTAGTTTAAATGGTTTTGAACGGTTTAAAATGATTTAAGTCGATATATAATTAATTAGTTGTAAAAATATTTATTTTCTACAGTAACATAGAGAGTAATGATAAATGAAAACAAATGAGACAAAGCATAGGTATAAAAAACGCGCTGAACAATTAATACATCGAGCTGTTAAAGAATTGCAGAGAAGTGATGCGGAAGCGGTTGACGTATCGAACTGGTTAATTAATAAAAAACATGAATTATCTAACTCTACATGGAGACAATATAGAAGTTCATTGAACTATTATTTTGAATTAAAAACGCATTATTTTTCTATTGCTGATGCAGAAATGGCAATAAAACTTTTAGCTGAACATGAGAGTGATTTATGTACAAAAAAAGGGAATAAAACATCATCACAAAAGGTGAAAAAATTAAATCGTAATGATTTAATTAACTTGATAGAGTTCAGTAGAAGCAATCCGTCAAAATTGGGTAAAAAGGCAGTAAACTGGTTGATATCTGGGTTAATAACAGGGCTAAGACCATGCGAATGGGAACATGCTAATTTTGATTGTACTAAAAAGACGTTGACCGTAAAAAATGCAAAAAACACAAACGGACGTAGTCATGGTGAGGCACGAGTAATACATTTAGAGGATATCGAAGATTATTATTTGTTGATTATAAAATTACATATGATTGACATAAAAAACCATAAAAATAACTTCTCAGGATACTATTCACACTGCCGCTCAGGGGCTACCTTGGAGGAAATAGCCGCACTTCTAGGTCATGCAAGCATCAAAACAGCGACAGCTCATTACGGGCGTAGGACTGCTGGAATAGCCGGTAGATTTAAAGTGAATGCAAATAAACACAATGTTGGTAAAGTGAAGCAATTAAATACACATCTACCAACCACAGTAACACGAACCGGCCAAGCTAGTTGTTGTCTAATAAATTCTATCCTCCTTTTTAGAAACTATAGAATGCTTTAAATTTATGTTCATTGTGAAATTTTAAGATAGTTACATAGTTGCAATTATCACGGTTTATTTCAGTGATGAACCAGTCACGAGATCCTCGATATAACTTAAATTGTGTTGATTGAGGTATTCCGCTATATGAGCTAGCAACCTTAGTTCCATTTTTGAAGTGAAATTCAGCACCTTTCAGGTTTGAAACGCTCATTCCCATTGAGGCTGAGCGATCTTTTATTTCATCAATGACATCCAAAATATCGGAATAGTCAATTACTCTAGCCGTACATCTTTTTTGAATCGACGTTAATAGATCGCTAATCTTCTTTGTATCCGTTACATTTATTTTCATTACTTTTTCCTACGTTATTATTGTTTATGATAAATACATAATTTTTGAAGATTTATGGGTAATTTTTCCCACCTATCTTTCATTAAATTAATCTTAGACTGTGGTATGTTATGAACATTTTTGTAATTTCCATAACATTCTATTATTTGAACTTTTGCATTATGAAATTTAGCAATTTTCAAATATGTATCTATCTCATGTAAAGTTGTAAATGTATTACTTACAGTAATATCTTTACCTTGCCGTAGATTAAATTTTACTATCGATTGACACCATTTATGAGCATCATTAATTTTTTTATTGTCATAAATATACTTACCATTTTTCATAAAAAACATATCAGCTTCTACATGCTCAGCATTCAATGATTTAGCAATGGTTGACTTTCCAGACCCAGGAAGACCACGACATATTGTTACTGTATTCATTTTTATTTCCCATTATATTATTTATTTAAAGAAATGATGTATTTAACAAATAATCATTAACTGAGATAAATTATATATGTGTAAATAAATATGTTCAATATTTTTATATTAATTAATATTAATAATTTTTTCGAAAAAAAATGAATTATGGATATTCCGTAATAAACACTATAAATATTTAGTGAAATCCATAGTCAAGTGATTTTTTTATCAAATATAAATAATAATTTATCATGCAATCAGTGCCATTAAATGCATCTCCTTACACACAAGTCTGAGATAAGGCTGTAAAATGTAATTATTTGAGTAGCGATGAGTAAGACTTGGGCAGAAATGGAATTTCGTAATTTAGATTTAGGTGATTCACGCCTTAATAAAAGAGCCGTTAAATTGATAGAGACTTTTGTAAAAGCGCCTAAATTAAGCATTCCTCAGGCTTGCCAAGGCTGGACTGAAACACAAGTGACTTATCGATTTTATGCGAATGAAAATGTGACATGGGAAAAGTTATTAGTCGCAAGTTAAACAGCGCATCATCGTCAGTGAAGAGCCCGTTATTTTATGCTTACAAGATACGACAGAGTTAGATTTTAATGGACAAGAAACTGAGGGTATCGAATGTCAGATAAGCTAAGTAAAATGGGCATTAAGGCGGGTCGTTATAAAGTAACGCGATTAATGCCTGAGCTGGGGTTAAAAGTGCGTTACCCGAAGAAATTCAAAATTACCACTGACAGTGACCATAATGATTCGATCTCGCCAAATACGCTTAATCATCAGTTTACCGTGACTTCCCCTAATAAGGTATGGACGACAGATATTACCTACGTTTGGACGTTGGAAGGCTGGATTTATGTGGCGGTTGTGATTGATTTTTTTCACGTCAAGTCGTTGGCTGGGCTATTAACGACCATATGCGTACTTCACTTTGTGTGAATGGCCTTTTGGCGCAGAAAACCAAAGCAAGGTCTGCTACATCACTCAGACCGCGGCAGCCAATATGTAAGTAAAGAGTATCGCCGCCATTTAGCGGTTATGAAAATGGAGCAAAGCATGAGCCGTAAAGGAAATTGTTGGGATAAATAGCCCAACAGAGCGTTTTTTTCGTAGCCTTAAGAGCGAGTAATTGAATCATGAGAAATTCAGAACAAAAGAAGCGGCAAAGTTAAGTATTATTGACTACCTGGCTTTTTATAATGGCAAGCGAACGCACTCTAAATTGGGTTATAAACCACCCTTAGAGTTTGAGCGTGATTTTCATAAGAAACAGGCCTAAGAAAGTGTCCTGTTTTACTTGGCCATTACAGACTTTAACCTACCCTTTTACTGCACCCCTAACGCCTTATAAACCGCATCAACAGGGTCTGAATAAAAACTAATCTGAAACTTAGAAAATAACTCTGCTGGAACGGTAGGGATATCAGCGGCTGAGGACATGGGTATCAATATTTTTGTACCGCCACAGTCCATTGCCATTTGTAGGGTTCCTGCAAGGTCTTCTACAGGGTTAATTACGCCACCTAGAGTCATATTGCCTAAAACCACCATTTGTTCCTGTACTGGCTTCTTCATCAATACTGAACAAAAAGAAATAAAGGCGGCAAGGCTGGTATTCACACTTGCGCCTGAATTATGTAACTCTACTGTATGTAGGTGGAATTCAAATTCTGAGAATTTTTCGGTCAAACTAATTCGACTTAAATTTCCTTTAAAATAATCAAATCCTATGCGTATCGCTTCTTTTGCGGCTGTATTAGAACCAAATCCTGAAACCGTATGTTTTCCATGCCCTGCCATCATTTGTGTTTCAAAACGGTATAGTCCCAACTGCCCTGTAGACTCACCTTTAGTCACTAAATGCACAACACCTGGCTGTGACATGCCTTCCGGAATAAGTTTACTGCCGCCCTGCTCAGGTACATTTACAAAAAACTCTTCTAAGGATTCATTATCGAGATAACTAAAATGCACATCAAAGAACTCCATGCCACCTAGTTTTTTAAGCTGCTCTTTAATCCGTCTGCGCACCTCTAAGGCATAAATCAAGCAGACACGGACATCTTCTTTATCAAATTGGCTGTTAGGGTGTAATAATTTCAGTAGGCCGGATACAGTACGACGCACGGCAATTACATCTCTTTGATTTAGGTTATTGCCTAATTTGAAATACTTATCAATTGCATCAGCAAAATTATATTTGCGCATTTCACGCATGTATTCCGCCATATAATCAGTAATTAAACCAAAATTATCGGTGAAAAACTCAGGACGCATTTTAGGGATTTCCCATCCAGGAATATACGCATGAAACCGATCAAAAAAAGCGGTATCAATCATTTGTTGTGGAAATGGCGCTAATAAATGGCTAGTATTCACCATGGTCTCGACACTTTGATTAATATTCCCGACAAAGACCATAGAGGCACTCGCTTCAATAGAATCTCTCCCTCTGGAAAATGAACCGGATGCCATATAATCTTTCATGATTTGGATACCATCATTATCATGAAAATTAATGCCTGCGACTTCATCAAATGCCACAACATCCCATAAACCGACTAGCCCAACACGGCGGCTACTCATGTTATAAAACAGGTTTGCTACTGTGGTTTGCCCACCAGAGACTAACAAACTATTCGGTGAGCATTCTTTATAGACATGACTCTTCCCTGTACCGCGCGGTCCTAACTCACAGACATTATAATTATTTTCTACAAACGGAATCATGCGTGCGAGTAGGTGTAATTTCACCCGACTTTCAAGGTTAACCGGCTCCATCCCAATAGAGCGCAATAAAACATCACTCCACTGTTCAGTATTAAATTGTTCGCGTGCAGTAAATAGCTCCTGCATATCCATGTTCGGCATTTGGATCGGCTTTAAACTGCTAATTGAAAAAGGGGATGCTTTCTGCCCTTCTTCAAAAAAATGACTCACGGTAATAATGCACCAAATCCCACCCATGAAAAGTTTTTCATTTTCCTTAACGATGCCCACCGGCACAAACGCATCTTTAAGCCCTAAATTAGATAATGCAGCCTCATAAATATCTTTACCTTGATTAAGTTTCACACTGACTTTATCAATGATTTTATACGTGCCGCGTTCACGAATCAGTGACTTTATCTTTTCTGCCTCATCAGGGCGCACATAGTTTTCAGCTAAAACCTGTTTAACATTGGCTAAACCCTCAGCAACGACCTCATCGTCATCAGAAGCACAGTACATACCTAATAAATATTCCAACACATAAACGGGAACATTCGCCCCCTCTTTAAGCTGTTTAGTCAGATCTTTTCTTACCACACGCCCTTTAAAATATCGGTTCAGTAAGGTATCTAAATCTTCACTGGTTTTATTTTCAGGATCAGTATTTTCATTCATCAATTCACTACTCATTAGAAAAAGTCATCAGTAAAGGCTAAATCAATCGTCACAGCATATTGATTATAGTTTGTTTGAGTCTCAGTATTCTCTAACACTAGCGTATACGCCGCATGACGCTCAAACTGAGAGCCTATTAATTTCAATCTAACATCACGACTACGTTCATCCATTGACTCACTTTGGCTATCAAACTTAACACTCTCACGACTAGAAACCTCTTTCCCTTCACTATCAATAATAAAAACATCAACCTTCCTTGCAACAAACAGCTCACCTACCGGCTCTGTTTGAATAAAGCTTATCTTATCAATATTATTAACAATTTTAATCGGCTGGGTTTTAACCACAACGCCTACAGGTTGCTTTTCATGTTGCACCATCTTCTCACCACGCAACGCCGATATGGCAATCATAGGTATACATACTTCTTGTAGCATTGCACCACCATGAACAAACCGAGCCCCACCTATAAAATGAAATCTCTGTGCGCCTTTAGGAATTAAAAATTCAGTTTCACCACTTCCATTGGCTGTATTAGCAATACGCCCTTTCCAGCAAGAATCATCTGCTGGCAATGATTTTCCAATAATATAACGTTTTTTAGCCTCTATCGTTCCAACTGGTTTTGTCGGTAAAACCGTTTTATCTGCTTTCGTTAATGCTTTCTGTTGAAATAAAAAACCATGGTCAGCTGTCAATAACACTCGGCTACCATTTAAACGATTAATCACTCGACCAACCAAATCTTTTAACTCTTCAACCGCCATCCGACAAGCTTCGAATGTTTTTTCTTCTGTAGATAATTTATCACCGATTGCATCAATGGTATCGTGATAAATATAAACAACACTAGCCTCCCTGACATTATCTCGACCTTCTTGGTTACTCCAGCCCATTAACTCCTTTGAGTTAACTGCCATCCCTTTAACCGTTTTAAGGATGCTATTTCGATTCTCCAAGCCTTGGGTGGAAACACCATCAGCATAGACCGTAGCCCCTTGCTCACTTTCATAAGAAAGACTTTCATGAGGTAACAAAGCCGCCATTCCCAATTGTGTATAGCTGGGTAAAACACCTAATTGCGTTTCCAGCTCTGCTTTAAAACGCTTTTCAGCATTAATACTTAAAGTCAGTTCCTGAGCGACTTCATAACGCAAAGCATCTGAAATAATAACAAACACTCGCTTAGTCTGTTTTGACCTTAACCGTGATACAACCTGTTTCTGATAAAATTGATGTTGTTGAGATATGTCTTCCAACTTCCAATGACCTAACAGTTGTTCCAACTCTAATAATCGATCCCACTCCAAGCCTATTTCATACAAATACCAATGCGTGTACAGATTTTCAATTTCATCATCAAGCTGACGCAATATATCCGCTCCCTTACTTAATACTGAAGCGACATACTCATTAAATAAGCGATAAGCTTGATCAAATACATAAAGCTCTTTTACATAAGCTTCATACATATTTTTGGCAGAACTATAGTGAAAGCCATCAACAAATTGCTGACGTAAATAGAATAATTGCTCGGCATTACGCAGGGCTTCATAAATGGCTGTATATTCTTTTCGGGATAAACACCAATGGCTAACCGATCGTCGTGAAACTACACGCTCAAATTGCAGTCTATCTAACTTTTGGCTACTATCTAAAAGGTCATTCACTAAACCACGAATAATTGCTTGTTCAACGACTTCAAACGTATCACATTCTATTAATTGAATGGGGTGATACAGTTTACAGCGCGTATCAACTTCTAATTGTTGAGCTATAATTTTAGAAATAACATCATGGGAATCAGCAAAACTACGACTATCACGCCAGCCTGACATAAAAGCCAGCGCGGTTGCACGACCCGATCCCGTTTTTAATACATTATTTAATAACCAATCACGATCATCCGTATCAATTTGGCTCCACAATTCAGTACAAAACAGCTTTAAAACAAAATCTTCTATTGAAGGCTTAGTACTTTCATAGCTAAATTGAGACTCCAAATCCTGCCATAATGAACCCAATAATCCAAACTTCTCACTTTGTTGTATCAATTCGACCTTATCACTTCCTGATAATAGCGCCTCTGAATAACTTTTGACTAACTGAAAAATAATATCGGTTAAAGAGGCTGATTCCGCTTTAGTCACAACAGCAATCATTTTTCTATCTAAAGATGCTTCCGTTTCATCCTCAGTGACAAATCGCTTTAATGCTACCAATCGTTGTTTATTAGTAAAAAAGTTTTCCCTTTGGCGAATATGACTACGTAATGCCATTTTAGGAATACCCAACTCATTTAATAGCATAGAGCTCGCATCAGCAAAAAACTGCTCACTATATAAACGAATATCTAACAACCAATCCCGTTCAGCCTCAAGCTCTGCATAAGGAAAATATAATAAAAATTTATTAGCGGGTTCATCTAACTCAATACGTTTTTTAGTTTCAAACACTGAAGCATCCGACATATCCAATAAAGTGACACCTTCAATAACGATTGAAGGAATTTCTTCACTAAAACTTTGTTCAGGGTCGTACCAAAAAACCAAACGACTTTTGTTGAATTTGGCTTCTATTCCCTTTATTAACTGATCTATTTGCATAACCACTCATACCTGAATTTAATTGCCCTAAAAATTAGGACATAGGACACTTAAAACAAAAATTAATTAAGCCATCATTTTAATCGTGCTACCACTACGAGAACCAGTCACCTCAACCCGCTGTGACATCTGCTCTTTTAGTTCTGATACATGCGAAATAATACCAATCGTGCGCCCTGTTGATTGCAGCTCAACTAACGTATTTATCGCTAATTGCAACGATTCTTGATCTAAACTCCCAAACCCTTCATCAATAAATAAAGTATCCAGCTGTATTCCCCCTGACCTTTCTTGAACAACATCAGACAAGCCTAACGCTAATGCCAAAGAAGCCATAAAAGATTCACCACCTGATAAAGTTGCTACAGGTCTGGTTTTTCCCGTATACGCATCATCAATCGCTAGATCTAAACCGGCAGTGGTATTTCTTTTTTGGTCTTCTTCATTTTGCCGGATCAACCGATACTGCCCTTTGCTCATAATATGGAGGCGTTGGCTTGCTATGCTCAATACCTGATCTAAAATATTTCCTAGTACAAATCTCTCGAGACTAACGCGAACATTCCCTCTACCTGATGCTGCTTTAGATAATGTTCCGACAATTTCATACTGTTTTTTTATATCAGTTTGTTGTGTTTCAATTTGTTCTACTTTAACCTGTGTTTCAATAAGTTTTTTATGATGCAAATTAGAAGTTGTCCATAGCTCCTCTACCGCAGTAAATGCATCACTTAATTCCTTTAAGGTTTGTTGAAGTTTATCTAAGTCTGGTGCTTGTTTATCTTTTAATTGCTCTTGTAATTGATCTAACACAGCTAGTAATGCTTTAACCTCATCATCATAAGTTGCAGCCTTTTGTCGATAGCCGTCCAGTTCATCTTCCGTTAATTGTGCTGCTGAAAAATCCTGCTCATTCACAAAATCACTATCAACCAGTGCTTGTTCCCATAGTAGAGATTGAGACTCCTGTCGTTCATTTAATTGATCAAGACTTGTCTTTAGTTCCTTTAATTGTGCTTGAACAGAAGAGTCATGAGATAAGGAACTAGTCAGTTCTTTATTAGAAGTTTCCAACATTTTTTCAAGGGCTGTAATTTTTTCACGGGTATTGGTCAGTACTAATTCAATTGCCTCTATATTTCTATATTGCTCAGGTAATGTATTATTAGCGCTATCCATCTCACTCTTAGCAGTCGCTTGAGTGGATATCAGATCTGGCATTGTATCTTCAATCTTTTTTATTTCATCTAAAACAGCTTGCCTTTCATTTTCTGTTCCAAGCTTATTAGCTCTCGCACCAACAAGTTTTTTCTCTTTAGCTTCAATATTCTTTAATTCTTCATCGAGTTTTGTATAAGATTGTTTAACATCAGTAACTGATTTATTAGCCACTTCCGCTAATTCTACTGCTAATTTATTAACATCCTTTTCTTTAGCACTCACTGAATGCAAACAGCCGTGTAATTCCTCCTTAACAGCATCCATTACTTTAAATTGTTGCGCTTGTAATGCCCTTGCCTGATCAACCAAATCTTGACTAATGTCTTTTGAATCTTCAGAAAAATGAGCAGGATTAGGATGCGTCGAGCTACCACAAACAGCACAGGGAAGGTCTTCTTCTAATTTTTCCGCTAAAACTGCCGCCTGATTGGTAAACCACTGCATCTCCGCATGATCAGCATCATTTTCAGATTTTTTAAATACTTCTTCAGCTAAATCAAACTTACCCTTTAATTCTTGGCTGACCTTAACTAACTTACCTAAATCAACCCGTGCTGTTTCAAGTTCATCGCGTTTTTCATAACACCGGTAAGCAGTATTTTTTTTCTCAACAACCTCTACTTTATTTTCAACCGCATTATTCAGAGATTGAATATCCCCACTTAAATCACTTACTGTTTTATCAATAGCAGCTACATTTTCTTCTAAGGCAGCTTTTTTACTTACTGCATCCTTATAAACCTTTTCTGCTGCTAATGAAGCATCTTTTAAGGGCTGATAAGAAGCTAATTTAGTTTTATAACCATCAACTTTTGTTTCTTCTGCTTTTAATGAGTCTCGT
>Ga0209494_1001214_pt1 | contig 11481 bp, 10 predicted proteins | sample EN1Hudseemescosm_FD_184628 | JGI IMG/M metagenome (GOLD analysis project Ga0209494, IMG submission 184628) | Methane-oxidizing microbial communities from mesocosms in the Hudson Canyon - EN1B Hudson Canyon (SPAdes) (version 2) | ecosystem: Environmental > Aquatic > Marine > Cold seeps | place... | reverse complement strand
GCAGGTGTGTAACCAGTAACTTTTGCTCGGTACTGATGGAAATCAGTCATAGCTGCATTCATGTATGCATTTTCCAATGCATCCTGGAAAGTTGCTGGAGCAGATGTTGTCTCAGCTGGTTTTACATCAGCAGGTTTTGGAGCCTCTTTTGCTTCAAATCCTTTTGGCAATGTACCTTTTGGTTTTGCTGTCTCAGCTGGTTTTACCTCAGCTGGTTTTACCTCAGCTGGTTTTACCTCAGCTGGTTTTGGTGCAGAACCTTTAGGCAAAGTTGGTTTTGGTTTAGCTGTCTCAGCCGGTTTTACCTCAGCAGGTTTAGTTTCTGCAGAGTTTGATTGTAGCTGATCAGATAATTGATTTAGTTTTGCTTCTAATTCGGCAATCTTGTCTTCAAGATCTTTTTTTGTTTGCTTTTTAGCAGCTGCCATTATTTTGCATGCATAATTCGGGGTTTATTTACATTTGGTTTGATTGATCCATGAAAATGTGATCAATTTTATATGTTAAATTCAGTTACAAAGTACTATGGATGATTTTGAAAAAGAGTACCCAGAATTTGATTGGAAAAACACACCAGCATACAAACACCCAGGTGGTAGAAATTGTCCATGTCCAAAACACGAATACATCAGAGAACAGATCAATTTTACAAAACAAGTAAATGAAAAAGGAAGAGAACCATCCAAAGTCACACTAAAATTCTGTCCAGATCATTACAGAGTTTATCTTGATGAAGTAATTCCAGCAATGCCGTTAAAATATAAAATTTTGACAAAAATTGCATTGAAATTAGGTGCAATCAAAATTGAGCAGTTAAAATACATGGAATCAGAATTGTGTTTTTACTGCAAATTTGGGTCTGGCGGACATGATAAAAAAACAGAACTGCCACCAATGTAGAAATTAAAGAAAATCCAGTTAAGCTTATACCTGATTTAGAAAAACGTTGAATGTGCCAATTCAAGATACTCAAGAGTTTATCACAGAACTTGAAAAACAAGGTGAACTAAAACGGGTTAAAACAGAAGTAGACACAGATTTAGAAATTGCAGAAATTTTACGAAGAGAAATGTATTCCAATGGTCCCGCAATACTTTTTGAAAATGTGAAAGGCCATGACATTCCAGTTTTAGGAAATGCATTTGGTTCAATGAAAAGATTAGAGATAGGACTTGAAATGACAGACTTTACAGAAATTGGACAACGTATTACAGATATGACAAAGATGGACATGCCATCAGGATTCCTAAATAAAATTAAAAAACTTCCAGAGCTTTCTAAAATGACAGCATCATTTCCAAAATTAGAATCAAAAGGATTAGTTACAGAGGTAACATCAACTGATGCATCTTTTGATGATTTACCAATTATAAAATCATGGCCCAACGATGCAGGACGGTTCATAACATTAGGATTAGTTGCAACAAAACATCCAGAAACAGGGGTTAGAAATTTGGGTGTTTTCAGAATGCAGGTCATAGATAAAACACATGCATCTATGCACTGGCAAAAACACAAGAGAGGTGCAAATCATGGAGACATTTCAAAAGATAAAGGAGAAAAAATACCAACTGCAATAATTATCGGAGGAGAACCTGCAACAGTGTTTTCATCAATAGCACCAGTTCCAGAAGGATTAGACAAATACCTATTTGCAGGAATTACAAGAAAAGAAGGAATCCAGACAGTAAAATGTAAAACAATAGACTTGGATGTTCCAGCAAATGCCGAAATTGTTTTAGAAGGATATGTTGATCCAGAAGACATTAGAGATGAAGGGCCATTTGGAGACCATACAGGATATTACACCCCAGTTGAACCGTATCCAACATTTACATTAACAGGAATTATGAGAAGGAAGAATCCAGTTTATCTCACAACAGTAGTAGGAAAACCAATTCTTGAAGATGCATATATTGGCAAAGTCATTGAACGTTCATTTTTACCACTTGTTCAGATGTTTCATCCAGAAGTAGTAGATTTCAGCATGCCCGCTGCAGGATGGTTCCAAGGTTTTGCAGTAATTTCAATTAAGAAAAGGTATCCAGGCCAAGCAAAAAAAGTCATGATGGGGTTATGGGGAATGGGACAACTTTCACTTACAAAGATGTTCGTGGTAGTAGATGAAGATATCAACGTACATGATATGGATGATGTGATATGGGCCATCACTACAAGAGCTGATGCTGCAAGAGATACAATAATTATCAACAATACTCCCACAGATACGTTAGATCCGGCATCCCCACTAGTTAATTTAGGATCCAAAATGGGAATAGACGCAACTCAAAAAACAAGAGAAGAAGGATACATGAGAGAAATTCAACAACAAGTAAAGGTGGACGACAAAACAAAAAATCTCGTTGATTCTAAATGGTCGGATTACGGACTATAAAACACGAATAGGATTATAGAAATTATCTCGTTCTTCAACCTGATATCCAATTTGATGAATGGCATCAACAATAATTTTATCGGTTAACTCGGTTGAACGTGCTCCAGTGCATGAAACTACTTCTTCGCCAATCAGAGTTCCACCAAAATCATCAGCTCCATATTGCAAAGCAAGTTGTGCCATTCCCACACCATTAGTCAACCATGAAGATTGAATGTGTGGAATTAATCCATTCAGAACAAGTCTAGATATTGCAATCATTTTCAATAGTTGAATTCCTCCAGTTCCATATTCAACAATGCCTTCATCTTGCATCAAGGTATTATTTGGTTCAAAATTCCATGGAATGAATGCCATAAAGCCATGTGTTTTTTCTTGTAATTTTACAATTTTAGTAAAATGTTCAACAATATCATTATTGTTTTCCACATGTCCATACATCATAGTTGCAGAACCAGGAATTCCAAGAGAATGAGCTTCGTCCATGATTCTAATCCAATCGTCGCTAGAAATTTTCTTTGGACTAATAATGTCTTTAACAGAATCAGTTAAAATTTCAGCCCCAGCACCAGGAATAGATTGTAAACCAGAATCTTTCAATCGAGACAAAATTTCTTTTGTGGAAGATTTTTCAACTCGTGCAATCATATCGATTTCAGAAGTAGATAGTCCGTGAACTCCCACAGTAGGAAATTTGTCACGAATCATTTTGAATGCATCTTCATAATACTCAATCTTTAGATTTGGGTTATGTCCACCCTGAATCAAAACTTGACGAATCTTAAACATATCAAAAGATGTTTTTACACGAGTTTCAATTTCATCAAGAGATAAAGTGTAAGAATCTTCAGCACCTGGAGATCTATAAAATGCACAAAATTTACAATCAGTAATACAGACATTAGTATAATTCAAAATTATATTATTTACAAAAGATGCTTTATTGCCAAACTGTTTTTTTGTCAAATACCCAGATACTAGGCCCATCAAATGAACGTCATTAGATTCTAAAAGTCTCAAAACATCATTAGGTCCAGGTCTAATGCCCTTTAGAGAATTTTCCAAAATATCTTTAATATCGCTTTTTTGTATTTGTTCAGTAGTCTGACTCAATTATCAATCATCCTTTAGAATTTCTATTTAATTCTTGATAGAAAGTACATATTAAAAATAAATGAAGAATTTATGCTTAATTTCAAATAAATTCAAGCATACAATACACGTTATTTTTAAGTAGGGCTGAAAGAACAAAACAAAACATGGTATCAGCGAATGAAATTAGATTAAATCGAATTATGAGAAAAGGAAAAATGCTTTGTATTCCAATGGATCATGGAATTTCAAATGGGCCTATTGAAGGTCTTGAGGATCCGGCTTCTACAATTTACAAATGTGAAGGACATGGACTAACTAGCGTAATTATCAACAAAGGAATTCTCAAAGCATTACCAAAACCACCAAAAATTGGAACTTTAGTACATTTTTCAAGCAGTACAGCATTATCATTATCACCAAATCGCAAAATGTTAACAGGTACAGTCAAAGAAGCAGTGGCATTAGGTGCTGATGGAGTTTCACTTCATATCAATATTGGAGGCAAAGAAGAACCAGAGATGCTAGAGCAGCTTGGAATGACAGCAGATCAATGCCATAGATGGGGAATGCCACTATTAGCAATGATGTATCCAAGAGGAGAAAATGTTCCAAATCCACATGATCCAGAAATAGTAGGCCATGTTGCAAGAATTGGTGCAGAATGTGGAGCAGACATTGTCAAGACATTGTATACAGGAGACATAGATTCATTTTCAAAAATTGTAAAAAGTACACCAGTTCCCATTGTAATTGCAGGAGGACCTAAAGCAAAAACAGATTTAGATATTCTTCAAATGACTGAAGATGCAATAACTGCAGGAGCTAAAGGAGTAACATATGGAAGAAACATTTTTGCACATAAAGCACCTGAAAAAATGGTTGAAGCATTAGCAGAAGTGATTTTCAAAAAGGGAACTGCAAAGGAAGCAATGAAAAGAATTGAATAAAACAAGAGAATTAATTATTTTACCCAAAGTAAATCAGGCACAATTAACAAAATTTTTGCCACAGTTGGAGGAGGAAGGAATTAAGACAGTGTATCTGGATCCAAAAAAACTAGGTAAGAAAAAAACAAAATTAAAAACAATCTCCACATCAAATTCTTCAAATTACGTAGTGTTAGAAAAAGAAGGAGCATCCAAACCAAAAGGAAAAAAAACTGGAATTAAGTTTGAAGTGTTGTCAAATTCAGATATTGAAGAAGTATTATCAATTTCAAAGAAGGGATTAGATTTTGTGATTATAGAAGTGAAAGATTGGAAAATAATTCCACTAGAAAACATAATTGCCAAACTGCATAAAATACATACAAAGATTTTTGCAATTGCAAGGACACCTGAAGAAGTAAGAAAAATGTTTTCAATTTTAGAAGTTGGGGTGGATGGAGTAATTTTCAGTACATCATCAATTAATGAAGTAAGAGAAGCAATGGTGTATCTAGGAACTAGGAGTTTTGATATGAAACCAGCTAAAATACTTGAAATTAAAGAAGTTGGAGATGGTGAACGAGTATGTGTAGATACGGCATCAATATTACATAAAGGGGAAGGGATGTTAATTGGAAGCAGGTCAAATTTCTTGTTTCTTGTTCATAATGAATCAGTTGGATCATCATTTACATCACCAAGACCATTTAGAGTAAATGCAGGTGCAGTACATTGTTATACATTATCACCAGATGGAACTACAAATTACTTATCAGAAGTTGAAACAGGATCTGAAGTGTTGATTTTAAATTCAAAAGGAAAGGCACGAAGAGCAACTGTAGGAAGAGCAAAAATTGAGAGAAGGCCAATGTTAATGATAAAAGCTTCAGTAGGAAAAGAGATAGGAGGAATTATTGCACAAGATGCAGAGACCATCAGATTTGTTAAGCCTAACGGACAACTTGTATCAGTAACACACCTAAAAAAAGGAGACATAGTAATGGCTCATTCAAAACCTGCAACAGGTAGACATTTTGGAATGGAAGTGTCTGACGAGTACATACTAGAAAAGTAAAATGAAATACAAAACTTGTGTATCAATAGCAGAAAATTCACCAAATAAAATTAAAATTAAATTAAAAAATGCATTAAAAAAATCAGATTATGTGGAAGTTAGATTAGACTTTTTAAAGATTGAACAAATTCCAAACACACTAGAAATAATTAAAAAAGATCTAAACAAAATAGTTTGCACATTAAGACCAAAAACAGAAGGAGGTAAATTTCCAGGTAATGAAAAAGAAAGGATTTCAATAATAAAATTAATTGCAGAATACAATCCATTTTTACTAGATGTGGAATTTAACACATTAAAGAAAAATAAAGAGTTAGTGAAATATCTAAAATCAACAAAAACAAAATTATTAGTTTCTTGGCATGATTTTAAAAAAACACCAAAATCTTTAGAATTAAAAAAGAAGATTAAACAGATGAGTAAATTTTCATCAAATGTAAAAATTGTCAGTACTGCAAAATCAACAGAAGATTCAACTAGAATGTTAGAATTATACAATAATAAAGGAAAAAATAATTTAATTTCATTTGCGATGGGTGATGCAGGCAAAATATCAAGAATTTTGTGCCTATATCTTGGGAGTCCTTACACATACGTATCATTAGGAAAAGCTGTTGCACCAGGTCAATTTAGCGTAGATGAGGTTAACAAGATAATCAATCTAAAAAGAAGTAAATAAAAAATTGAGAGTTTAAATCAATCATATTACTCAAGAAAATAACATGGGAAAAAGTTTTGCAGTGATTGGAGATCCTATTGATCATTCTTTATCTCCAAACATTCACAGTGCAGCATTCAGAGAATTAAATTTGGATGCGTCATATATCGGATATAGAATCCCAAAAGGAGAATTAGAAAGTGGAATTGAAGGGTTAAAAAAAATTAAGATTAGTGGATTTAACATAACCATACCGCACAAAATAGAGATGATGAAATATTTAGATAAAATGGATGAATCATGCAGCGTAATTGGAGCGGTCAATACAGTTGTAAATAATGAAGGAGTGTTGAAAGGATACAATACAGACATGGATGGTTTTTTAGAACCACTAAAAAAAAGAAACATTCCAATTCAAAATAAGAACATATTACTAATTGGTGCGGGGGGAGCTGCAAGGGCAATAGTGGCAGGAATGGCCAAAGAAAAGGCAGGAAATTTAGACATAGCAAATAGATCAATTACAAATGCAAATAATCTATCAGAATTTGCAACAAAGATTGGACTCAATACAGATGTAAAAAAAATAGAAGAATCAAGGAATAGCATAGAAAAGTATGATATTATTATCAATTCAACATCAATAGGGTTAAAAAATGAATTGAGTCCAATATCATTTGAAGGGGCAAATCAAAAAACAGTGATTTATGATATTGTTTATGCACCGATGAATACAGATTTTATTAAAAAAGCAAAAGAAGAAAAATTGGAAGTAATTTATGGATATGAAATGCTTCTAGGACAGGCCACCAGGGCATTTGAAATTTGGCACGGAATGAAAGCACCTTATAATGCAATGAAAAAAGCGCTGTTAGGAGGATTTTGATGGCAAAAGTAAAGGCTACTATCCACGGAGCAGTTTCAATAGTGAGTGCAATTGCAAATAAGAAAGGAGCAACATTAGGAATTTCATTAAAAGTGGAAGCTATAGTAGAAACATCTGAAGGCAAAGGGATCATAATTCAATCAGAAAATAAAAGCCTAAGTTCACGACTAATTAATAAAACAATTGAAAAAATTGTAACAAAAAAAGATTTGGAAAAAAATAAGATTACAGTTACACTAACTTCAGAAATTCCAACAGGGTATGGATTAAAGAGTTCCAGTGCGATATCATCAGCTGTTGCATTAGCATGTGCAAAAATATTCAAACCAAAATATACAGATCGTCAAATACTACTAGCTGGAGTAGAGGCATCAATAGAATCCAAAGTGAGCATCACTGGAGCATATGATGATGCATGTTCATGTTATTATGGCGGATTTAATGTGACAGATAATGGAAAAAGAGACAGGATACACTTTGAAAGAATACCATCAAATTTAATGGCAGTTGTTTTTATTCCAAAAAATAGGAAAAGAGGAAATTTAAAGAAATTGAAAATATTGTCATCAATTTTCAATAATGCATGGGAACTAACAAGAGAGAGAAAATATTGGGAAGCTATGACAATTAATGGACTGGCAACATCATCTATTCTAAATTCAGATCCTAAAATCATTGTTGATTTAATTGAAAAAGGAGCACTAGGGGCATCAGTTTCAGGAAATGGCCCATCAATTGCGGCAATTGTAAAAAAAGAAAACATCCAAAATATTAAAAAAGTGTTCGGAGCACTAGAAGGAAATATCATTATTTCAAAGATAAATAACAAAAAGGCAGAAATACATGAATTGTAGAGTAGAAAAATCAAAAATTAGAGGGGAGGTAAATTGTCCTTCAAACAAAAGCTATACACACAGAGGTATTTTTTTAGCATCACTTGCAGGTAACAATAGCAAAGTAGAAAATGTGTTATTATCAGCTGACACAAAAGCAACAATTGAAGCATGTAAAAATTTTGGAGCAAACATAGAGGTAAATGAGTCATCAATAATTGTAAAAGAATCAATAAAAATAGGCACAAAAGTTCCAGAGATTAATACTGAAAATTCAGGAACAACAATGAGGATTGCAATAGGGATTGCCAGTTTGTTTTCTGAAGAAATTACACTCACTGGAGACGAGAGTTTACAAAAAAGACCAATGCAACCATTATTGGATGCATTGTCAAGTGTAGGAGCAAAATGTAATTCAACAGATGGAAAACCACCAGTTAAAATTCAAGGAAGCATGTTAGGAGGAGAGATTACAATTCCAGGAAATTTATCTAGTCAATTTATTTCATCATTATTAATTAGTGCACCACTAACAAAAAATGGAATTAATTTAACAATTGAAGGAGATTTGGTTTCAAAACCATATTTAGATGCAACAATTGCAACTATGAGAAAATTTGGAGTGTCTATTCAAACATTAATTCCATATAAAAAATACAACATAACACCACAAATTTATAAAAATGCAACATTCACAGTTCCAATTGATTTTTCAAGTTTAGCATTACTTCTTTCGTTTACAGTACTTAATGGAGAAGATGTCACAATCAAAGGCAGCATAGGAAATTTACCACAAGGAGATGAAGCATTCATTGATTTTCTAGAACAGTTAGGAGTCATAGTCACAATTGATAGTAATGAAATTAAAATTAAATCGCCTGAAAAATTGCAAGGAGGGATATTCGATTTAAGAAATTCGCCAGATCTTTTACCACCACTAGCAATACTATCATTAATTTCATCAAAACCAATTGAAATTGTAAATGTAAAACATGCAAGATTAAAAGAAACAGATAGAATTGCAATTCTTGCAAGAGAATTACCCAAATTAGGAATCAATATTGAAGAAAAAGAAGATGGTTTGATTTTAGAATCCTCAAAAAATCTTACCGGAGCAGAACTAAATTCAGAAAACGATCACAGATTATTCATGGCATTTTGTATTGCAGGAACATACATTGGAAATTGTGTTGTGACAGATTCTGAATCAGTGCAAGTATCATATCCAAATTTTATTCACGAAATGAATAGACTAGGGGCAAAAATTCAAGTTTTGTAAAATATCATCAAAAAACTAACTAGTAAGATCAAAAGGCGCGACCCTGTATAGAGTGAAAAGCATTCTCCTCACCCACACCACTTAATGGCGATAACATGTCATTTTTCGCAAAGTCGCGCCAATTATGTATAAAAAATTACATGTTTTTGCATATATTATATAAGTTATAACCATATTTAAAAATATATTATAATTATTTCATAAAAAATAGATTTTATCAGTATTATTAGTAAAAAAATTAAGAAGAATGAGAAAAAAATCAAATCAAAACATTATTTTTTTCATAAATTATAATGAGGAATTATAAACATCACTTAACATAGATAAGATGTTGCCGGGAAGTTCTATTGGCCAACGTCTTGTTTTAACAAGTTTTGGTGAAAGTCATGGAAGATCAATTGGAGCCGTATTAGACGGATGTCCTGCAGGATTAGAGATAGATGAAAAAGAAATTCAAGAGATGTTAAATCAAAGAAAACCAGGTCAAAATTCAATTTCAACACAAAGAAAAGAGGGGGATATTGTCGAAATAGTCTCAGGTATTTTCAGAGGATTTACAACAGGTGCGCCAATTACAATGTTAATTTGGAATGCTGATCAAAAATCAAAAGATTATGAAAATTTAAAAACAAAATTAAGACCAGGGCATTCAGATTACCCTGCAATGATGAAATATAATCAGTACAATGATCATAGAGGGGGCGGAAGATTCTCAGGCAGATTGACTGCAACACATGTAATGGGAGGTGCAATTGCAAGAAAATTACTCAAGACCACATTGGGAATTAAAACAAATTCGTTTACATCTCAAATTGGAAAAATAAAGATGGAAAAGGAATTTAATGAAAAAATGTCTAAATTAATTTATAAAAACGAGGTCAGATGTCCTGAAGAAAAAACAGCTAAAAACATGAGAGATGCAATACTAGATGCAAAAAAGAAAGGAGATTCTTTAGGAGGAATAATTGAATCAGTTACAACAAATGTACCAGTAGGGTTAGGAGAACCAATTTTTGGTTCGTTAGAATCAGATTTGAGTAAAGCAATTTTTTCAATCCCTTCAGTGAAGGGAATAGAATTTGGTTCAGGATTTAGAGGATCAGAATTATTGGGTTCAGAAAATAATGATTTGTACACAATTAAAAAAGGAAAAATAATCACAAAAACAAACAACTCAGGAGGGATATTAGGAGGAATTTCAAATGGAATGCCAATCACAATGAGAATTGCATTCAAACCTGCATCATCAATTGCTCAAAAACAAAGCACAGTAGATATTAAAAATAAAAAAGAAACAATACTTCAAGTCAAAGGAAGACATGATCCATGTGTAGTACCACGAGCACCACCAGTAGTAGATTCACTAGTTGCATTAACTATAGCAGATCATGCACTTATGGCAGGTACAATTAAACCCACTTTATAAAAAAATGTCAGACATTAATCATCTTAGAAATAAAATGGACACAGTTACATTGGAGATGATCAAGTTACTAAAAACTAGAACAGATATTGCAAAAGAGATTGGCGAAGTTAAGAAAAATATCGGCAAAGGAGTGACAGATGAAGAAAGAGAAGAGAATTTACGTGGAAAAGTCATCCAAATGTCCAAAGAAATAAAATTAGATGAAACATTGTCAATGAAATTTTTAAATTTTTTATTAAATGAATCAATAAAAGTTCAATCACAGAATAAACAAACACATCTCTCAATTTTCTTAAAAGCAAAATCACTCGAACAAAAGGGAAAGAAGATAATACACATGGAGGTAGGTGAACCAGACTTTTTACCACCAGAAATTGTAAAAAAATCCCTATCAGATGCTTTTGATAAAGGGTTTATCAAATACGGTCAAGCAAAAGGAATGCCAATTTTTAGGGATTCACTTGCAAAATATGTGTCAAAAAAATTTAATGTTAATGTCACACAAGAAAACATAATTGTTAGTCCAGGTGCAAGATTTTCAATTTTTACAGCAATCACCACATTACTGAATCCAGGGGACGAGATGATTGTGATTGAACCAGCATGGCCAGCATACAAAGATTGTGCACTTAATGCAGGAATTAAAGTCAGAACAATAAACACAACACTAGAAAAAAATTGGGAACCATCAATTGAACAAATTGAAAACATAATTAATTCAAATACAAAAATGATTGTTCTTAATTATCCAAATAACCCAACTGGCAAAATTTTACCAATTGAGTTACAAGACAAGATAATGAAAATAGCAACAGAGAATAACCTGTATGTATTAAGTGATGAAATTTATTCACAGTATGCAAAAACAAATTGGAAAAGTATTCTATGTTACAATTATGAAAAAAGTA